>Ga0116176_10000764_pt1 | contig 25858 bp, 16 predicted proteins | sample AD_STIC08_MetaG_FD_89803 | JGI IMG/M metagenome (GOLD analysis project Ga0116176, IMG submission 89803) | Active sludge microbial communities of municipal wastewater-treating anaerobic digesters from USA - AD_STIC08_MetaG | ecosystem: Engineered > Bioreactor > Anaerobic > Digestate | place: USA...
CGATTCAACGCGGTCTACCGCGCCGACCTGATGAGAAAGGCGGTGAAGTGGGCCGACTGGCTGGAAGCCCGGTTTGTCACGGTCGACATCACTAGGGCAGGCGCCACACCCTTTGCGCCGCAGAGGGAAGCGGCGGCCGCAGCGAGTGTCGATCCGACCCCGAGCACGTCATCGGCTGCACCGCGAACAGTGCCCACAGGCGCGGATTTGGCTCGTCAGATCACGTCTGTGAGCTCGAATGAATGAGGCCGTAGATGCGGCCGCTTGGTCGCCGTAGCTATTGCCGACCGGGTCCGGCGTGGAGCGGGAGAGGTGTGGTCGCCCACAAACTCGGTGCCGGACCTGACGCTCACGGTCCAGGCCGGCGCGTCGGCGTCGATCGCCATTCCTGCGCCGCGTCGCGGAACTGCACCGATTCAATCCCCATAGCGCCCTACCGCCGGCGGGGCGGTTCAGTCCAACGGGATCTTTTGCCTACCGGTCGCGGGATAAGGGCATGACACCACCCCGCCGCCGTGCGCCGCGTCCGCCAGGCAAAAGACTCTCTTCATAAGGGCGATTGGTCATAGATGCGCGCCGGTAGCAGTGCTCACAGATAGCACGCGCAGTCAAGCGCGCAAAAGCATATGGCGGGGTCTATATTGGCCTGAGGAGCCAAGTTCAGACACCGACATCGGGGAGATGGATATGCATCCGTTCGATGGGAAGTTGCAACGTCGCGTCCTGCCCATGCTATTCGGCATGCTGCTGCTGATCCAGGTCACGTTGGTTGGGGCGCTCGAGTTGGCCGGAATGAACTACTCGACGACCTACACGGCCCGCCCACACATCGTGTCATTTCAGATGGGGCCACCCTTTTTCCGCATGAGTGGGGGCATTGCGTTCACGCAAACGGCGATCGGTGAGGACGGATGGACGCTGAAAGACCTGCATTACGACTCGGAGCGAGTCGACGGCGACCGGCTGCAAGCGACCCTCGAACGCAACGGCCAATTGACGACAGTTCAGGCCCATATATTTGACTGGCAGCTTGTCCCCTTGGTGAACTTCGTCCGGGCCTCGGATGGAGAGTCCGCTGTTACCCTTTTCGGTGAACTCGTCGACAAGGAGGCCGAGCGCCGAGTGCGCAGCGACAAGAACATGATCATCAACTTCCATCCCGCATTCGAGAACACGCTCCTAGGACTGCGTCTTTTGCAGGCCGACCTTCTCCTAATCGACCGCCGCGCTGCTGATCTCTTCAAAGACGAGGGCCAGTACATTCTCGGCACTGGCGAAATTCAACCCACCGAGGAGGATGTCATCGCCAATCGCGCACGTTTCGATACGGTGAGAGCGTGGCTTAGTGCGCAAGACGATCGAGTCCAATCGTACGTTGTCGGCGATATTGAGAACCCAGTGAGCTATCGCGCGAACGACGGCAGGTTACGGTTCAGCGGTGCGCCAAGATGGTTTGCCTGGCGCGATAGCGACGAAGTGCACATCGAACGACTCGACGTGATGGTGGCAGTCGGACTACATAAGTTCCTGGCGGAATCGGTCGGCGCAGCGACCCTCGCGGTCGCCGCGATCTACGACTTGCCAGTGCGCGACGCGCGAGCGTCGCAGGAACTCTACAAGTATTTGGTGGATCAGGGCTCGGAGGAGGACTCTGCCTTGGCCGAGGAGTTGACGAACAACGTCGAGAAGCTGCACGCCTCCCTTGTTCGTTCGCTTGAGCGCCTATACAAAACGCACCCCGAGGGGAAGAGATTCTTGAATGCGGCGGGCCGTCTCGAACCACAGGAGCGCAGCGACTTTGTAGACGGCGTTCTCCGCCCGGTGGGAGAAATGGGTGACCATCAATGGGAGAGAGTTCAAACAGCTTGGATGGAAGTTATTGATGATCCAAGGTTCCGCGAGGCAAGCAGAGACTTCCCAGTCACATATCTGACAGAATTAAGTGATCGATTGTCTGCCATGATCGCTGAGGAGAACGGAATCAATCCGACTGTATATGCTGCTTTGAAGACTTCAATGCACTACACGGCGTTACTGAAGCTCTACAAGCAGCAAGACCGTGCAGGGTTCGCCCGATTAGCCGCGGAACTCTCGGAGGTTAGCGCTACGCCGCAATCGCCGAAAGACTATGCGGTAAAGACTCCTACCGTGTATCCGCGTGGACGTGATCTACGAAGACTGGAACAAGAAGGAAGTGATGGGAGCCGCTAGAGTCTTCGTCAGCTTTTCCGGACGTGATGATGCTACGCGCGCGTTCGTCATGCTGCTGCTGCAGCGACTGAATGAACACCAGCGAGACTTGGCTTGGATGTACGGCCGAATAGAGAAGGATATCCGCGCCGGTGACAGCATCGAAGAGAAGTGTAAGGAAGAGATCGAAAGGGCGTCGTTATTTGTTGCCGTCGTGACGCCGCAAGCGTTTGGGTCCTTCTACACCTGCTGCGAGGTTCGGTACGCGCTGAGACTGAGTCGGAAAAGACGTTTGCAGATCCTGCCGGTTCTCCGCGAGGGTGTCTCCCTCTCCTCGGCGGCGCCACCTTACGACGCCCTGTTGGCACTTAAATGTCTAATCGCGGACGGATCTGAAGCCGAGGCTGTCGAACCTGTCGTACAGGAGATACTTGCGCGGTTGCGCTTGCATTATCAGCCACCGCATGAGGACCTTCGACAGTTCCCACTCTTGCGGCGCGTGTTCGAAGAGATCGGGCGAACAGACGCAACAGGTTACGCGGTTTCTCCCGTGTTCGACATGCTGCGGCGAGTTGGCCTCGCGGCTGGCCGTGCCTATCGTGAACGCAAGTTGGACGAAGCAGCCCGGCAACTCAATGCACTCAGCGTGCAACTTGAGTTGTTCTTTCCTAACCAGCAATTCTATTACCCGCGCCTTGCCCACATCATTCTCACAATCGAACGAGGGACAGAGGATGTTTCTCAAGCGCTAGTTCGGCTGAGCGAGGTCAAGGACGCATGCAGTACGTTTGATGCGAATCTTCCCGCCGCAATGGGTTATCTGTTACAGGAGATGGGTCGGTACGACGAGGCACTCGCTGCTTATGAGGAGGCAGCTCGCCTCCAGGGACCTGAGCTGGATCCGGATATCTCCTACAACGTCATCATTTCACTGATCAATCTCGGTCGGGAGATCCCGTCGTCACTGGTGAATAGCCTTACCGGCTCTTTCGAGGAAGGTTTGGTGACACGTGGGCCGGATGAATTTACTCGCTTCTTGTTCTTGCGACTGCTTTGCGAACAGTACATGGGCAACATCCAGTCGTGCCGCGATTTGTTGCGGATCATTCCTCCCGAGTCGGTAGTTCCGGCCGACCTCGGGCTCAAGATGCTCGAGCTCTTCGAGCAGACCTATGAGCCTGCCCTTTTCGCGGCGTTCGAGCCGTACGCGCGGCGGGCGAGTAGTGTAGCGGCGGAGCCGCAGGCGTTCCAACTGCGACATCGCTTGGCTCGAAACTACTTCGCCCAATACCATTGGGATGCTGGGCTCGAGGAGCTTGGCGAAATGCTCGTCGATTTTCCGACCCATCCTGTGCCTCAGGTCGAACTCGCGCTGTTCCAAGAACTCTCAGGCCGTGGCGCTGACTATAAAGAGCTCCTGCGTCGCGCAGTTGCGTTGAAGTTGACAGACGTCAGACCGACAATGAGCGAGTCAGATTTCGACTATTACATTGGCTTCGCGTGGTGGCTTATGGGCGATACGGCTCGGGCGGAGGTGAAATTCGAGGAATCGGGGCTGCTTACAAAAGACCATTACGCTCGTATCGTTCGGCGGCTAGGCGGCTGGGTGCCGTCAAGATCTTGAGTGCGAGCCGTTCTCCGGACGGTCGTCGAGCAGCGGAAGCGACTTAACAGGGTGTTGAAAATTGCATCGTCACCTTCGGTTTCCAGCTTGGCTGGGAAAAGTCGACGCTGAAGAACCTCTGCGTGGTTTGGTATGAAGCACTTTCCAGCCGTCTTTCGAGCCGATTCCGCTACCGCAATTCAGCAGCGCTCCCGTCGCTGTAAAGACGTTGTTTCCTATCCCATGCCGTACATCGACTGGCGCGCGAGCGCGAACGAATCACGGCGCCAGCAGATTGCCCAATCGCGTCAGGTTGTACGCGGCGAAATTGAGCAGCGCATGCGCGCGAATCTTGTCCAGGCCGCGTGCCATCAAACGGCGCAGCGTGCCGATATCCTTCACCTAGCCGAAGGCTTCCTCGATCATCTTTCGACGACGCAGACTGACCGCGTAGCCTTCGGCGGTCTTGATGGGCTGGGGCTCGGGCACGGCGCTGCCCTGAGTCTTGGCCGCCACGTGCGGGGCAATCCCCAGTGCCGTCCGGGCGCCCACGAAGTCGGCGGTGTCGTAACCTCGATCTGAAGCCACGGTGGGTTTGCGGCTCCCGCGCGCCGGCTTGACGCTGCGCTTGACCATCTGTCAGTAGGAACTCAATAATCCCCAGTTGTGGGAATTGAATTTTCCCCACCCATTTTTGATGAGGAGTTCAGAAATGGAAGGGAAGGAAGTGTTCGACGATGTCGCCCCGAGGGGCGACATCGTCGGCTGCGCCTCGGCTAGTGTGCCCGTATCGGGTCAGTCCGAGGAGGTGCGTATGCTCACCAGGGAACGCTGGGAAGAGATCCATCGGCTGCGTGCAGGCGGGCAGAGCGTGTCGGCCATCGCAAGCGGGCTGGATTTCGATCGCAAGACGGTTCGACGCTGCCTGCGTCAGCCGGCGTGGTCGCCTTACCGACGTCAGGGGTTGGCGTTGTGTCTGCTGGATGCACATCGCCCGTGGCTGCTCGAGCGGGCGCCGCAGGTCGGCTACTCGGCACGGATCCTGTATCAGGAGTTGCGGGCGCGGCACGGCTACGGGGGCGGCTACGACAAATAGGGTAAGCGGTCACAATTTTCGCATCCACCCGAGCAGCATCGAACGACGCCAGTGGCCGAAGAGGAGTAAATCAGCGCGTGAGGATCGAAGTTTGCTTTGCGCTCTAACTTGCCAGATCGCTCCAAAACCCCTGATTCTCTCTTCGGCAATCGTGCAACCGCCTTGCGAAATTCTCGTAAACTGAGGTTCTAAAGGGGTTGTAGAGGAGAACACGCCGACCGGGTATGACAGGGGCGCGGGCTGTTTCTCCTCGGCAAGGCCATACGCGTCAGGATGCGACGCCGACGCGACGCGCACCCGGAAGCCTGCTCGCCTTGTCGTCGAAGGTCAGAAATGGCAACGCGTCTTCTGCAGTGCAGCAGGCCAGATGGACCGCATCGGCGAAATCGGCGTTGCTGTTTTCGTACAGATAGCATGCGTGTTCAATCGCCCCCTCGGCCTCGAAGACGACGTCCCGCGATTCGAGCAAGGCGCGAATGGCGCCCAGGATCGTCGGTTTGTCGAAGCGGTAGCATGACCGCAGAACCCACTCCAATTCCAGCGTGACCGTTCGGGTTATGTGAATGCTCTCGTCTGCCGCGAGCGCGGCGCGGATGCATGCGATGGCCTGTTCGTATTGCGACTCATCGTCGCGCAACAGGTAGCGAACGAGCACATTCGTATCGACGGAAGGCATCAGCGCCAGGCCTTCATCTCGTCGATCGAGACGGTGACCCCTGCAGGCGACTCCAGCATGCCCGCTAGGTCCTCCATTGACCGCCTCTTCGCACGGAGAATGACCGTACCGTCTGGCAGCACTGTGAAGTTCAACTTGTCGTGAGGCTGCAGGTTAAGTGCCTCCCGCACGTCAACAGGGATGGTCACTTGGCCTTTACTCGTGAGGGTCGCAAGAGACATGAGAGGCTCCTTAATTCCTTACGTTTATGAGTTTAGTAAGGAGTAAGCCGCTCCGCAAGCATCTCATGTCGAAGTAGCGGGGGTATCGGCACGGGCCACGACCGTCGGCTGGTCCTCGAGTGCTCTCCGCAAACTACATGGCGTACAGGATTCACCTCGATGTGCTTCGTTTCCAACGATGGCCTCCTTGCGAACGAGGGGGTTAATTCCTCGTGTCGCTAGGGGGGGCAATTTACGGTGTCGTCTGACACAGTCCCCACGTCAACGTGCAGGCGACGCCATTCGGAACGATCTCGTGATCGGGGGTAGCCTCTCACCCCACGTCGGATGGCAGTTTTTGCGCTGGCGATTGGAACGTTTTGGAACTGCGAACAGGTGCGTTGGTGCGGACATACAGAGGGTTCCGCAACTCCACTTGCATGCCGGCGCGACCAAACTACCATGAACGAATAAAGGGGCGCCTGGCACACGCATGACCAGGAAGGTGGCTGCACTTCAATGTCGGACAGGGAGCTGCGTTCATGAGAGACCAAACCAGCGTAACGGTTGTCCGCATACCCGGTCGACTGCAGTCCGACGAACCGCTCTGGCTGGCAAGCCAGATTCCCACCGACTCTCCCTTGTTGGCGGGCGCCTCACCGGCACGTGCGTTTCGGTTAGGTGTTACCGGCGGTCGCGGAAGCGTGGCCGAGGCCGTCATCGAGGAGATTCCGGACAACGCGTTGGTCGAGATCGAGTTTGAGAGCGGTCTGTGCTTCTGGACCGCGGGCGCCGACTTGCGCGCGCGCGTGCAGGCAGCAGGGGGCGATACCACACGTGGCGGAACGCGGTCAGACGACGGCGCCTGGGAGTTGCCGGGCAGCATCACGCCCCCGGTCGGGGGGGCGCGCGGTCTGGCGGGCAAGCTGACGATCAAGGCGCTGCGCTGGGTGGGACTCGATCCCGTCAAGGCAGGCCTAGACAAGATCGTCGAGCTGGCCGAAACCCGCTCGGTGCCGCGCGAAGGAGTGTTTCGGGTGGGCGACGACGGCATCGAAGGCGCTCCGCTCGTGGCGCCGATTCCGGATGGAGCCCGTACCCTGATCCTGTTGCACGGCACGGCGTCGAGCACGCGTGGTAGCTTTTCCAAGCTGTGGCTGCGCCAGCCTAAACAATGGGCGCGCCTGCGCGCCTGGTATGGCGAGCGGATCTACGCGCTCGATCACTGCACGCTCACCCGGAGCCCGATCGAGAATGCCTTGAACCTCGCGCGTCTGTTGCCGCGCAGGGGTTCAGTACGTTTCCTGTCGCATTCGCGGGGCGGCCTGGTCGGGGAACTGCTTTGCCTGGACCCAACGCGAGTCGACCGGGCCGGAGTTACTGCGACACTAGACTCGGCGCTTCAAGGTATGTCAGCAGCCAATGCTGCGGTGGCGCAGCAGAAAGCACAGTTCTTCGAATTGCTGCACGAACTCGAGGCCCGCCCGGAGCTAGAAATCGAGCGTTTCGTGCGTGTGGCATGCCCCATCATCGGTACCACATTGGCCGGGCAGAAGCTCGACCAGTGGTTTTCTCTGCTGGTGTTGGCCGCAATCGCCGACGAGATGCGACGCAGTAACAGCCGTGGCATGCTCACGAGTGGACTCGCCCCCCTTGCACGGTATGGGCTGGATGCGCTGGCCGAGACCACCGCCGCCATCATCGGCAGTCGGAAGCGAGCGGATCAGTTGCCCGGCGTTGAGGCCCAGATGCCGCGCTCCGCGCTCGTGCGTATCCTCAATGGCAATCCGGGCCGTGGCGAATTGTTTGTGGTCGCGGGCGACGCCGAACCCGCCGAGCAGGACTGGATGGCCGAACTGCGGTTCTGTCTGATCGACCGCTACTTTGAACGCAGCCACGATCTGGTCGTCGACACGCGCGCCATGCTCGACGGCCCCGTACGCCCGGCGCGCAAGTTGCTCTTCCGTAGCGGCGCGGCCGTCAATCACTTTAGCTACTTCGGCAACGAGGATACTGCGACCGCCATTGTTGCGGCACTGACCGACACCCCCGGGGCCGCTGCACGGTTTCGTGACTACGCCGGCGAATGGCCGCTGCCCGACGAATCCGGACGCGGCCTGTTCTCGCCACGCCCTGTGGCCAACCCACCGGTACAAGGTGCACGGGGCATCGTCGTCCTAGTACCGGGCTTGTGCGGATCCGAGCTGAGGGTCGCCGGCCGGGATGTGTGGGCCAGCGTGCTGGCACTGGCTTCTGGCGCGTTCCACAAGGCATTGCAGATCGAAAACACCGCGGTCGAACCGGGCGACCCCCTGGCCGGATCCTACATAGCGCTCGCCAACGCGCTGCGCCAGAGCGGCTATGTCGTGCGCATGCATGGCTACGACTGGCGAAAGTCCATCGTCGATTCCATCGATGACCTCGGAACGACAATCGACAATGCGCTGACCGATGCGACGCCGGGAAAACTGCCGGTACATGCGATCGTCCATTCGATGGGCGGCATCCTGATCCGTGCGACCTTTGCCGCCAACGGTGCGCTTTGGAAGCGCTGGAAGGAGCAGTCGCGCAGCGAGGCGCGCGTGATCATGCTCGGCACGCCCAACCAGGGTTCGCATGCGGTCACGTTGATGCTGACCGGACGCGACGAGTTTTTCGGCAAACTCGCATTGCTCGATCTGCACAATTCCGAAGAAGACCTGCTGCAAATCGCCCAGTGTTTCCCCGGCGTTCTGGAACTGCTGCCAAACAGCAAAGACGAGAACGGTGGTGAAATCCGTCTGCCCGACACCTGGCGCAAGTACTGCGCCGCCGACGGCAATCACTGGCCCGCTCCGCCGGATGACCCGCTAACGCAGTCCGGTACGCTATGGCAGACGCTGCTCAATGGCGACCCGTTGCTTGAAGATGAGCGTCTGATCTACGTCGCCGGCACAGCAAAGGAAACACCCCAACGGGCGGAGATCGGTACCGACGGGAAGTTCCATCTACTCAAGACGACGGAAGGCGACGGCCGCGTTACCTGGGCGAGCGGCATACCCGAGAGGTGCAAGGACGGCGGGCGTGTGTACTACATGAATGCCGTGCATGGCGACATGCCCGCACATGCGCCCGCCCATCCGGCACTCCTCGAACTCCTGCAGAGGGGCGACACGGACCGCTCCGCCCTGACTCGCAAACCTGCCCCCATTCAAGCGCGCGGCGCACTCGAGTCACCGGGAGAATACGCCCCAGTTCGCACCACCGATATTTCACATTACCCGACATGCGCCGACCTGCTGGCGGCAGCCACGGGTGGCACGCTGCATGCCGCCCAGATCGACGCCGCCCCAGAGGATCGAGTCCGTGTGCGGGTGATCCACGGTGATCTGATCTTTGTCGACGCACCGGTCCTGGTCGGTCACGCACAGGGGGTCAACAATCTCCAACAGGCGGAGTACATCCTTAATCGCGCCTTGAACGGTCGTATGCAGCACCGCCTGGATGCCGGCATCTATGCGGGTCCGCTGGGCAGCTACGCGTTGTTTCCGCCTCAGCCGACCGAGCGGTTCGCGGCCGGTGCGATTGTCATCGGCATAGGACGCATCGGCGAACTCTCGCCCGGGAGCCTTGCGGACGGCGTAGCGCGTGCGCTCGTCGCCTATGCCATCGCGATGCAGGAAGAACACGGCCGCAAGCAAATCGGACAAGCCGCGCAGGGCGATGAAGAGCCGCTGAAGTTGCCCGTATGCGCCCTGTTGATCGGTGCTGCGGTCGGCGAAATGAGCTTACGGGACTCGGTCGCCGCCATTTTGCGCGGCCATCGGAGCGCACGCGAACGGCTTACCGACGCAGGGCTTGCCGATCGCGTCGAATTGTCGCGATTGGACTTCGTCGAACTGCTCGAGGACCGTGCGATCCAGGCGTTGAACGCGGCACGCGACGCCGTGGTGCTGGATGGCGAGTTACGGCGGCATTTCTGTGTTGACGATACCCTTGCCGCCAACGAGGGTGGGCGACGGCGTGCCTATGCGGAACTGGGCGAGGATGCCTGGACGCGCATCGCGATCAGTGCCGTCACGATCGCCGATGGGAGCGGAACCCAGTTGCTGTTCAACACCTACGGCGACTTGGCGCGTACGGAACGGCTGTACAACGGTATTCCGCTGGGAAGCATCGAACAATTCACCCGTCAACTGATCGACAAGGAAAGCGACGACGAAGAGATCGGCCGCACGCTGTTCGAACTGCTGCTGCCTAACTGGCTGAAGGACCAGGCGCCGGACCGCCGCCGCGCACAGCTCATACTGGATCCCGCTGCGGCTGCGATTCCCTGGGAACTGCTGCGCGACCGGATGGATGACCGCAATAGCAGGAGTAGTGCCCCCCTGTCGGTGCGTAGTGGACTGGTGCGACAACTCTCCGCAGGCCGCTTCCGCCAACGCGTCCGGCGAGCGGACGGTTACCATGCGCTTGTCGTGGGCGATCCTCACCTTGGGTCTTTGGGCGTGCATTTCCCGCCGCTGGCCGGGGCGCGTGATGAAGCAACCGAGGTGGCTCGTCTGCTCGTCGAGGCCGGCTATGAGACGCCGCCGGCACTGCTCGGGAGCAATGCCGAGCAGATTCAGATCGCGCTATATCAGCAGGACTGGCGGGTCATGCATCTGTCGGGCCACGGCGTGTATCGCGAGCCGTTACCGGTGATCGGCGTTACCACGGACGTGGATACCGACCCTGGCGTCGTCGCAACGACGGGAATGCTGATCGGCGAGAACAGCGTCCTCACAACCGCGCATATTGAGCAAATGCGGGTGGTGCCGGATTTCGTGTTCATCAACTGCTGTTCGCTCGGTCGTATCGAGGCTGACCGCCCGACGCTGGGCGAAGGCCGGCCGGGCAATCCAATGCTCGCGGCTAACCTTGCGACGCAGTTGATCGAAATGGGGGTGCGCGGTGTGATCGCTGCCGGATGGCGGGTGCTCGACGACGCTGCAAAACTGTTCGCCAGTACCTTCTACGAAGCCTTCCTCGCTGGTGAGACGTTCGGTGAGGCGGTGCTCGCTGCCCGAAGGGCCACCTATGACCGCTTTCCACGCACCAACACGTGGGGCGCCTACCAGTGCTACGGCGACCCCAGCCTGCTGTTGCGACGACCGGTCGGCAGCAGCGAGCGCCGCAGGCGGCCGGTGCGGTACGAGTTCGTCGCAGCTCGCGAAGCGGTAGCGGAACTGGAGCGCCTCACGCAGCAAAGTCGCTATCAGGACATCGAGTCCTCCGACGACCGCAAGCGGCGCGAGGAGCGTATCGACGCTCTCGCCCGACTGTGCGAGCGTCGCGGTTGGCAGGGACATGGTGATATCCAGGAGGCTTTCGGGCGGCTCTGGGGCGAATTCGGCGATCATGACCGTGCCATCACCTGCTATCGGGCCGCTCAGACGGCCGGTGACGGTAGTGCGTCGATGAAGGCCACTGAGCAACTCGTAAATATGCTGGCACGCCGCGGCGCCCATCTGCTCGAAGTGGATGAGGTCGACGCCCATGACAGGGGCAAAGCGCTGCTGGCAGAGGCCGAGAAACTTATCGATGGGGTGCTCGCGGTCGCTCCCAACCTCGAACGCTACTGTCTGCAGGGAAGCATCCGCAAACGCAAGCTGAAACTTGCCACTGACGGCGACCTGGATATGGCGCTCCAAAAGATGGCCGCCGCCTACCAGTCTGCGGAGCGTTTTGTCGGCGAGTCCGGCGGGCGGCTGTACTATCCAGCGCTTAGCGTTCTTCATGCGACATTGTTGCGCCAGTTGCTTGGCACGGTGACTGAAGCGGAGCTTGCCGCAGCACGCGCGCGCATTGAGGTGGTGCGCCAGGAGCTCGGCAGCCCGGGGTTCCAGCCGCGGGACTTCTGGGATCGTGTTGCACCGCTCGACCTAGCTCTCACCGAAGCGATGTTGAACGCTGCCTGCGACAGCACGCGGCAGTCCGACACGGACTTCGACAAATCTCGGGAGGACTATCAGGCCTTGTTGGCCTACAGCTCCCGTCGCGAACGAGGGTCGGTTTTGGACACGTTGGATACCCTCACAGACTTCCTGGGCCGCTTGCCGTCGCGGCGGCAAGGCGTGCACACCGCGCGTGCAAAGGAACTGGTGAAGCGGTTGAAAAGACTGGCAGACGAACTTAGGAGACTGCAGTAGCGGCAAGCTCCCGGATTTGGGGGCGCCTGACCGCGTGCTGTCGCGCTGAAGCGAACGGATCCTCAGGACGCTTGAAGCCCGATATTTCGACCTGCCACGACTGTGACAACCCTACTTCCGCCCGCCTTAGCGCCCCGGTGTGCACCTTGGTAGCCTCACCCCGTCGCGGGACCTGCGTACGACGCATCGCCATAGCATCCTCTCGATTCTCGTCAGGGAGTCTCCATGGATGATCAAGCCGCCCCGAACCCGCCGAGCAGTGCCGCGGTGCCAACGGCCGCCAGCACCAGGTTCTTCCTGTGCCACAACTCCCTGGACAAGCCGGTCGTGCGGGAAGTGGCCGAGGGCCTAGAGCTGGAGTTCGGTGTGCCGCATTTCCTGGATGCCTATGCCATTCCGACCGGCGCGGCATTCCGGCCCTGGATTGAACAGGCGCTGGCAAAGGCCAGCGGATGTGCGATCTTCCTGGGCGCGCATGGTTGGGGCGAGACGCACTTATGGGAGGCCGAACTCGCCCTGCAGCGCTACCGCGCCGACCCGGGGTTCAAGCTCATCCCCGTGGCGCTGCCCGGCATCCGCGAAGAGGACATGCAACGGCTCGGCGCGGGATCGCTGTTCCAGGAGGTGAACTGGGCCGACTTCAGGCAGGGCCCGGTGGACCCGGATGCCATCGTCAAGCTGCGTGCGGCTATGCTGGGCCAGCCGCTGCCGACGGACCGCGGCCCGGCGCGTCTGACGCCGTATGTCGTGCGCAGAGACGCAGCCCGCTGGGAACGATCACAGCGCAAGGACCGCAGCGTGCTATACCACGGGCGGCAACTGAGCGAAGCGCATTCGCTGCGCAAGGCGCAACCCGACCTCATGGCCAGCGAAGCGATCGTAGCGTTCCTCGAGGAGTCGGCGACGGCGCAGACCCGCAGGCTGCGGCTGCTGGTCGGCCTATCGATCGCAGCGGCGGGGGCCATCGCCGTGCTGTGGATCCGGGCCGAGCATGAAGGGCGATTGGCGCTGTCCCGTTTCGTGGCCGCGGAGGCGCGCCAAGCGGCAAGCCCCGACACCGGCCTGCTGCTGGCGGTTCAGGCCGCGTCGATCACCGCCACACCGGAAGCCCATGGCGCGGTGCTCGAACGCCTGGATGCCCAGCCCTACCTTCGCAACATGTTGCGCGTGGGCGAAGCCGGGATCTCGGCGCTGGCTTTCAATCCACAGGGCGAGCAGCTCACCATCGGTATGGAAGACGGCACGCTGGTACGGCTGGACCTGCCGACGATGGGGCGGACGCCGCTCGATCCGCGACTCGGCGCTGCGCCGCTGGCGCTGGACATCCACGAGCCGTCGGGCGAGCTCTGGGTGGGCGCGCAGGACGGGCGTGTTTATGTTGTCCAGCGGGACGGCACGCGTGCGCCCCTGCGTGTTTTCGGTTCGGCCCGGCTGCCCGTGCTCGCGCTGCAAGTCGATCCCACTGGGCGCTGGGTGGCGGTGGGAAACTACGACCACCAGTTTGCCTTGCTGGACCGAGAACGGCGCAAGGTTCTATGGACCAAGCGATTCGAAGCCCAGCGCATCACCGCGCTGGCCTTCTCGGAGGACGGCGAACAGGTCGCAGCGGCGTCCAGCGAGGGTCTGATCGACGTCTTTCGTTCGGGCAGTGGCGAGCCCCTGCGCCGCATGAGTACGGCGCGCACCGGCAACGCTCGTGCGCTGCAGTTCGCTCGCAACGGCGAGCTGCGGGTGATCGACGATGGCAACTCGTTCACAGCCTTCGCGCCCGGCGACGGAGTGGGAACGCCGACGCGAATGCAGGGCTCCTTCCTCTCGTCCGCCGCGATCGGACCGCGTACCGAACGGGGCCCGCTGCAGCGGCAGGACCTGCTGGTATTGGGTTTCGCGTCCGGCGACGTGGTTCTGAAGCCACCCCGCGTCGATGCCGAGGCCACGACGCTGATCCGCGCGCATGCCCGCACGGTGTATGCCGTGGCGCTGTCGCATGATGGCAGCCTAGCGGCTAGTGGCGCAGGCGACGGGTCGGTGGCGGTGTGGGATCTGCAGAGGCGCTCGCAGCTGTTCGTGCCGGTGCCGCCGCCCGGCGGGGAGTTCGTGGACCTGGCGTATGACCGCATGGGCCGTGCCGTGGCCGTGACCACCGCTACCGATGCAGCACTACTGGTCGGATGGACCCCGCAAGGTTGGGAGACTCGGGCTGACATACTGCAGTCGACGCTGGCCACCGCTGGGGAGGCCGCAGTGGCGCCGGCCGACACGCGGCCCGACCGCGACGGCTTCGAACCTATCGCCGAGAACCTGGTGGCCGCAGCCGCATTCGCCCCGGACGCAACGCGCCTAGCCTGGGCAACGCGTGGGGGCGGATTGCTATGGGCACCCTGGCCCCTGCAAGGCGCACCCCACGTTCTGCGCCGGAGCGGGCCGGCGTTGAGCGTGCTCGCACTGGGCGAGGATGGCAAGGCCTTGTATGCCGTGGAAGGCGAACAGACCCTGCTGCGTTTTGACTTGACAGCCCCCGCGGCCCCTGTGCGCCGTCATCGCTTGCCCGCACCGGCACGGGCGCTCGTGGCAGCCCAAGGGCGTACGGTGGAGGTGGTGCTTGACGACAGTACGTTGCGGCGCGTCGACTTCGCGGACGAGCCGGCGCGCGAGACCTCCCGCTTGGCGCTGACTGTGACTGCGGGACACATCGCACGTGAGCCGGGCAGCGGGCGCACCGTGGTGGCGGGTGCAGGCTCCAGCGCGGGCACGGACATCGGCATCGTCGATGGAATGGTGTACCGGCGGCTCCATAACCGGCGTGTCGGCGGTGCGGTCAGCAAGCTCGTGTTGTCGCGTCCGGCCGGACTGGTGGCAGCGGGTGACCACGAGGGCCGCCTGCACCTCTGGGACATGGACACACTGATCCCCATGGCCAGCCTGCAGGTGAGCGCTGAGGCACTCACGGCCATTGCGGTCTCGGGGGACGGCAAGGAGCTCTCGGTCGCGAGCTTGGGCGGTGACACCTTCCGACTGGCGCTGGACCGCAGGCACTGGCTGGGCGAGGCCTGTCGCCTAGTCGGGCGAGAGCTGACCGAGGCCGAGTGGGAGGCGCTGGTGCCAGGAAGCCGGCCGCAGGCGGCATGCGCCGCCGCGGTGCAGTGAGCGCTTTGACAGCTGTGTTTCGGCCCAGCAAACTGCGCGTCATGGATCCCATGCGGCTGTACCTCCTGTTCGACCCTGCCTGCGCCGAAGGACCAGCCTGGTTGACGATGCTGGACCGGGCCTTCTCCAGCCTGGGCATGCAGCGCGACGACCGCCTATTTGGCATACCTGTCCAGCAGCGCAGCGTGCCTTGGGGCGACGACCAGCTGGATTTGCCGGGCCGCTCGCATCCGCGCCGGATCGACCTATCCCAGGCATCGTGTAATTGCTTGATCGTTCTGGTTGACGCGGTCATGCAGGGTATCCGCCCCGCCCAATGGGCAGAGTACGTGGCCAGCATCCAACGCCAGATGGTGGCGCGGCCCGGCAAAGACATTGTCGTGCCGGTCCTGCTGCAGGACCAGGTGCCGGCCTTCGCCGAGCACAAGAACGTCATGCGTCCGCGCACGGCCAACCTGCCGGCCGACGCGCGGGCGCGGACACGCTTCTTCGTCCAATTGCTCAACGCGCTTCTGGTGCACAGACACACGCGGGGCGATAGCGACGTTCACATGCCGGGTCACGGCATCTTCGTCTCGCATGCCAAGCGCGACGGGGAGGACACGGCGCGCCGCATCGTGGAGGTCATCGCCGACGTCAACCAATCTCTGGGGCCGCGCTGTTTCTTCGACAAGGCCAGCCTGCTGCCGGGCGACGACTATCCGAAACGCTTCGAGAATGCTATTGCCCGCGGGAGCCTGCTGGTCGTCGTGACCGATGCGTACCACACTCGGCCGTGGTGCCGCTGGGAGGTGTTGACTGCCAAGCGCCTAGGACGGCCGGTCGTGGCGGCTGACCTCACTGTGGGCCGCATTGAACGTACCTATCCTTATTTGGGCAACGTGCCCTCGCTGCGCGTGACGATGCCGTCCGAGCCCGATGCCCCGATTCCGGAGACGGCGGTGGAGCAACTCACGGCGGCGCTGCTGGCTGAGGCGCTACGGGATGAACTCTGGCGCGAGCTGGCTGGGACGGGACTCCAAGGCCGCCTGGTGCACCTGCTGCCGCGCCCCCCCGAACTGGCCGATGTGTCGGAACTGGTGGCCAGGTACACGGGCAAGCCCATGCCCGCGCTGGTCTACCCCGATCCACCGCTAGGCAACGAAGAGATGGAACTGCTGCAGCGTGCCTTCCCGTCGGTGTCGATGCTGAGCCTGACCCAAGCGGAGAGCCTGTGAACATCACCCGGCCGTACCAAGTGCTTTGCACCGCGGACCACAGAACCGGGGAGACTGCCCGATGAACGACAGGTTGCCCGCGTCCCCACCCGTTGGCCAAAGGTTGGCTGGCCGAATGGTGGCGGTATCCATTTCCGTAGCCGACGACCAGGCCCGCATGGGATACACGGCAGACTATATGGACCGCGTCCTGCAGGCCATCCTGCTGCCGGCGGTGACGGAAGGAGCGACGATCGCCTACGGTGGGCGCATCGAGCACGAACACAATTACACGCTGGTGCTCTCGAGCCAGCTCGGCGAGGCGTACCGGCGCATGGAGCAGCGGCCCGGCCGCCGGCCGTTCGTCCATTTCGTGGCGCTGCACCGCTTCCAAGCGACCGCGCCGGCGCAGCTACTGACCCACCTGCGGACCCTAGCGCCCTATGGCGAGATTTGGGTCACGGGGCGCGACGGCGTGCTGGCCAGCTTTGCTGCAGCCACGCCCGAGCAGTCGGCGCTCTCAGCATGCCAGGGCCCCGGCTTCGGCGCCGACGCGGCGCTGGACATTGTGCAGGGTTTGGATGGCCTGCTGGCTTGTCCGACCTATGCCGCAGTAATGGCGCAAGCGGCGCCCGACCCGAGCGAGAGCTTCACGCAGATGCGACGGCAGATGGCGGCACTTTGCCATGCGCGGGTGCTGGTGGGCGGCAGAAGCACCGGGTTTTCCGGGCCCATCTCGGGCTTGTGCGAGGAAGCATTGGCAACCTTGGCGGCGCAGCGTCCGTTGTTCGTGCTGGGCGGTTTCGGCGGCGCGAGCCGCGACATCGCCATTGCGTTGGGTTTGCTGGACGCCAATGCTGCCGTCCCTGCGCTGGCATCGCCCGACCGTGAGCGCTATGAAGCAGGGCTGGCCATGTTGCGCGCCGCGCGTCCGTCCTGGCAGGCGATGTTCCCGGACGCGGCGGTTGCCGAACGGCTCCGGACTCTGGCCCGAACCGAGAGCCTAGCGGATGCCTCACGCATCTTGGGTGGGCTGATGATCGGTCTGTTGGCCTGATTCGGAACGCCCAGTTAGCAGATTGCATGGATCCCCGAAATTGGGAGAAGTCGCCGCCGTTTGGGTTGAATCCATTTTCCTCTATTACCGCGCAGAGATCGGCGACGGTTCCGGAGGCGACAGAGTGGTCATGGTCGTTGTGTGGGTTCTTCTCGCCGTGCCTTCGGTGAGCGGCGCCCCCCCGAGTTTGACCGTTCTAAGGCACATTTCCGTCCCCTCCCAACAACGGTGCGGATTTCAGGGTGATGAACCGCCAGTATCCGAGATACACGGCTGGCGTGAGGACCTTCCGTGGACGCACTGATGCCTCCCACCCATGGCCCCGTCACTCGGTGGGCGGCACTAGGCATGCCGTATTCCGGCCGCCGCTAGGGGCGTTCAAAGGTCGCGCTGTCCTGTCGGGTACGAATTGCTGTACGTTTACCCACCCTTAGACGTCATTCCGCTCCCCGTGCGAGACCCCCCATGGAACCCGCCGACACTGTACATCGCGCAACTCATGCAATTAAGCGTCAAACTTTCCAAGTCGACGTTGCCCCCACCCCCGACCTCTTCGACAGCCTCGAGCGTTGGCTCAGCACGCCTGAACTCGCCTATGCCTCATGGCTCCACCCCCAGCCCCTGAGGGTGTCCACCAAAACGGTCTACACCGCCATGTTCGGTCGCTTTTGCCAATGGCTCAGTGCCCAAGGCCGGCGCCTCGATCAGCTCGAAGCCGACGACATCCGGCGCTTTCTCGACAGCGCAGGCAGCGCGCCGCGCCAAAGGGCGCAGAGCGGGCGTCAGCGCCAGCAGTACGTGCGCCAGCTCGAGCGCGTCTTCGCGCATCTGGGCGCCTTGGGCTACGGTGGTAACAACGTTGGCCGCATGGCAGGCCTGGAACGGGTGGGGCAGGGCGACGACCAGCCCGGTCGGTTCCTCACCTCGGCTGAATGTGAGGCGCTGATCGCGCGGCTGAAAACGAGGTTGGCGGACCTCGAGCGCGAGAGGAAGGGCGCCGAGGCGTGGATCGAGTATCGGGATTTGGCGCGGGTGGCGGTGATGCTGGGGGCGGGGTTGAAGGTGCGCGATGTGGTGGGCCTAACGCTTAATTGCATTAATAGGGGGGAGGAACGTATCGAGCTCAGCCGCCCGGGCTGCGCTCACCGCGCCCGCATCCTTGCGTTTGCGGTCACCCCGATCCAGGCGTGGCTTGCGCTCCAGGACCAGATCCACGGCAACGCCGCCGCGTCACCCATGCGCAAGGTGTTCGAGGCGGATCGCTCGGTCGGCTTCGGGCGCCTGAGCAAGCAGGTCACCCTCTCCGCCTCCTCGGTACACCGGCGCACGCAGAAGCTGCTCGAGGAGGCGGGTATCACCGGCGAGCGTGCGTGCGCGCAGACACTGCGCAACACCTACGCGGGCTTGCTCATCGAGGGGGGCGCCAGCGACGAGCAGTTGATCGACTATCTGGGGCTGCAGGCCTCGATCAGCGCACAACGCTTGCGCGCCAGCTTCGCGCGTGCAAAAGCGCCGCCGGCCCAGAGGCAGGGATGATCCAGTCCCTCATCGCCGACCGCCCCGCCAGCATCGTGGCCGCTGATGCTGAGCGGCCGGGCGCGCCGTTGGAAGCGGCGATGTGACAAGCGGCGACCGGGGTGGATGACACTTTCTTGCACCAACACCTTGACGGAACCGTGCCCCGCTCGGGCACGTCAGCCGCGCCAGATTAACGCCCCGCGCGCGGGGTCAAGCGGCGTCCCAGCAAACCTCGCAAACGTCAGCCTGGAGCAGTTCAAAGAGAGTTGACAGAATTTGGGCAGCACGCGAGGATGGGATCGTATTCATTTATCTTGTGATAAGGGGATTTTACGATGACGCCGGAGCAGGAAAAGCAGTTGTTGCAGGCACTCTATGACCGCCTGTTCGATGCGATCACTTATGTTCCCCAAGGTGGTGGCGTCAATCCATTCACCAAGAATGAAACGTTTATTCACTTTACAAAGAACGAGACGCTGCAGCCCTCAGCCTTCGCGGATGCCTGGAACCCGACCAACCCGAACGCAGACCTCGGCGCGTCCGAGCTTTTCGCGACGATGGTCGACAAGGTCGCGCCCTTGTCGCTGGAATGGGCGCCCAAGGACCAACCGCTTGCGCTCGTCTACAAGAGCATCGTCGACGGGATGAACGAGGCGAAGTCTGCACGCCCCTCGCAGGCGTCAATCGACGCTTACAACAAGGCGAAGGCCTATCTGCAGAAGTCAGAGAAGAACCCGTTCACCGGCGAGATGACGGCCGGCGGGCTGAGCGACGAGTACCAAGCCTACCTGAAGAACCTGCAGGCGCTGACCGAGGCCTATTCGGACTATACAAGTCGCTACAACACCTTTGTCGATGAGGTCGTCGATGCCGAGGCAGCAAATGACGCCAACGCCAAGAAGCGCGCGCAGCGCGAGTGGGTCGCCGACGAGAAGGGTCTGCGGCGCGAAATCTCGAATGCCCAGGCGAACCTGACGGCCGGCAATTCGAAGTGGGTCCAGATGGCGCTGGACACGATGAACACCACGATTAACGACGCCATCGCACGGGCCTTGGAGTCCGCCAAGGCACAGGTCGCGGACGACCAGTTCAACGCTGGAACGCAAAACAAGTGGCTGCTGACCTACGCGAACCCGACCAACTGGTACGACCCCAGCGCGACGGAGAACTTCAGCGAGCTGACGATCTCCAGCAAGAACAAGGTGGACGACAAAAGCACGACCAGTCATGCCTACACGTTCGGCGCCTCCTTCAACGCCGGACTGTGGGGAGTATCCGCCAAATCCCAGGGCGAATTCTCGAACACCCAGCACCACATGAAAGCCGACGAGGTCTCGATCAGGTGCAAGATCGCCAAGGTGAGCATTGTCCGCCCGTGGTTCGACGAGACCTTGTTCCGCTCGGATAACTGGTTCACCAACCTGAGGGGCGAGGACGAAACGCTCTACATCTCGAACGGCAAGCTCGACAGCACGAACGCTGACAGCATCCTGCCGATGTACCCGGTCGCCTTCATCGTGGCACGAGACATCGAGATCACCGCCAACTTCACCAAGGAAGATCTCGAAATCATCAAGCAATCGGCGAGTGCCGAGACCAAGGTCAGCTACGGGCCATTCTCGATCGGTGGCAGCTACAAGTACGGCAACGAGAAGGAGCATTCTGAGTTGGAGGTCAGCGACGGCAAGCTGAGGGTGCCGGGTATGCAGATCATCGGCTGGGTCAGCCGGGTAATGCCGCCCTCACCCAAGCGGTCGCGGAAGGTGCTGGACACCTGAGCCGCGGCGCGGCGTCCCGCACCATGGCCGATCTTGCAGCATCGTTCGCCCGAAGCCTCGGGGCTGCCCCCGCCCGCCTTGGGGCGGCCCGGGGCAGGAAACCGCCCCTCGACCCCGAGAAGGGGCGGTCGGTCGGTGTCCTGCTAGGCCAGACGCCGGGGATCGGCGGCCGGGATGTCACGACCAGAGCTCCCCGCGCGCCGGGGCCGGTGCTCCAACTCAACGCCATCCCAGTGTCGATCGACCTGGAAAAATTTAGCGACGCCTATTCGTCGGACAACCCCGGCGGGGATTACGAGGCGGCCTATCGCCTCCGCAACCTCTGCAACGCGATCCCGAGCTTCAAGCGCAACTTCGACCCAAGCGGCCACTACGTTGAGGCAATCTGGCGCAACATCGCCTTCGCGGCGACCGGGACGACGAGCTATGCGCAGCACCTGCTCAGCGTGGCCCAGGCCGACATCGACGGGGCCGAACTGTCGAACTTGGGCGGCAGCCCCAAGCCATGGCTGCCTGTCGATGCGGCGCCCTCGAACTGGACGGAGTTGCTGGCCGATGCGCCGGAGTGCGAGTTGGACCTGGGCGGGGACGGCGGCTCGGGAGACTACGTGCTGATCGACCAAGCCGAGAACTTGGCCTGGACCGGCATGCCGGGGGCCGAGGCGACGCCGATTGAGGGAAAGTTGCAACGCATCCGGCTGCGCGCGCTGCGGGTCGATCTGAACCGCAGCTGGCTCGACTTGCAGTTACTGGCCATCTCCGGCTGGAAGATCAACGGGATGCCGAGCGGGTTCTTCTCCTCCGGCACGCAGGCGGACAATTCAGGGATATTCCCGCTCCTGCCCACCGCGCTGGTGATCGGCACCGACATCATCATCGAGGGCGACTGGAGCCGCGCCGATCTCAAGTTGATGGGTCGGCACGCCGCCGAAGGGCGCGCGCTGGGGATCGGCCCCTTCCCCCTCGCGGCCCCCGCGTTGGCGGTCGGCGCCCCGCTGCAGATCCAGCAGGCGCATGTGATCGGCGTGATCAGCGCGCTGGTCCCCTACGCCCCACAGGCGACGGACGTCGATCCCGGCCTCGTGCTGGTGAAGAACGACGGCGGTTTCATCGCGCGGTTCGCGGTCGACTGGCGGCTGAGCGGGCACCCCCAACACAGCGAAAGCGGATCCTTCCCGGTGGTGGCCGCCAAGAGCGTCAGCCTGCCCGCCGGTGCCACCGACATCGCGGTGACCATCGAGATCATGACGTTCCCGCCCCCATTCGAGACCTGGAAAGTGCTGACCGTCCGCAACTATGACACCGCGCCGCGGGTGTCTTTCCGCCTGTCGGGCACAACGATCGACACGGTGATTGAGGAGCTGCCCGTTTTCGGGTAGGTCCTGGGGCCGCGTCCGAGCGTACGCACGTCTGAAGCTGCCGGCAGACCGGCAGCCACACATCTGCATTTGGGGAGATTGGTCGATGGCGAGACGAACGGGAATTCCGGGGGCTGAGGTGCTGGCGCGCATGGCCTCGATCGTGGCCGGGGAGGAGGGCGCGCAGGTCACACTCGCGGCGCAAACGGACGCGACTTTCACCGTAAAAGCAGCCCCGGTGCATCCGGTGCAGGTACTGGAGAACAGCTACCAGCGGGCGATCCGCGAGGCTTCGTTCCGCGAGCCCGATCCGGGCAAGCGGCAGGCCGTGGAGCGGCTGGCGCTGGCGCGCTACTTCCCCTTCGCCGCGGGCGAGCTGGAGCTGGTCGCCGCGCCGGATGGCGCGGCGGAGCTGGTCGATGCGCGGTTCGAGGCCGGACGCGCGGCGATCTCGCAGGTGCGCGAGCTGGCGCAGGGCCGGGTGAACGACGGCGCCGGCGGCACGGCGGACGATCTGGAGGCCGGTAAGGGGCTCTGCCGCGAGGCGCTGGGGATCTGTGAGACGCTCCTCGGGGACTACGATGCGATCGGCGGCGAGATGGGCTACGACGTGCGCCAGATCCCGATCATCCGCGAGCTGCACGACATGCTGGGCACGGGGACGGCCGAGCTAACGGTCGCGAAGGACTGGGCAGCGATGGCCGCGGTCTGCTCGGGCACGCTACGCCGGCTGCTGCTGCGCTTCAGCCAGCTCATGGAAGGCCTCGCTTGCGTGCAGGTTTTCCACGTGATCGACACGTTCTATCTCTACCGGCTGCTGGTGCGCTACCGGGTCGAGGGCGACCAGGAGCCGGGAGACGACCTGAGGATGGCGGTCAGCGGCGGGCTGACCGGACTTCTGAATAACGGCGTGCCGGTCAACCAGGACCGGGTCTGGCTGTCAGACTGGCTCAAGGCCAAGATGCGCGAGATCGACGTGGCGCTGCAGCGCATCGGCAACGTGCATTTCCACCTCAAGGGCGGGCGGGCGCTTGAATACGTGCGCCGGCTGCCCGAAGAGGGGCGCAACGACTGGGACACCTCGGTGCTGATCGACCCCGACTTATCGGCGGACGCCTGGTATGCGAAGTTCGCCGAGATCCACAACGACCTCGTCCCACGCCTGCAGCGCTTCAAGCGGGAGTTCTTCGTGCTGGTGCACAAGCACGCCGGCGCGATCAACGCCTCGCTCGATGCTTACGTTCCGAAGGTGAAGCCGAAGGAAGAGGTCGTGCGTGATGGTGATCACGCCGAAGAGGACGACTTCGAGGCCGGGGCACGCGACTACGACGTCATGGACGGCGCGCTGAGCGACCGGGCCGAGCGCGTGCGCAACGAGGGCGACGACGGCGCGCGGGGCGCTCCCGGCGACATCCCGTTCCCCAAGTTCGCCGCCGCCTGCAAGGCCGAGCTGATCGACATCGGCATCCCGCGCCGCGACACGGTCGACGCCATCGCCCACTGGCACCACATCGGCCCGGGGATCCTGCGTAAGCCGTGGACCGAGCAAATTCCCGTGCCCGGGCACCGCTACTACATCGACGAATACCTGATGATGATCCGCGACGCCTTCGAGACGCCGGCCAAGAAGATGGAGAAGCGGATCAGCCGACTCGCCAACTTCCTATCGCTCGGGCCGGAGGACAACGACCCCGCGGAAACGATCGAGGTGGCGGTCGCCCATGCCCGCGCCGAGGCCGAGGCCGCCGGGCTGGCGAAGTCGCTCGCAGTGGTCGACGCCCAGTCCGTGCCGGTGAAGCGGCTGATGTACGTGATGTTGGAGGAAATTGCGAGCTCGCACGAGCTGCGCAGCAGGCCCGCACTGGGTGGCGTGATCGACGAGATCCTTGCGACGCAGGCAAGCGACAGGGCGCTGCGCGCCGGCTTGCCGGCGACCTACCCGGCGGCGATCGCCGATGCGCTGCCGGCGCTGAGTGAGCCGCACAAGGAGGTCCTGAGCTGGATCGCGCTGATGCACGCGATCTCGCGGCGCTTCGAGACCCATCTGGCCGACAAGGCAGCATACTTCGGCTTCTGCCCGCAGCTTGCCACCGGCGCGCCAGCAGTATCGGCCGATGAGAAGGCGCGCGGTGACGCAATCGTGGCGCTGCTGCGCTGGCTGCATGGCGAGTCGGCCTTCCGCCCCGACAAAGAGCACGAGGTGCAGTTCGCGATCACAGGGGCGTATGCCTGCGCGCTGCATGCCGATTACGCGCGCAACCGGCTGCCCGCGGCGCTGAAACAACAGCTCCAGATCGGGCTCGATCCGGTTGAGGTGGTGGACGTGAAACTCTTCTGCCATCCCGATCCGCGCCGCGCCATTGACCCCGCGACCGTGCTGGAGGCGCTAGTCCGGCCGCTGGTCGAGGAATACGCGGCGACGAAGAATCCGCCCTTCGCGTTCCAGTTTCACCCCGACCGAATCGACGTGGTCTGGAAGGACGAGGTGAAGATCAGGGACGTGAGCTACCGTCCGCTGGTCGCGCGGATCCGGGTGGTCAAAGAGGGCTGGCCCTTGCTGGCCTATGTCTGGGGCCTGCCGGTACTGTCGCTGGCGGATCTCATCCGCGAGTATTTCTCGCGGGCGAGCCTGCATCAGGACTTCCTTGCCGAGAAGCGGCTGAAGCAGACGGCAGCGCTGCTCACCTCGTTGCTCACCTATTTCGAGGCGAACGACGCCATCGACCCCAACGCCGTCATCGTCGACCCGACGAACGACGTGGACGCGGTGCTGAACGAGATCACCCGGGTGGAGGCGATGACGAAGTCGAACGACAAGTCGGTCGCACTACAGGGGATCGCTCGGCGGGCACCCTATGACGATAGGATCGTGGCGCGCATCCTGCAGGCTTGCGGCACGCTGGCCTCCTCGCAAGTCGCGCCCGTTCTTTTTTCGCTACTGGACCGTGAAGACCTCACGACACAGGGGTATGTGGCGATCGCTTGCGGGGCTAAGGCCGTCACAAGCAGCAGCGAGAGGGAGGGGCTGTTGATGCGGTATGCCGAGGTCGCCCCGTTGGTCGACCGGGTCTTCGCCGCCCTGCTCGACGCCACCGCGTCGATGAAGGCGGCCGAGAAGATCGCCGACGTGCTGATCGTCGTGGCCAAGCGGCGCGACGTGACGACCGAGATCAAGGCCAGGCTGCGCGAGTTCGCGCAGGCGTTCGTGAACGTCACCAGGCACCGCAACCGGGTAATCGAGGCGCTCTAGCGTCGCCACCCCGCTCGGCATTGAGCGCCACATCCGTGCGTTGCTCGCCCACAAACCGCCTGACGTCGAACGTTGGTGGTCCACGGCGAAAACAACGCATCCACGCACGCATAGGACCAAGGCGATTCAGTACCGACTGGACGCTGCTCGGGGCGCTCAGTCTCGCAGGATTTTCGAAGCGAGCATTGCCGTTTCGGTCAATCGGGGCCGCCCCGAGTCACAGTGCATGCCACGTCACTCGGAACGTTCTCGTGATCGGGGACCCCACACCTCGGGGCGCACCAGACTGCTAGATCCGCGCCGGCGTGGTCGCCCTGTAGCAGACTGTGTGCTGGATGTTGCGGCACGCGACGGAGCCGCTCGATGCCTCGAACGTTTTTTCCTCACCGAATCCTGTCGCCGGGAAACGCTCATAGGATCAGGCGACTCCCGGCACCGAGACTACCAAGTCAAGCGATCCGCGCCACCCGCTTCGGCGGCAGGGGCGCGTGGCTGTTGTGCTCCTTCTCCTGTTCCGGGGGGCGCTCGCGCTGCGCTTCGATCTTGCGGATCACCCGGACAGCCTCGGCCTTCACCTGACGTTCAACGCCTTCGCGACCGAGAACACTCCGCGTCGCCA
>Ga0116176_10000770_pt1 | contig 25732 bp, 28 predicted proteins | sample AD_STIC08_MetaG_FD_89803 | JGI IMG/M metagenome (GOLD analysis project Ga0116176, IMG submission 89803) | Active sludge microbial communities of municipal wastewater-treating anaerobic digesters from USA - AD_STIC08_MetaG | ecosystem: Engineered > Bioreactor > Anaerobic > Digestate | place: USA...
TACCATCATAGCCCTTGTCCGCGAGCAGCGCCTTGGGTGTGGCGACGGGGATCGCCATCAGCGGTTCGGCGGCCGTGTAATCAGAGGCCTCGCCGCCGGTCAGGATGAAGCCGACAGGCAGTCCTTGATTGTCGCAGCGGGCGTGGATCTTGCTCGTAAAGCCGCCGCGTGATCGACCAAGAGCGTACGCACAAGCCCCCCTTTTCCGCCCGCTGCCGAGACGTGGCCGCGAACGCTGGTGCTGTCGATCATGTGTTGCCAGTCGTCGGTTAGACCCAGATCGACCAGCGTTTGCAGCAAGGCATCCCAGACACCCTGTTCGGCCCAGCGACGGAAGCGCACATAGACGGAGTTCCACTTGCCGTATCGCTCATGCATGTCGCGCCAGGGACAGCCGACCCGCAGCACGTGAAGCATTCCATTGAGGAAAAGCCGGTTATCGCCCGCCGGCCGCGCCCAACGACCGCGCTCTGGCGGCAGCAGCGGCCCGATCAGGTCCCACTCCGCATCCGACAAATCCCCGCGACCCATGACTGCTCCTCAAAAAGCAGTCTTGAATCAGAAGGAGGCGGGCTTGGGAATCCCTTTTGTCAACACGGCCTAATCCAAGGCAACGACGTATTGCTGTCTCCGTCTGTTTTCAGGACGGAACCAGACTTGCATGAGCGACCGGCTTGAGGCGCCGCGCTCAATCAGCCATGGCAGAAGATCTGGGCCTTGCTTTGCCGCCCCCCCCAAGTTCAATTGAACGGAAGCGATGCCTGCCTGTAGCGCGGCCGTGCGGGCACGGCTCGCGTATCGGCCTGGAGAAGCCCGCGCGCAGCGGGAGAAAGCGTATAGACCGCCTGACGTTGCCCGCCGCGATTATGATGATCGACGCAGTAGCCCTGATAATGCCTGAAGAGGAGGCCAGCGCGAACGAGATCCGACACCGCGCGGCTCACGTTCGTTTTGCCCGATACGCGGACACGCAAACGCACCTCGCTGTCGATCGCGCGCTCGGCTTCAGCAGGATCGGCAGAAAGGGTCCCCTCCCCTGCCAGTTCGCCGCGAACGCGTTCCTGAAGAGCCTGCCGCCGCGGATCCCGGTGGCCCATAGGCGCCAGCGCATCGCACAGCCAGTCGCGGACCGTCACTTGCTCGCCTTCATTCATGATGAGCGGGCCCGCACTGCCATTGGGTCCGGCTGCCTAGGCAATGAGGTTGAGCACCATGAAGGCATAGCGCGGCCGCGCGGAGCTGTGCGCCAGGACCTCGAGCAGCCCCGGCATATCGAGCGAGCTATTATCCGAACGGGATTGAAGGGCGGTTTCCAGCATCGGAACGAATCAAGCACATGAGGAACGAAAAGTGAATCCCCAAAATCGTCCTCACCGGACCTTTGTCATGTGTGACACTTTGCCCGAGGGTAAAGTGTCATTGGCGACAATCACCGAAAGTTGGCGCTCCTCAGCGAAGCGGCAGCCAGGCCGACGTCTCGGTTCCCGGTCCTCCGGAGAAGACCATCAACGCCGCTTCGATCGAACCGAACCATTCCACCGGATCGACCTTGTAGCGCAGCAGATCCTGATCGCTAAGCTTCGCGTCCCTGATCACGATGATCGCCTTATCCAGACGCTCATGGCACTTCGCCTTTACGATCGCCGACGCGACGGGAAGCTGCCGCCGCAAGGTTTCGCTCACTTCGAGATGGAATCCGATACTGAGGGACGCGCTGGAGGACTCCCAGTTTCCCGCGCCCCTCCCCTTCGCGAATAGAAAATCCCGGTGCCAGAGGTCGCCTGCGATCCTGGCGCCTTGCTCGACATGGCCTATCGCGCCGTTCCGCAGCCGGACGATCATGTCGTGATCGGCCTGCTGTTCCGGCAAGAGCTTCGACGCATCGAGCTGAACCGACCCGCGTTCACTCTTCGACCCGCTGGTGCGGTGGCGCGGGCATAAAGCAATATAGCGGTCGTCAACAAACCGCTCTGCACATGAAGCAGGGCAAGGGGATCGATGCCATCGGCTGCCTTGGTCACCTGGGCCAGCGCATCGCAGGCCCCTTGGGGCTGCTCAAGATCCGCGCTGCACGACTGCGCTCTCCAGGCTTGCCTCAGCGCGCTTGAGATTCTCTTGTCGCCGCCTTTTACTTCGATCGAGGTAGCGAGCTTCATGAGATTTACCGTTACCGGCAGCGTAAGCGGGATGCCGCCGCCCACAGGACTCTTCGCCAATCTTCATCTCCTGCCGGCCGGCGCCGGTGCAGGCGACCGGGCAAAGGCGTTGCCGCGGACCTTGTGGCACCCGCCGTCCCGTCGATCCAGAGACAAGGCCGAAACCTTTGGCCCTATAGATCGAGCCCCAGGCTCCGCTCCGGCAGCGGGGGCAAAGTGTCACTACGGCCGCTCTTGTCGGGCGCGTCGGGTGTCTTGCCGTTGCCGGCGCCCTCGGTTGCTGGACCCGCCGGCAATGGCGGCAATTCGCCTCCAGCCGCGGGTATATCGGGCAGCCCCAGACCGTCGATCGGCCCAGGATCGAACGGCGCCTCCGGCGCCGAGCCCCGGCGCCCATCGATATCGATGCGGCCGAGAGTTTCCAGGGCGGATGTCTTATTGCCCGGATTCATATCGAGCTGGCGCGACAGCTTCTCCTTGTCGTCGACGATCATGGTGAGCGCGTCGCGGACGCGCGTCACGGCGACGTTGAACAGCCGCTGGTTCGACAAATGCCGCTCATGCGACGACATGACGGTTATGGCCTTGTCGGTCGTGATCCCCTGCGCCATGTGCATGTTTAGACTATAGGCAAGGTCGAGCCGCGACAGCATCGGATCGCCCTCCGCGAGCCGCAGCTGCTGCCGATCCGCCGTCTCCACTACGATCGCGCCGCTCTCGACCGTCGCGACACGGGCCAAGGCCGAATTGAACAGGCCGCGCGCCTTGTCGTTGGCGGTCCAGCGGATGCGATCGCCTTCCCGCAGCGCGAGCGACTTCTTCTCGGCGAGCTGCAGGCGGTCGCGCTGTTCGGTCGGGGACAATTTGAGCGGATCGAAGCGTATCCGTCGTCGCCCATCGGCGAGCTCGACCTTGCCGCTGCGAACTATCCTGACGACGTCGTAGCGCCCCGCCGCGATGCCGACATCCCGCGCACCGCCGGCGCCCACTTCAAGGGTCTCGCCGGGGCGGTAGGTCGAGACATGTCGCAGCTCCTCGCGGGTCGTGTTGATCCGCTCATAAACGGTGACCTGAAAAGCCTCGCCCTTCACGCTCCCTTCGGCGACCAGACCGTCCTGGATGCGTTCGTTGATGACGGTCCGGGCGTCGCGGCCCGAAGCGAAGATCGCGGTCACCTCGCGTTCCGTGGGCGGAAGCGCGAGCCAGCGATCAGCCGCTGCCGAGGCGGGATCGGCTTCCTCGATGACGTTGTCGCCGAGTACCGCGAGTGCGGCCCCAGCCTTGCCGATATTGGCGAGCGCCGCGACCGTGCGCAGCTGATCGGTGCGCTGACGGATGTTCATGTCCATTCGCGCCATTGTGCCGCCGCCCGCCTGGATCATCGCGAACGCCTTGCCTGCGTCGATCGAGGACAGTTGTTGCCGATCGCCGACGAGAACGAGCTTGTCCACGCCGAGCGCCTCGGCGATGCCGTGGAGCTTCAGCATGTCGCTGCTCGAGACCATCGAAGTCTCATCGACAACAAGCATGCTGCCAGCGAAAGACGCGCGCGCCGCCTGGTGTCGATCCGTCCCCTGCTCCGCGATAAACCGCTCGTTGGCCAGCACGAAAGAGGCGATCGTCTGCGCCTTGATCCCCGCCCCCTCGGCAAGGTCGGCAACCATCTTGTTCTGAAAGGCAAGCCCCATGATCACACGCCCTTCAGCCTGCGCGACACGCGCGACCGCCTGGAGCATGGTCGACTTTCCGGCGCCCGCGACGCCCTGCACAACGACCGAACGATCGGGGGAAGAAAGAATCATCGTCGCGGCCGCGAGCTGGCCCGGATTGAGGGGCCGCTCGGCCGCGTCCTGGAGGCGGCCCGGCGCGGCTTCCGCCGAGACGACAGGGCTCGCCGACCCCCGCCCTTTATCGACGGCCGCGAGGATCGTCTCCTCGGTCTGGAGCGCCTCGCGCGTCGTCACCATGCGCCCGGTCCGGTCGGCAGCCGCCGCGACGCCAGGAATGAGCTGTCTCCTGTCGACGAGCGTCACGATCCGGCGCTCGACACCATCGATCGTGACGCCCTTCAGACCGAGATCGAGCGCGGTCTTGGCGAGCGTATCGACAGGCCAGGCTGCTTCCCGCTCGCCAAGGATGCGAACCGCCGATGCAACGGCAAGCTGGGTCCTCGCCGCGGCGGGCGAGGCTACCGCACGGGCGAGGCCGGTGTCGACGAGGGGATCGTGGGGGCGGAGCAGCCCGCCGAGCCGCTGGCGCGCCGTGTCGATCGCGTCCGATATCGCGCGATAACCCTTGTCGAAAATGCTGTCCGCGGGAACGAAGACGGACCGCGCTTCGGCTGCCGCGGCGAGCGCCTTGCCGTCGAAACCGAGTGCGGCCGCCCGGCTGGCCCATTCCTGTTTCAGCGCCGCACGATCCTCGACGCCGAGCTTGGGATCGCGCGACCGTTTCGTGATCTCGCGCAAGCCCTCCGGCGACTTGATGCCGAGATGCGTCGCGCGCTCGAGAATTTCCGCGCGCCGCTGGCTGAACTCCGCAAGAACAGCCTTCGGGACCCCCGCGATCTCGAAGGTTCCATGCTTTCCCTTCATGTCGAGGCTATATCCGAGGCGCTCCAGCTCGCCGCGCAGATGCGCGTGATAGATCGCGCCAATGACGGTGTTGCGGCTCCACAGCTTGTCGGCGTGCAGCGCCTGCCATTTGCCCCCCGGCATGCGTGTGAGATTGGCGATTACGGCATGGATATGACCCTGGGGATCGAGAGCCCGGCTCGTGTCGTGCTGGAAGAGGGCATAGACGAGATTGCCGGTCTGGACCGGAACCTTGCGGCCCTCCACATCGCGCCGTCCTTCCGCGAGATTCTTCTCGACCCATGCCATGGTTTTGGCGACCGCGGCCATGTTGGCGGCGAGGATGCGCTTGTCCCCTGCGACATAGGCCATCACCGACGCGGACTTTGGCATCGAGAAGGTAAGGTCGAATCCTGCGCGCCGGTTCTCGACCTGCGCGACCGCCTCGCCGTCTGGAAGGCTCCCGTTCAATATCGCTTCGAAACCGTCTTTCGTGACCTCTCCAGAAAGCCCGAGATCGGTTGCACCTTCCCCCGCCCAAAGACTGACCTCGGAGGAGCCCTCGACGGTGTAATAATCGTCCTTCGCGAAATAGTTCGCAGCGCCTGCGGCCGAGCGTACGGGTGCGATCGACAGCATGGCTCAGATGCCGATATCGAGGCCGTCATCCTCTCGCCCGTTTCCGAACGCCTGTCGCAGTTCGAAAAGCGTCAAATCCTCCGGAACAGGCGGCGTTGCGACCTGTCCCTTGGCACCGGGATCCCGGCTCGGCGCTGGCGCTTCAGCCTCCGCCGACGGCTGGCCTGCGTACCGCGCTGGTGCTTCGCTCGCGGGTGCCGGCGCCCCGCCCGGCGCGCCCGTGGTCGGCGCCTCGCGCGGCGCCGTCTCCTCGCTCGGCTCTGGCTCGACAGAAAGGATACGGGCGGCCAGATCGCGCGCGACATTGCGCGGTTCGGCCTCACCCTCCGACACCTGCGATGCGCCATCCCGTCCGCCCGCTTCGCCATCCTCCTCTTGCCCGAACGCCTCTTCGGCGCGCTTCGAGCGAACCGGGCTGACATCGGCGCGCGCGACATGGCCTTCGGCCACGGCCGGATAGTCCTTCCACTCGAGCAGGATGCGCGCCGCGGGAAAGCCGTCGGGGAATTTCACGAACCCGTGAAGCGCGGGCAAATTGGTGATGTCGTCGGCGATCACGAGCGGCTCAACTTGCTTGCGCGGAGTCAGCGTCGAGGCGTCGCGCGTGTTGTTATAGCCATAGCTATAGGCCTCATCCATCTGCCGGACTTCGCGGTTGCCGATATAGCGTGCGCATTGCTCCGCGGTGTCCAGATCCGCGGTCGCAAGAATGAGCTTGGTGCGCGCGAGCGAGGCGAGATTGCGCGCACCCTGCTCGCCATAAACCTCGACCAGCTTTTCGAAACTATGGATGCCGAGGACCATCGCACCGCCGAAGGCGCGGCCCGTCTGGAGCCCGTTCTCGATCGCGGGCAATCGGTGCAGCGCACCAAGCTCGTCGAACATGAACCATGTGCGCAGGGACCGCGTGCGCGGCAGGGTCATCTGCGCGACGAGGCTCCTGAGTTCCGTGGTCTTGCCCGATCCCGTCGTGCCGATGAGCATGACATGCGACTGCTCGGTGCGGTGCGGAAAGGGAATCCCGGCGAGCAGATAAGGGTGGTGGATGCCAGCTTCCTTGCGGGCACGGAACGGCATCGCGAGCACCGCGGCAGGCGAGTGCCCGGGGCAATGCGCATGCACATCCTCCTCGTACCGGGCCTGGTTATGTTCGAGGATCTCAGCGCGCAGGAGCGCGCGGTCGACGAGCATGGCGCCGCGCTCGTGGCGCTCCTGCAGGATGGACCGGCCCCGCCGATGCGATAGGTCGATGAACCATATCGCCGTCGGGATCGCGATGAAAATCGAGATGAGGAAAGCGCCCAGAAGACCGCGCGTTGCGGTATCCCAGGCCCTGATGACTTCGGGGATATAGGGGACCGCCTGCATGACCGTGCGCTCGATCTCGCCGGTTGGCAGCGTGACATTCACCCGCTTGGCGGGATCGAGGTCGACCCAACCCCAAAAGGCCGAATAGATCTTCATGCAGACAAGCTGGAATCCGTGCTCGTCGAGCTTGATCGACATGATGATGAGCCAGGCCGCAACGAACAGGAAGAACCACAGGATCACGGGCAACCGCGCGCCCGAGATCCACATCAGGAGTTCATGGGTCAGGAGCTGGCTGCCGCGCGTGAAATTCCCGGCATTGCGCTGGACGTTTCCGCGCGCCGAATGATGGGTCAGAGGGATGGGCCGACCGTCCGAGCGGATGTCCTCATGCGCCATGGAACTGCTCCAGTCGCCGGTCGGTTTCCGCCACCAGGCGGTCACGATATTCAGGGAATTGCTCGCGGATGATGATGTCGAGCGCGAGGTGCTGATACTCGCCGATGCGGGCCATGCGCCGACAGCTCGACGCAAGCAGATCGCTCCCCGCGAGATACCGGTCAACGGCGGCCCGGATGATGTCCGAAGGCGTGCAGTCGCCTTCTGCGGCGAGCAGCACGATCCGCTCATATTTGGCGCGGTCGAGCCGCACCGTGCAATGCTTGTTGGGAGTAGACAAACCAGGCCTCCTGGCAGGGAGGCTGGCGGGGTCTCAGGAACTGCTGGCGATTATAGCGGAATTTGGCACGGCGAACAAGATTGCCGTGGCCGGCGCGGGAGCCGTGTTCCGGGCGAACACGCCAAGGCCCCGCGTTTCCGGGACTTCTCGCCAATCCCTTGGCTGTCCCACGAGAGCACACGTCTGACACCTAGCATATCACGCTGATTTATAAGCGAAACCAGGCACCTTCAGGTGCGTTCGGTGTGCCTCTGTACCAGGCTGAATCGGGATGTTGGAAGTTCAGGGGTGTTGACCGGCTCGCATGCGAAACCGCGTCCGGCGAGGCATGGCTCCGTCCGGCGGACGGAAGCGAATTGGCAGCGCCGCGCCAACCTCCAGCGCCGAAGCGCCTTGGCTGGGTTGCGGGTGTCTGCTAGGCGGATGTGGCGCCGCGGAAATGCGCGGCGTCGGGACTGGTAATCCCGCGAACACAGCAACTCGGAAATCTGATTTCCGGGGTGCCGTGACATATGTCCAAGCCCTCGGGCCAAAAGTTTCGGCGCATGTGTGTTCGCATGTTACCAACCCCGGCGGCTCCCGCGCGGAACGCGCGGGAGTTCGGGTGTCTGGCAGGGCGCGAACGACTGGTCCGAGAGGAGGAACCGACGATGGCTGATGTGGCGGCCGATGTTCTCGAAGCGAGAGCCATTGCGCTGATGCGCGAAGCGCTGGAGCTTTTCGATTCCGGCGGGGGGTCCGACGCTTCGGCGGCGCTTCAGCATGCTATCGACATCGCCGAGCGACAGCGGCCGATGACCGAACACGACATCTTCGATTCCGAGCTTGCCAATCGCATCCTCGGGCCACTCGAACTTGCGCCGCGCGGCTATCATCTGCGTATGGGGATGCCCCGCGACTTGATCCTGCAGGACGCGGGCGGGCCGGATCGCTCGGATTGGGCGCGGCACTAGCAGGCGCGGCGGCGGTCGGGGCCGCTCACACTCTCGACCGAGCGCGCCGCGCAGCATATAGTCCTTCTCGTTCGCAGCCCGATCAGCGTGAACGAAAGGGCCGGTCATGGCACGTACATTGGAACAGGAACGAGCGGCGATCGCCGCCGAGGCGCGGAAGCTTGAGGAGCGCCAACAACGGCTCGAGGAACGAGAGCGCGAGCAGGCGATCGCCGATATCGACAAAGCCGGGCTTCTGAAGCTTGACGCAGGACGGCTCGGTCGACTTCTCGGGCGCATCAGGGCGCTGGGTATAGCGGAAGTCGAGAAAAGGCTGACGGCCTGACCATATTGCCGCGAATGCTTCCTTCGCGGCGCGGACATGGGGGGCTCGATGCCCCCCGTGTCCGCATTCCTGTCGAGCAAAAAAGAGGGAGGCGTTACCGCCTCTCCCCCTCAATGTTCGTCGATGAGGCCGCCCGCCGCCGTGTAGACGATGCGGTCGATCAACCCCTGCGACAGCGCGCCATAGTCGCCCTCGTCGATGGCGATGTAGCGATGGTCTTCGTCGGCGATGACATGCTGATCGAAGTAGCTGGAGAGCGCCCGGCGCTCGGCGTTGGCGACGGCTGCGAAGTATGCGGCATTGGCGGCGGCGGCGCTTGTCGAGATGTTCAACATGATGTGCTCCTGTCTGTCTTGAATGACAGGAGCGGCGCGTCGGGCGTCCGGGGCCGGGTCAAGGATCGCGCAGCGACCGCGAAGCGGCGGTGGGGGTCACGATTTTCTTCGGCGGCCACCGGATCTGCGAGGATATTCGCTGCGCGTGATCCGCCGAAGAAAATGGTGGGGCCCCGCCGTCCTTGAGGCGGTCCCGGACGTCTGACAGAATCGGAATTCTGTGAGAGAGTTTCTTTCCTCCCGGGATCATGCCGCGGCTGCGGACCGGGTGGGTCGCGATGCAGGCAGAGTAGCAGGGAAGTCCCTGCCCAGCCGCTGGCCCGCTTTCCTCTGGATGTGATGGAAGGAGGGGCCCCGGCGATGGCCAGAGCCCCTCAGTTTCGAGGATCACATATGGTTTGCGGTGCGCGGATTGCTCGGGCGTTCGTCGATCGTGGCGCCTGACACTCGGCCCCGCCCTTTAGAGGGCGCGGCGACGTGCTTTTGCTGGTCGAGCTTGACGACGTGGAGCGGGACACCGGCCCGGCGGAGCTTCTGGGCGAGGTTCATCTGGATGCCAGAGCCTTCACAGATGACCCCTTCCACCGGGTTGAGCATGAGTAGACGGTCGTTTCGGACGAAAGCCGCCTTTGCGCCGAGGCGCCGGTCGAGCCGGAACTGGATCGATTTGACGCCGCGAGCGGATGCCCAGGCCTGCGCGATGGCATCGCAGCCCTTGGTCTGTGCGGTGGTTGCGAGGACCATTTCGGGGACACGCGCCCGGATGCTGTCGAGGCCCCTCCAGAGCAGGTCATGATCCTCCCAGATTTGTCCTCCGGAGAAGATCACCACAGGTCCCTCGGGGAGGTACTGCTCCCGGCGTTCCCGGGACCGAGCGGCGAGGAAGTCGCGGGCGTCGATCATCGACGCGGTGACGCCCGACGAGACCCGGCTTCCGCGTGTTGGCGCATAGGGGCGTCCGGTCTCCACCCGGAAGACTTCGGCGGCATGGTCGCGCATGCATTCCATGGCATCGCGGCAGCTTTGCAGAGTCTGGCAGAGGATCTGCGCGTCCTCGATCTGCTGCGCGTAGATCTCGCTTGGGTCGAAGCTGCGGGCGAGGTCACCGAGCTCCTTTGCCGCATCGTCCTCACGGTCGTTGATCCGCTTGGCGACGACGTGGAAGCTGTTGACGAAGCCCCAGGCAAGATCGGCCGTGAACGGCTCGAGGCGGGTGTCGCGAAAGACGTCGAAGAGCGTCGCCATCACCATTTCGACGGCAGCGCGGCTCTGATCGGGATCGGGCGTCTCCAGCGGAGACGTGTCTTCAACCGGGGACAGTTTGGCGCGCTCGTCATGTTCGAGAAAGGCGCGTTCATATGTCGAGCTGCGGTCATGATCTCCGGTCTCGGTCGCGATGAAGCTGGCGAGATCAGCGAAGTTGTCGAAAAACTTGGTCATTTGAGCCTCCAGATGTTGGACAGGTCTCATCCGTTCGATGAGGCTCAATTTCGGGCATGCGGTGGTCAGGGAGGTCGGGCACGTTAACCGGGAAGCCGGCAACGCCGGACCTCGGTTAACGCCGCCTCGCGGGGAGTGGGGGAACCGATTTTTTTCGGCGCCGCAAAGCGAGCGACGGGGAAAATTGGGGGGACCGCTCATGCTGACGGACCGCCAACCCCGCATGGCAAACTTGGACTAACATGAAGATAGGAAATTACAGGGGTATTGGGTGATGCCGGATAGCCCAGCTGTACCGGGAGATGAGCCCTATGGCGTTGTCCTAATGGTGGGTCGCGGTTCAGCGTGCCGCGCCGGAATCTGTGAACAGGCTGGTATGAATCAGGCGCGCCGCGCGGGACGAGTTCGGCAGCGGGGAGCACGCCGAACTCGTCCCGCACGACTATCAGATGATGCGCAGGAAGTGAGTCGAAGGCTCTCGATCGGTTGAGGAGGGCGGGGATTTGGAAGCGCCGTCCACGTGATGGCGCTGGCAGGGTAACGTCCGGACGGAGCCCGGTTGGGATCAGCTAATGTGAGGCTGCGCGCAGGTCGCGGCTACCGCGAATAAGCGCCGGCGCCAAGACGTTTGTCTCGGCGCCGGTTTAACGAACAACGGGTCAGTGCATCGACCCGCCGAGCGCGAGATAGATGTCCGGCCCGATGAGCTGGTGCTCTGCGGCAACCAGCGACCAGGCCGCTGCAAGCTCGTCGTGATACTCGGCATCGACGATCGCGTCGGCGCTGGCTTCGCCGAAATTGGATTCCTCCCAGGCACGCGCGTGCGCAGCGTCGGCAGCGCCGGTGATGGCGTTGGCGAGATGGGCCGAGATTTCATAGTGGCTGAGCTTATCGGCGGCGCGGCGGATGCGCGCGACCATAGCCGGATTGTCGAGTTCGATGCCGTCGACGATATCGGGCATGGCGTCGAAGGGGCGGAATTGCAGCATGACGTGTCTCCCATAGAAAAAGGGCGGCCGCAAGCGACCGCCCCGTGGCGTCAGATGAACTTGATCTCATCGGCGATTATGTCGGTGTTGTAGTAGGTGCGGCCGTCGCGCTCGTTGCGGCTGTACCGGATCTCGCCGACGACGATCAGTTCATCGCCCTTCTTCTTGTGGCCGCCGACGGACTTGCCGAGACCGCCAAAGGCCTTGACGGTGTGGAACTCGTCCCAGGTTTCGGTGTAGCCGTTGCCGTCCTTCTGGACCTGGCCGTCCTTGATGACGGGCTTGCTGGTGACGAGGGTGAAGCTGACGCCGCTCTTCGTATCGTTGCCGAAGCGGGTGACGTCGGAAGTGATGCGGCCCGCGAGAAAAACCTTGTTCATGTGCCTGTCCTTCGCTTGCGCCAGCGGGCCGATCCCGCTGGGATGAACTTCAAGCGAAAGCCCGTGTTCGAGGGCGCGGCGCACCGAGCGCAGCGAGGGGAACTTCGATTTTTCGGGGGGTGCGGGCGGAGGCCGTCAGGCCGACAACACGGCCGGACAATCGAGGTTGCGCCGGGTCCGCACGGGCGTAGCGTTCATCCCTGACTGCGGGGTCGCCCGAGGTGCCGGGCGGGAGTGTTCACAGGAATGAGGTGTCTTGCGGGTCACGCACGGCGCTATCGTCGGCGGCGCGAATCGAAGGCCCGCCGTCGGCTCCGGCTCGATATGCAAAACTCGTCCTTGGCCTGGCGGGGGCAATGACTCACCGCACCGGTCGGGTCCTGCCCTGCATGGCTGGAGCTCGCGGTGGGCGGGGGCTCCGCGGATGGGCGTGCCCAGCGACTGGCTGATTTGGGAAGCCGGCCGCAAGGATAGGAGAAACCCCGCCGAGCTCTCGAGCTCGACGGGGCCGGGTCGCTCTTCGGGTCGCGGAAGAGCAGAGACCGGATACCCTGGAAGCGTGAAAATGAGATGAAAGGCGCGATGACAATCAGCGCTGTCGACTAGCCTTGTCGCGGGGGCGACGGCGGTCGTCTTCAGATCCACCCAGCCAGACCGACTATATTGGACCGAAAAGCCGAAACGGAGCGGGCTCCTATTGGCGAAGAAAAAAGGGCCCGCTTCGCCGGCGAGAGGCGAAGCGGGCCCATTGCCCCGCGCCGGGGCTCGAAGCGCGGGGATCGGGAGAGGCGGCCGGTTCGACCTATTCAGCGGCGGCGGTTTCGCGGGGCTTGCGCTGACGGCGGCCGGGTTCCTGCTGCTCGCCGCCGAAGCCATGCTCGGCCGAGGATTCGCCAAGACCTTCCTGAACCGGAGGGGCCTCGGTCGCGTCGCCAGGCAGCGGCGGCAGCGCATCATCGGTCTTCGCAGCGACTTCGGCTGCAAGATCGCGGCGGCGGGTCGGGCGCGACCAGACGAGGTTGAAGGATCCGTCCTCTTGGCGGAAAGCCGAGATGTAGAGCGGAGCCGCAAGGCTCGGATCCTCGATCTTGCCGTTCAGGAACGATTCGCCGGTCCCGTTCGAGAAGAGCTCGAAGAGCGCGCCGACCCTGACCCACGCCCGCGAGGCGGAAAGCGCGAGGACTTCATATTTGGGCGCCTTGGGATTGGACGACTGCACTTCGCGCAGGGCAATTGTCATCGCAATCGTGAGCGTTGCGATCTTGCCGACAAAAATGCCGGCGTCGTTTTGCTTGATCGAACCAATATTCATGGAAGGTCTCCTGGATGATGGCCCCGGACCTCATGTCCGGACCACCCTCCAAGCTCCTCCTTTCCTCCTCGGCCGTTCGGCCGAGCGGGCGCGCGAGCGCCCATTTCCGGGGCACGCGAACGCGGCCTCGGGATGCCCAAGGGGCTGTTGGACCTCCAATCAGAGGTCCAGAGAGCGATCATGGATGGCTAGGAAGGCGCCTACCGACGCTGGCATCGGCAGGCGAAATGCGGACGCCGATCTACCTAGGGCGGGACCGGCGCTTTGGCGGACCGGCATGGTCGGCCGACACTTCGAGATCGATCGCGAGTTGCGTCAGCGTGCGATGGGCACCCAGGCGTTGCAGGCCGTCCATGCGCGTGTCGCGGGTAAGGCCGGCGATGCGCGACCGGACGAGCGAGGCAGCAACACGCAGCGTATGAGGATCGATCTCGGCCATCGAATCGTTATAGCAGATTGTCCGACCCGCGGCGAGGAAAGGGTGTCAGGCGGCCTCGGTGTGGGCAGGCCGCCAGAGCTGGATAAGTGCGACAATTTCGTCGCGCCGTATGCGGTGCTCCACCTTCGGCGCGCTGCGGGATAAGGCCATCTGAACATGCCGGTCCGGGGGATTCAAACATAGAGTTCTGATAGATCGAGGTACGTGCCGTTCCGAAATCAGTGAATCGACCCGAAGAGGCGTCGTTTCATTTCGGACTGCAAGGCGCCATCGGCGGAAGCGCGGCCTGCTCGCATCTCTGCATCAAGCAGCGACGCCAGCGTGTCCGGCACGTCGGCGAAGAGGGCGATGACAGCGATCGCGGCCTCGGGCGTTGCGAGTTCGCCGGGCTCGGTTCCGACCCAGATGGTCGCCTCGCCCTCATCCGGCTCGGCCTCGGTACGGGCGAAGACCTGCGCGAAGAAGGTCTGAAGAGGGCGATCCCAACCAACAACGATAGCGACAATTTCCGGCTGGTCCGGCCTCGGGGTGAGAATATGGCGGCTCATCATTCGCTCCTCGCAACGCGGTGATCGAGATGACGGGCAGCGCCCGAAGCGCTGGCGAGCGCCCGGCGCGCGGCCGCGACGGCACGAGGCGATCCGCATTGGCGCAAGAGATCGCGCGCGGCGCGCAAATGGTCAAGAGCCGCAGCCATCCGAGCCCGATCCGCGGAGTCGGCTGGTCGAATGACCCTCATGGATTGCGGTCATCCGCCGGGTTCGGGACGACGGCCTCAGGAGGGTCGGACAGGGCCGGCTCGAACCGGACGTCGAGCCTCGCGCGATCGATCGAGGCGAAGAGCCGGCGGCCTTCGGGCACGAACCATTGGACTTGATCGGAAAGAATGGCGCGGGTCCTCTCGATGAGCGCGGCATCTTCGCCTTCGAGCAGGCTGGTTGCGATTTCACGCGCATCGGCAAGGAAGCGATTGTTCTGAGTTTCCCAGCTGTCAGCATCGCTGTCCGGGCTAGCCGAAAAACAGGCGCCCTCCAGCAGGCGCAACAGATCGCCCGCGCTTAGGCCCTCTTTCGAAGGGAAGATGAGGCGTCCCGCCATCAGCCGCTCGAGCTGGAGACTGAGCTCGCCTCGCGAATGGGAACCGATGGGGACCGACCATTTGTCGGCCGCGGTGTCGAAGGAAAGGACAGTTGCCATGCTGGGATCTCCTGGGCCCGGCCTCATCGGCCGCATCCCCATCGAACCCCCTTCCCTTTCCCGGCTCGTCGCGGGCCACGGATCCCCCGGCGTCAGGCAAGCGGAACATCGAAGCCCGGGGCGCATTCGGGTTCATCGGGATAGACGCCGGCGGGGTCGCAGAGGAGGAGCTGCAAGACGTCATATTCCTCGTGCCGGAGAGGCGGGCAGCCATGGCGGCGCGAAGTTGCGCGCGGTTGGAAATGAACCATTCCCATTCGAGGGGTTCGCCCGTGGCTGTCGCATATCCGCTTGCCGGCGCGGAAGCGGCCACCTCGACAATGATCCTGTGGCCGCGGCCGGGTACTTTGCCAGTATAGCGCGCCGTGAATTCGCCCAGGCGGCCGGTCAGTCCCTTGATCGCCTTGCCCCAGCGGATATGGCCGGCGCCGACACTCTGTCCGGCGGCGATGCCGCGTCCGATCCAGGTGCGGAACTGTGCTTTCTGCAACAGGACGCTGTTTCGGGTCCGGGCCATCGTCCGGCACAGCGGGATTGCCGACGCGTGCGCGTCGAGTAGCGCGAGATATGGTCCCTGGGCGGCGACGAGGATATCATCGAACTCGCGGCCTTCCAGGAGCCCGCGCAAGTTCGCGGCCTGCCCCGTGTCGGCAGCCAGCTTGGCGAACGCTCCAGCGCTGAGCGGCGTTAAACCGGCCATTGCGTCGGGCAAGGGGATGAAGCCGTCGCCCGAGATGACGATGACGAGAGCGTCTTCGTGACCGGCGGCTGCGACGAGGGCCGGGAGCAGCACCGCCGAAGAGATAGGTGTTTTGGCGCGATCACCAGCGATGCCGATCTCGGGGGCACCGAAGATGAGAAGACGGCGGGCCCATCGCACTGGCAGCGCGGCATCGGTCGGTTGCGGCCAGTCACTGGGGCGCGGCCTTGCCGGTGCCGGGGGGCGCCGGGGCCCTGGCACACCGGTCGCGGACAATGCGCGGCGGGCGGTGTCGAAAGGATCGTCTCGGTTGCCGCCGCCGTCGCCAAATCCCCGGTCGTAAGCGGCGTTCGCCGCGGATCGGTTGCCCGGCCTGTGCACTTCTGGGTCCCATCCGGCGTCGGCCGCATACCAGCCGGAGGCATAACGGACCGCAAGGTCCCAGTCATAACCGTGAAGGTCGCGCCCCCGCAGGATCGCCGCTTCGCGGGGACCGGCCTTGCCCTCGCCGAACTGCGCGGCGGTGAAGGCGAAATTGCGCACGTGGCGCTCGGCCTTGGTGACGGTTCGCATCGCGTCGATCACGGGACGCAAAGCGGCGGCGCGGTCGCGCATCCTTGCTAGGCGCGCATCTGCAGGGGACGAGGCCGGGAGATCGGGGTGACGGCGCCAGACATCGGCAAGGGATCGGGCAAGCGCGGGCGGACGGCCGTGCGCGATCCATGCGGCGGCATCGGCGGGATCGAAGGCTGCGGTCATAGCAGGAGATTTAGGCGACGAGACGGGGTTCGGCGGGGACGGTGGATGGCAGGCGCAGCTCGCGGCGGATGCGTTCGGCGAAGCGGTCTGGAGCCAGCAGCTCGCTCATCGATCCCCAATGGTTGCGCTCCCCGATATGGTCGCCTCGGCCCTGGACCCGGCGGAAGCAGATCTCGCGGCCCGGACCGAAAGGCCCAAGCGAGAGCTGGACCCACAGCATCTCGGCATGAAGGGTCACCTCTCCCGAGACCGCGGGGCCGGCCTTGTTGGATCGGACGTCGAAACTGCCGGCACCGAGCGCCAGCGCTTTGGCGAGCACCTGCAGCGCGGCGCGTCCCTCGGTGTGAAACAGGCGCTTTGCCGGTTCATCATAGGCGACGCCGCGAAGCGCCAAGGTCCTGAGCGCGGGCTTTGACCGGAGATCACCGATCCGTTCCATGCAAGCCTGTCGCAAAAGCGCGTCGTCGCCGCGGTCCGCGCACACCGTAGCCAGGTGCCGGCACAGAAGTATGATGGCAGGGTCGCTTTCAGTGGCGATCCCGGCGTTGCGACAGTCCGTGATCGCCGCCTCGATCGCGTGAAGCGAGGCGGCGATATCCATAAGCGCACTGGGGTCGAGGGCCTGCTGGAAGCGAAAGGCGAGATCATAGCTCATGAGGGGGTCTCCGGCTCTCGAGCGGACATCCGCTCGCCCCTTCCCTCCCCCTCTCCTTGCCGCTCAACCGCAATCGCGAGAAGGACCGCGATTGTCATAGATGGGCATATCGTTCGGCTCCCATTCGTGGCGGGGCCAAATTCGGCCATTATAGCTGACGTGCGCGATCGCGATCCCGCCAAGCTTGACCGTGCCTCTGGGAAAGTCTCGCGCGCCGAGACCGCATTCTTCGCGGCGTACGGAGTATGTGGTGGAAGCCGCCTCCCATCCCGTCACGACGAGGTCGGGAAAGCCCTCCTGGACAAGCTCGAAGCGCGCGCGGGGACGGCGACCTCTGCGTTCGCCAAGGCAGCGGGCGAGATGCCCGGAATAGACGGCGACGGCGGACCAGTAGGCGGCAATCATGGTCTTGCGGCTTGCCCAGCTTCGGGCGGCGCGATCGCGCGCGTCGCTCTGAAGGTCGAGCAACAGCGCGGCGAGAAGCACGCGCTGTTCCGGCAGGAGCGACTGCAACGCGCGGAACGCGGGCAAGGCGAGCACCGGATTGCGAACCTCGGCCCGGGCCGAACGGGCGTTCATGGCTGTTCTCCCGTGACGAGAGCGGCGGGTGGCGCATCGATCGCGACGCGGTCGGTCTGGAGAGACTCGTCGGGGTGGAGCTCGAAGTAGATGCGCGCGATGTCCTCGTCATCGAGCGTGTCCGAATCGCGATCATTGGCGATCTCGCTCCAATATTCGCGGCAGAATTCGGCAATCTCGCGCATCAGGGTCTCGCGGCTGACGGCGGCATAGAGGTTAGGCCTTGGCGATATCGAGCGTGATCCCGCCCTCGCTCAGAGCATCAAAGATCGGTTCGGCCAGGGTAGCGAGGCGTAGGCGCCCTTCCACGAAACGGCGGGTCACGCCGAGACGCTTGGCGACGCCGTCGATATCGCCCTTGAGACCGATGAAATATTGGAACGCCCGGCATTCCTCCGCAGGCGTCATCTTCAATTGATGGAAGTTCGCCGCGGTCGACGTCTCCGATAGGGTCGCTTCGTCGCCGGTCAGAACCTTGACGGGGACGTCATAGCTCTCGGCAACGATGACACCGTCCTGGACGAGCTTCATCAGAGCGCGAAGGCGGCGACCGCCGTCGAACACCTCGAACGAGCCGCGCGGCTTCTTGACCGGATTGACCAGCAGGTTCTGGAGGATGCCGCGCGCCTCGATATCGGCGGCCAGCTGCGGAATCTCGAGGAGCTCTTCGGGGCGGGATCGTACGTTGATCGGAGAAAGCGAAAGCTTCGAAAGCTTTACCGTAATGGTCATCGGATGAAGTCCTTCTGGCGTCCGGAACAGCCCGGACACCGGCTCCCCTCCCCCTCCCCTTTTCGTGGCGCCCGGGACGCCTCGAGCCGCCGACCGGACCGTCTGCGGCAGCACCATCTCGGCGCGGGCCGGCTATCTCGATTGCCATTCTGGACCGGATATGGGCTCGATCATGCCGCGCCCGGCGATTAGGCTGACGGTGTTTTGTCCCGGCCGCGAGGCCGCCGGGCCATGAGAGATTATCTGGTCGGGGTCGGGGAGGATGTCGGTATCATGCAGGATGTGTTGAAGATCGCGAGCGGCGTGTTTCTCGGAATGATGGCCTTCTGGATCGTCACCGTCGCCCTTCCGGCCGTGATGCCGCCCAGTGCCGGAGAGCGGGCGGCTCAGGGTCTCCTCGACCGGCAATTTGCGCCTGCGAACTGAGCCGGCCCCTGCGGACCACGAATTCAGTCAGCCGTTTGAGGCCTCAGAGTGATGAGTCCTCGCTAGCCCAATCAGAACTGATCCGGTAATTCCGGGCGGTGCGCAACTTGACAATCTTTGCCAATTTTCTTATAAAGATTGCCAAAAGGAGCGAAGCGCCCATGGCGACAATGAACATCTCTTTGCCGGATCCGATGAAGCTTTGGGTCGAAGGCCAAGCCGACACGGGGCGCTACAGCAATGCTAGCGATTATGTGCGAGATCTTATCCGTCGCGATCAGGAACGGGCGGGAAAGATTGCCAATATGCAGCGGTTGGTTGACGAGGCGCGGAGCAGCGGAGTCAGCACTGAATCCATGGCGGACATCCGCACTCGAGCGCTCGAACAAGCACGCGCGCAGTCATAGGCGTGCCATCGTATCAGCTGACGCGTGCTGCCAGCGATGATCTGGTCGCGGTTTACCTATACGGGCTCGAAAGGTTCGGGCCGGCACAGGCCGACGGATATCACGATGGGCTAGAGGCGACCTTCAATTTTCTTGTAGAATATCCCCGCGCGGCGCGCGAGCGTGAGGAAATCCGGTCGCCCGTCCGCATCTATCCCTACAAAGCTCATCTCATCGTCTACGAACTCGGGCCGAATGACAACGTGCTGATATTGCGCGTCCGTCATGCACGCGAGGATTGGCTCTCCGAGATGGACGAAGCCTAGCGAACCTCCGCGGCGGTCATGTAGTCGCCTCCAGGACAGTCTCCAGAATAGCCTCGGCCAGCGCTACGGGGACGAAGACCCGCGTGCGATACTGGATCACTTCGGTGAAACACCCCGCCGCCTTCAGCCATGCAAGCCGGTCGGCTGGAAAGCCGACGAGCTCGATACGCTGGGAGCCGTTGACGATGCTCCTGTTGATCGTGAGCGGAAACGGATGGGTGACGTCGATACTGCGCCCGGCAGCAACCGCCTTGGCGATCGCGGAAGCAGGCAGGGTCTCCTTGCGATCGATTCCGAGCGCCGAGAAAAGCCTAAGCACATGATCGTCGAAGACGAGGCGCCCGAGCCAGGACCGCCCTTCCCCATCGACGATCCGGTTGACCGCGAGATGGTCGCTCGGCAGCGCAGACCATATCGGCAGGAGCAGCCCGGTCGCGAGGCGAAGCGTCTCGGTGTCGACCTTTTGCCGCAAGGTTTCGGCTTCCTGCGTCCAGAGGGCGATAAAGCTTGCCCGGTCGATCTCCTCCCATGAGGATTCGAACAGGTCGGCCGAACGCATATAGTCGTTGCGCGACGGACGCATGAGTTCGACCCGCGGGATCGGCGTGCCTTCCTTCTCCTCCATGAGCGAGCGGGCCTGCGTCCGGAGCGCCGCCTTGCCCGACTTCCGGTTGATCATGAACGCCGCGCTCTGGTCGCCCTCGGCAATCCGCATGATCCGCTCAAGCGAGACGGGATTGCGGCGGCGCTCGATCTCGATCGTCAGGAGGTGCGAGGTTGCCCCCGTCCCGGGATCGGTGCGCAGAACGACATCGTCGACCAGCCGCGCCGTATCGACAAGGATGGTTTCCACGCCGACATCGAGGCGACCCGCGTCCCGCGCCGCCGCCACACGGGTCTCGGTGAGCGAGAGGAATTCCTCGAAGATGTTATTCTGCAACGCGATCGGTAGAGCCAGGATCCGGTTCAGCCAGCGCTGGATCGGCGGCATCTCGTCCTTCATGACGCCGTCCTTGTCGACGAGTTCGAGGCCGGTCCGATTCTGGAAGTCGTCCAAATTGGTACTCGCGAGCTTTCCGGCGGCGAGGAGGTGGAACCAGCTCAGAAGAGCGCTGCACGCATATTCGCTCTGGAGATTATCGGCGGGATCGAAAAGCCCCTGCCCTCCGGTCTGGCGCTGACCGCGCGTCAGCGCCCCAAGGGTGTCGAGGCGCCGCGCGATCGTGCTGGTGAAGCGGAGCTCGCCCTTGCAATCGGTCGTGACGGGCCGGAACAGCGGGGTCGACGCCTGGTGCGTCCGGTGCGTCCGACCCAGTCCCTGGATCGCGCGATCGGCACGCCAGCCCGGCTCGAGCAGCAGATGGACACGTTGCTCCTGGTTCACCGCGTCGAGCGAAGCGTGGTAGCTCCGTCCCGTGCCGCCCGCGTCCGAGAAGATCAGGACGCGCTTGCGCCCGGCCATAAAGGCGGCGGCCTCGGCCTGGCTGGTGCGCGCCGAGCGGGATTCGAGCTTCTGGCGGCCATCGCCCGCGGTGACGAGCCGCTTGGTGCGCCCCGTCACCTCGGCGACATTGTCGTGCCCGAAATGTCCGAGGAGTGCGTCGAGCGCCGACATGATCGGCGGCAGCGCGCAAAGCCGCTCGATGAGTTCGGCGCGGGCGGTTTCCGCTTCGGGATTGTAGACGGGCTGTCCTTCATCGTCGAGCATGGGGACCGAGCGCGGCGTACCCGTGTCGTCGGTAAAGATCCGCATCTGGCGCGTGGGAAAGGCGCGCTCCAGATAGTCGATCACATATTCGCGCGGCGAGAGATCGATTTCGAGGTCGGCCCGTTCCTCGGGGCTCAGTTCGGCGAGCCGGCGATTGAGGATCGATTCCGCGGTCGTGACGAGCTGGAGAACGACCGATTTGCCCTCGCCGAGGTGGTGACGGACCGCCGCGATCACTGTCGGCAGCTTCATGCTGAGAAGAAGCTGGCCGAAGAAGCGCTGCTTTGCGGATTCGAAGCGGGAGCGCGCCGCGGCCTTGGCGCCGCTGTTGAGCGTGGCGTTCTCGAGGCCATCGACAATGGCGGTCAGTTCGAGCGCCCGTTCCATGTTGCGGTGGATGATCGACCAGGCGTCAGCATAGCTATCGTAGATCGCAATCTGCTCGGTGGTCAGCGCGTGGCGCAGGATCTCATATTCGACGCCGGCGAAGCTGAGCGCCCGAGAGGTGTAGAGGCCGAGCGCCTTCAGGTCGCGGGCGACGAGTTCCATGGCCGCGATGCCGCCCTTGCGAATGCCCGCGATGAACTGTTCGCGATCGTCAAAGGCCGTTCCCGGCCCCCAGAGGCCAAGCCGGACCGCGTAAGCGAGATTGTTGACGTCCGATGCGCCAGTGGCCGAGGCATAGAGGACGCGCGCGCCCGGCAGATGGTTCTGGAGGAGGACACCGCAAACGCCTTGTTGCGATCCCTCCTTCCGGCCGAGCGCCCCTTCGCCGCCGGCGACCCCGCCCATCTCATGGGCTTCGTCGAAGGCGATGATCCCTTCGAAGTCCGGGCCGGCCCAGTCGAGGATTTGTTGGAGCCGGCTATGGTCGCCGCGGACGGATCGGAGCGTTGGATAGGTGACGAACAGGACGCCCTGTTCGAGGGGGATGGGTTTGTCGATCGTCCAGTTCGCCAGGGGCTGGATGTCGGCCGCAAGGCCCCCGAGCGCGGTCCAGTCGCGCCGCGCGTCTTCGAGTAGCGCCTCGTTCTTCGAGATCCAGATGTTGCGGCGGCGTCCCTGGAGCCAGCTGTCGAGGATGCAGGCGGCGATCTGGCGGCCCTTGCCCGCACCGGTACCGTCGCCGAGGAAATAGCCCTTTCGATAAGCGCGCCCGTCTTCAGCCGCCTCGAGGCCGACGCCTTCCTTGCTGGGACTGAATGTGCCCGGAAGGTATAGCGACCAGGCGTGGCCCGCATAGACGACCGTTTCGAGCTGTGACGCGGAGAGCAAGCGCTCGCTGACCGACCGCTCGGGCAGGTGCGGCACATAGTCGGGGACCGGCGCGGCGATCGAGCCCATCGCGACGGATTCGACGAGCGCGGTCGGATGCTCGCCAGCGGCGTCGAATACGATGCGGCTCGGTCGATACGGGAGATAGACACCCACCTGTTCGAGCAACGGGGCAGGCGTTGCGAGCGACGAATAGGCGACCGGCAGGACATTGTTGCGTATGGGCGCATGAAAGGGCCGTGGCCTTGGCGGGCGGCTCTTCATGGCACGGAACAGCGAAGGGTTTGCCGACCGGCGCGGGGGTGCCGCCGGCGCCATCACCAGCGTGGCGCGCGCGGGTATCGCCAGGGCACCGATCAGCTCCCGGATGGAAGACCGCTGGATTGTGGCCGGGATCGCACCGCCGGGCACCTTGTCGATGACGTAGAGGCGGACGGCGATCGAGGTGCCATGTTTCAGATAGCATTTTTCTAGACGGACGGAGGTACGGAGCTGGACGTCGCGCAAGCTGGTCTCGAAGAGGTCGCGCATGCGTGCGTTGGGGCCGAACCAGTCGGGCATAATCGCGACGAGGCGACCGCCCGGGCTGAGGCGCCGAAGAGCTGCCTGGAGGTGGCGGACGGCTGCATGGGCGTCCGCGCCCAGGCCCACGGACCGCGAAAATGGCGGGTTCATCAGGATCAATGTCGGTCTTGCCGCATTGGCCAGCGTGGAATTGATCGCGGCACCGTCATGCCCGGTTACCTTGGCGCCGGGAAACGCGTGGACCAGCCGGGCGCGGCGTTCGGGGGCATATTCGTTGAGCTGGAGTTCTGCGTGGGCGCCGCACTGGGCGACCAGAAGGCCGTTGCCGGCGCTCGGCTCGAGGATGACGTCGTCACCCTGGATGTTCGCGAGGAGGACCGCGATGGCCGCAAGATCGACCGGCGTCGAGAATTGCTGCCATTCGATCTGGCTCTCGCTGCGGACGGTCTGCGTCGGCAAGCGGTCGAGAAGATCGCAAGCGGCATGCGCATCGTCGAGAACGCGCAGCGGATAGGGTGCGGACTGGAGGTGGTGAACGAGCGCGAGTTCGAGGAGCTCGAAACTCTGGCGCTGGGTCCAGAGGCCATCGGCGTCGGTGCCATGGAAGGCTTCGGTCATCGCCGTATTGAGGTCGGCCCGGGAGAGCGGGCCACCGGATTTCAGGTGGGTGGCGATGAGGACGGCCGCACGGATTTCGGCATTGATCGGCGCGTCGAATAGATCGGACATGATGGGGTCTCCGGACTGACTGCCCCGTCGGCAGCCTCAGCCCAGATCCCCCTTCCCTCTCCGGCTTCAGGCTCGTTTGTCCGTCGGGCGGGTTCGCGTGCGTTGAAGCGAGGACCTGGTCAGCATATAGCGGTCCGCACATTCCGGATATATCGGACAATCTGGACAATGTAGGCACAGCGGCCTATATGGACCGGGAAGGAGTGATCGCGATGGTAGCGCAGGTCCGAAATGCAGATGCGGGTGTTCGTCGATTGGTGGCGAGCGAAGTGACCGAGGTGCTTGGTCGCCAGTCCGGGCTCGCCAAGGAAGCCGTCGCGAACACCGCGCAGATCGTCGCCGCCGTTGCCGCTGCGGTCATCGGACTGCCCGCGGCCCAGCAAAAGCGCCTCAAGGGCAAGAGTGCAGATGTTGCGACCATGATCGCCGCGTTCGCGCGCGAAGAGAGACCGGCGACAGCAATCCGGATACCGGCGCCTGCTCAGACGGAAGCTCGAAAGGGTTCGGGCTTTGGTGAGCTTGTCGACGTTGATGAAGGACGCCGCCGGCTCGCGGGCTACGTGACCGAGGGATCGCTCGAGGATTGGGCTGGTCCGGTGGCCGGATCAACCATGCTGCATGAACGGGGTATCGCCCGATCGACCTTGCACGACTGGCAGAAGCGGGGCGAGGTCATCGCGCTTCTGTCGGGCGCACGCAAACATGCGTTCCCGCTCGAGCAGTTCGTTGACGGACGGCCCGTGCAAGGGATCAGCGATGTGCTGGAGATCGCGGGCAATCCGAGGCGCGCGTGGCTTTGGCTCGTTCAACAGAGCCCTTTGCTCGGCGAGAAGCGGCCGATCGATCTGTTGAAGCAGGATCGTCGCCAGGATGTGGCGGACGCGGCGCGGACGGTTTTCGCTTACCCGTGACGCTGGACAGCTCAATACTGCGGGAGCTTGCGGTCGGAATCGACCCGAGCGGATACCTCCGTATTCTCGACGCGCGCTATCGGGCGGCGCCGATGGGCATGGGCTTTGGCCGAACGCGATTCTCCAGCCAGTCCGACAGCTTCGCATTGCTCTATGCGGCGCAGGACCTGGCGACCGCCCTCGCTGAGCGGATCGTGCGGGACCGTTTTCAGGGCAAAACGAAACGCGTGCTTCTCGAATCGGATGTCGACGATCTCGTGGTTGCGAGTCTTTCTGCACGATCGCCTCTCAAGCTGCTCGATCTTCGGACAAGCGGCGCGACTCGCCTCGGCATTCCGACCGACGCGGCGCGCGGGCGATCGCAGCTCGCTGGACGCAGGTTCAGTCAGGAACTTTATGACGACACGGATTTCGACGGGATCATCTACATGTCGCGCATCACCAACGCGGAGTGTGTGGCGGTCTACGACAGGGCTGTGACCACGACCCTCGACCCGGCCTGCCCCGTGGTCGAACTCCTCCGTCTGGCCGATCTCATTCCAGCCCTGAAGTCGTTGAGCATTGAACTGCGCAGATAGCGGCGCGGCCATATGAGTCGACGGGTCCGAAATGTACCGGCAAACGGTGGGACCTCTCCCCTTTCCTCCGGTTACGGGATGGAATTATGGGGCTCGGAAGCAAGGCGCTGCTATGGTTGGCGCGCTGGTCGGTTTCGGCGAATGAGACGCTGGAGCTTCAGAGCGGTGGCTTGAGACAACGCCGCTCACCAGTCTCCAGAATCTTGGCCCAATCCTTGAAGCCGGCCTTAGGGGGCATGCGCTCGATCGAAAGCCCCGGACGCGCATAGCACTCTTCCGCTTTGATAGCCCCGCGCCGCCCTTCCGCATCATTGTCGATCGCGAGGATCAGGCGCTCGATCGATGATGGCAACTGGATTTGATCGAAGCGGCGCGCGCCCATCGTGGCCCAGCAGGGTATCTCGTTGAGGATCGTGAAGGCCCGCGCCGTTTCGAAGCCCTCGGCAAGTGCGAGCGTCCCCTGCCCCGCCCCTCCCCCCTGCCAGGCGCCGCGCGCGGGCCTGCCGAGCATCAGCTTCATGCGGTAAGACGCGGTTTGCGCGTCGAGGAAGATGCGCTGAATGGCAGTCAGCCGCGGACCTTCCCGGACCGCTACGGCCTCAGTGCATTATTGGGACACGGATATACGGTAGACAATCGTGCGCAGCCAGAAATGGCTACTTTCGGAGTCTTTCGACGCCGAGTTCCGCCCATAGCCATGCAAAATCGTAGGTTGCCA
>Ga0116176_10000787_pt1 | contig 25375 bp, 25 predicted proteins | sample AD_STIC08_MetaG_FD_89803 | JGI IMG/M metagenome (GOLD analysis project Ga0116176, IMG submission 89803) | Active sludge microbial communities of municipal wastewater-treating anaerobic digesters from USA - AD_STIC08_MetaG | ecosystem: Engineered > Bioreactor > Anaerobic > Digestate | place: USA...
CACCCCGTCACCGGCTTGTCATCTGCACCGAAGGTGGGCACACTGCCCCCGAACGATCCTTCGTTGGTTTCCACCGCGGCGCATCCACCCCGCGCCCTTTCCGCTCCCGGACCGCCTTGCCTCTCCCGCTTTCCCGCTTTCCGGCTTCGCTTGCTTCCCCCGCTTTCCCACCCCTGCGAAAGGAGACCCCATGAACCTGACGATCAGCGGGCATCACCTCGAGGTGACGCCAGCTCTGCGAGAGTATGTGCTCACAAAGCTGGATCGAGTGACGCGCCACTTCGATCAAGTCGTGGATGTCAACGTGCTGTTGTCGGTCGAGAAACTGAAGGAGAAGGAACGAAGGCAGAAGGCGGAGGTCACCCTCCACGTCAAGGGCAAGGACATCTTCGTCGAGCAGAGTCACGAAGACCTCTACGCCGCGATCGACCAGCTGATGGACAAGCTCGATCGCCAGGTCTGCCGCCACAAGGACAAGCTGCAGGACCATCACCACACGGCCGCCAAGCGCCTGGACGCGCCCACCCCTTGAGGGCGCCGCGTGCCGAAAGTACCGAAAGCGGCCCGCGGGCCGCTTTTTCGTGGACAGCCGCACAGGGTGCGGGCGGGTCGGACTTCGACCCCTCGCCCCGGGGATGACCATGACGTTGCTGCGACGCAGCACCCCGTGCACAATCCGCCGAACCGCTTCCGTAAGGCTTTCTCGATCGCCCGCGGAGTGCCGATAATCCACCAACCTCACCCACCCCAACCACAGCGGTCGGCCGTGCCACGAGCCCAGCTTTACGAGGTGTGTCGCCGATGAATCGCCTTTCTGCCATCCTGCCGGTCAGCAACGTGGTCGTCGACGTCGACGCCACGAGCAAGAAGCGGGCGTTCGAACACGCCGGCCTGCTGTTCGAAAACCAGCACGCGATCGCCCGCGCGACGGTGACCGACAACCTCTTCGCGCGAGAACGGCTGGGCTCCACCGGCCTCGGTCACGGCGTCGCCATTCCCCACGGGCGCATCAAGGGGCTGAAGAACCCGCTCGCCGCGGTGCTGCGGGTGCGCACGCCTGTGCCCTTCGACGCACCCGACGACGAGCCGGTGGCGCTGCTGATCTTCCTGCTCGTGCCCGAGGCGGCCACGCAGCGGCACCTCGAGATCCTGTCGGAGATCGCCGAGATGTTGTCCGACCGCGAACTGCGCGAGCGGCTCAAGACCGAGGCCGACGCGGCCAAGGTCCACGAGCTGATCTCGAACTGGGAACCGCTGAAGTCGGTCGCGTGATGCCCGTGGCCGCGTTGCGCCGCACTGCACCTTCGACAGGGCGCCGTTGAAGCCGAACGTCATCAGCGCCGAGGCCCTGTTCGAGGAGCATCGGACCTCGCTGCACTGGGAGTGGATCGCCGGTCACGCGCATCCGGAGCGCCGCTTCGACGAGGCGGCGGTGCGCAACGCGCAGTCCGCCGCCGACCTCGTCGGCTACCTGAACTACATCCACCCGTACCGGGTGCAGCTCGTCGGCCGGCGCGAGGTGGCCTACCTCGGCGAAGCCCCGCCCGAGGTCACCGAGCGCCGCATCTCGCGCATCGTCACGCTCGAGCCGCCGGTGCTGATCGTCGCCGACGGGCAGAGCCCGCCCGACAAGCTCGTGGCGATGTGCGACCGCGCCGACATCCCGCTGTTCTCGACCGCCGAGTCCGCCGGCCACGTGATCGACGTGGTGCGCGGCTTCCTCAGCCAGCATTTCGCCGAGCGCACCACGCGCCACGGCGTGTTCATGGACATCCTCGGCGTGGGCGTGCTGCTCACCGGCGAGTCCGGACTGGGCAAGAGCGAACTCGGGCTCGAGCTGATCTCGCGCGGCCACGGCCTCGTCGCCGACGACGCGGTCGACCTGTTCCGTGTCTCGCAGACCGCGCTGGAGGGCCGCTGCCCGGACCTGCTGCTGAACCTGCTCGAGGTCCGCGGCATCGGCCTGCTCGACATCAAGGCGATCTTCGGCGAGACCGCGGTGCGCCGGAAGATGCGCCTGAAGCTCATCGTCCACCTGGTGCGCAAGGAGACGATGGAGCGCGAGTTCGAGCGCCTGCCCTACGAGCCGCTGTTCGAGGAAATCCTCGGCGTGCCGGTGCAGAAGGCGGTGATCGCCGTCGACGCGGGGCGCAACCTCGCGGTGCTGGTCGAAGCCGCGGTGCGCAACACGATCCTGCAGCTGCGCGGCATCGACACCTACAAGGAATTCATCGAGCGCCACCAGCGCGCGATGCTCAAGCCCGAGTAGCACCGCCGGCGGCGGCGGCGGCGCGCTACTTGTGGCGGTGCTCGCAGTTCTTCTTGGTGCAGGCGGCGTAGAGCGCGAGCGCGTGGTCCTGCAGCTCGAAGCCGCGGGCATGGGCGACGGCGCGCTGGCGCTTCTCGATCTCGGAGTCGAAGAACTCCTCGACGCGACCGCAGTCCAGGCACACGAGGTGATCGTGGTGCGTGCCCTCGTTCAGCTCGAAGACGGCCTTGCCGGTCTCGAAGTGGTTGCGCGACAGGATGCCGGCCTGCTCGAACTGCATCAGCACGCGGTACACGGTGGCCAGCCCGACGTCCGAGCCTTCGGCGAGCAGGGTCTTGAACACGTCCTCCGCGCTCATGTGCCGCTGCGCGGACTTCTGGAAGACCTCGAGGACCTTGATGCGCGGCAGCGTCGCCTTCAGCCCGCTGTTCTTCAGTTCGTCGGCGTGGGTCATGGTGCGCGGGGGCCGGACACCCCGGCCGCTAGAATCGCCGGATCATATCGAGGAAGCCGCTTCGAAGCGGCCGGAGCCCTCTTGACCACCATGCCATCGCCCCTCGCCCCGTTGCGAACCGCCCTGCTGCTGGGCGCAGCGCTGCTGGCCGGCTGCGAGTCGCTGCAGTCCTCGGACAACGTGCTCGGCGTGATCACGCCCTACCGCCTCGAGGTGGTCCAGGGCAACGTGGTCACGAAGGAACAGGCCGCGCTCGTCAAGCCCGGCATGAACCGCGTCCAGGTGCGCGAGCTGCTCGGCTCGCCGCTGCTGACCGACGTGTTCCACGCCGACCGCTGGGACTACGTGTTCACGATCCGCCGCCAGGGCGCGCAGCCGCAGCAGCGGCGCATCGTGCTGCGCTTCGACGGCGAACTGCTCAGGACCATCGACACCGGCGGCGAGCTGCCTGGGGAGCGCGAGTTCGTGGCCTCGATCGACACGTTCAGGAGCACGCGCACGCCGCCGTCGCTGGCGCTGACCGACGAGCAGATCAAGGCCCTGCCGCTGCCCACGCGCAAGCCGGCGGCCGAAAGCGCACCCGAAGGTCCGGCACGCGAGTACCCGCCGCTGGAGACGCCGCAATGAGCGCGCCGGCCCCGCTTCGCCTCGCCATCGCCGGCGCCAGCGGCCGCATGGGCCAGATGCTCGTCGAGGCCGTGCTCGCGGCCGACGACCTCGCGCTGGCCGGTGCGCTCGACGTCGCGGGCAGCCCCGCGCTCGGGCAGGACGCCGCCGCCTTCGCCGGCCGGCGCAGCGGCGTGAGCGTGACCTCGGACCTGCACGCGGGCCTGGCGAACGCCCAGGTGCTGATCGACTTCACGCGGCCCGAGGGCACGCTCGCCCACCTGGCCGCGTGCCGCGAACTCGGCGTCAAGGCCGTGATCGGCACGACCGGCTTCAGCGACACGCAGAAGGCCTTGATCGCCGAGCACGCCCGGCATGCCGCCGTCGTGATGGCGCCGAACATGAGCGCCGGCGTGAACCTCGTGCTCAAGCTGCTCGACACCGCGGCGCGTGCGCTCGCCGAGGGCTACGACATCGAGATCATCGAAGCGCACCACCGCCACAAGGTCGACGCGCCCAGCGGCACCGCGCTGGCCATGGGCGAGGTCGTCGCCCGGGCGCTCGGCCGCGACCTGAAGCAGTGCGCGGTCTACGGGCGCGAAGGCGTCACCGGCGAGCGCGACCCGTCGACCATCGGCTTCGCGACCATCCGCGGCGGCGACATCGTCGGCGACCACACGGTGCTGTTCGCCGGCACCGGCGAGCGCATCGAGATCTCGCACAAGTCGGCCAGCCGCGCCACGTACGCGCAGGGCAGCCTGCGCGCGGCGCGCTTCCTGGCGTCGCGCGCCACGGGCCTGTACGGGATGAACGACGTCCTGGGGCTCTGAGCCCATGTCGGGACTCGGCCAGTTCTGGGAGCAGGGCGACGCGATCACGCGCGCGGTCGCGGTGCTGCTGCTGGCGATGTCGGTCAGCGCCTGGGTGCTGATCTTCTGGAAGGGCTGGCTGCTGCGGCGCGTCCGCCGGGACCTCGAGCGCGCCGTGCCGGCCTTCTGGGCCGCGCCCTCGCTGGACGGCGGCCGCGACCGGCTGGCCGCCTTCGACCGCGAAGGCGTGCTCGCGCCGCTGCTCGACGCCGCGACCGCGAGCCCGCCCGGCGGCACCCTCGAAGCGCACGGCCAGCCCGGCTCGCAGCTCACGCGCCGGCTGCGCGACGCGCTGCACGGCGTGCTTGCGCAGTTGCAGTTCGGCCAGGTGCTGCTCGCGTCGATCGGCAGCACCGCGCCCTTCATCGGCCTGTTCGGCACGGTCTGGGGCATCTACCACGCGCTGCTGAGCATCTCGGCGGCCGGCACGATCACGATCGAGAAGGTCGCCGGCCCGGTGGGCGAGGCGCTGGTGATGACGGCCGCCGGCCTGGCCGTGGCGATCCCGGCGGTGCTGGCCTACAACATCTTCGGCAAGTTCATCGGCGCCTGCGAAGCCGAGCTCGAAGGCTTCGCGCACGACCTGCGCGAGATGTGCCTCGACGCCGGCGCGCGCCCCGACGCCTCGGCCTGAACGATCACGCCACGATGGCCTTCGGTCGCCTCGAACGCACCTCCGGCCCGCAGCCGATGAGCGACATCAACATGACGCCGCTGATCGACGTCATGCTCGTGCTGCTGGTGATCTTCATGATCACGGCGCCGCTGCTGACCTCGAGCCTGAAGCTCGACCTGCCGCGCACCGACGCTGCCCGGCCCGGCGAGGCGTCGGCAGCCCTGAGCGTCGGGCTCGACGCCCAGGGGCGCCTCTTCTACGGCGACGAGGCCCTGGACGATGCGGCCTTCACCGCGCGCATCGGGCAGGCCGCGTTGGCGAACCCGCAGGCCGAGGTGCAGTTGCGCGCCGACCGCAGCGTGCCTTATGGCCGCGTGGCGGAGCTGATCGGCATCGTCCAGAAGGCCGGCCTGAACCGCATCGGTTTCGTCACCGAGCCGGCGGCGAAACCCTGAGCCGGCGCGTTTTCAGCGCAGCGCGGCCACCCGAGCCGCCGCGTCCGGGGCCGGCGTCCAGCTCACCGACGCGGGCGGTTGCACGAGGAACGCGTTGGGGTCGAGCGCACGCACGGCGCGCGCACTGGCGATGGCCGGGTGCTCGTGGTTCGCGTGGCCGCGCCGCAGCGCCAGGCCGGCCGGGTGGGCGACGATGAAGGTGTTCGGGTCGATGCCGGCCGGCTCGGTCGAGGCGGCGCCGCGCAGCGCCGGGTGGGTGCCGAAAGGCGGGGCCGCCTCGACGCTGCCGGCGGCCGACAGGCCGGACATCGCCATCACGGCGGCAAGAACGAACGATTGACGATTCATGGTCGACTCCCGGGCGCCCGACGGGTGCCATCGGGCAGGTTGGTGGCTGTAAGCCTAGTGTAAACCCTATGCTGCATTGCAGCATTACCCGTCCCTGGATGCCCGTGGAAATCCACCGGATCCGGGGATGTCGGGCGCCGGGCCGCCGGACGCACGCCGCGCCGGGTGGGCCCGGGGGCGCTTCCTATAATCCCGGGCCACCCCAGACGCGCGCCGCGCCACCCCATGAGCCCCGACTTCAAGCCCAGCGAGATCGAGCGTGCCGCCCAGGCCGCCTGGACCGCCGCCGACGCCTACCGCGTGACCGAGGACCCGGGCAGGCCGAAGTTCTATGCCTGCTCGATGCTGCCCTACCCCAGCGGCAAGCTGCACATGGGCCATGTGCGCAACTACACCATCAACGACATGCTCGCGCGCCAGCTGCGCATGAAGGGCATGAACGTGCTGATGCCCATGGGCTGGGACGCCTTCGGCCTGCCGGCCGAGAACGCGGCGATGAAGAACAAGGTGCCGCCGGCGAAGTGGACCTACGAGAACATCGCGCACATGAAGGGCCAGATGCAGGCCATGGGCCTGGCCATCGACTGGAGCCGCGAGGTCGCGACCTGCTCGCCCGACTACTACCGCTGGAACCAGTGGCTGTTCCTGAAGATGCTCGAGGCCGGCATCGCCGAGCGCCGCACCCAGGTCGTCAACTGGGACCCGGTCGACCAGACCGTGCTTGCCAACGAGCAGGTCATCGACGGCCGCGGCTGGCGCAGCGGCGCGCCGGTCGAGAAGCGCGAGATCCCCGGCTACTACCTGAACATCACGAAGTACGCCGACGAGCTGCTCGACCAGGTGCAGCACCACCTGGGCGGCTGGCCCGAGCGCGTGCGCCTGATGCAGGAGAACTGGATCGGCCGCAGCGAAGGCGTGCGCTTCGCCTTCCCGCACGACATCCGCGCCGCCGACGGCACGCTGATCGGCGACGGGCGCCTGCACGTGTTCACGACGCGCGCCGACACGATCATGGGCGTGACCTTCTGCGCCGTCGCCCCCGAGCACCCGCTGGCCACGCACGCCGCCGAATCCGACCCGGCGGTGGCTGCGTTCATCGCCGAGTGCAAGGCCGGCGGCACGACCGAGGCCGAGCTCGCCACGCAGGAGAAGAAGGGCGTGCGCACCGCGCTCGTCGTCGATCACCCGCTGACGCACGAGAAGGTGCCGGTGTGGGTCGGCAACTACGTGCTGATGAGCTATGGCGACGGCGCGGTGATGGGCGTGCCCGCGCACGACGAGCGCGACTTCGCGTTCGCGAAGAAATACGGCATCGACATCCTGCAGGTCGTGCACGTCGACGGCGAGCCGCATTTCAGCTACGACCACTGGCAGGAGTGGTACGCCGACAAGTCGCGCGGCGTGACGGTCAACTCCGACCTGTACAGCGGCATGGCCTACGGCGTCGCCGTCGACGCGATCGCCCGGGCGCTGGAACACAAGGGCCTCGGCGGCAAGAAGACGACCTGGCGGCTGCGCGACTGGGGCATCAGCCGCCAGCGCTACTGGGGCACGCCGATCCCGATCATCCACTGCGAGGCCTGCGGCAGCGTGCCGGTGCCCGAGCGCGACCTGCCGGTCGTGCTGCCGGAAGACCTGATCCCCGATGGCAGCGGCAACCCGCTGAACCGGTGCGCGGCCTTCCTGAACGTCGCCTGCCCGGCCTGCGGCAAGCCGGCGCGCCGCGAGACCGACACGATGGACACCTTCGTGGACAGTTCGTGGTATTTCATGCGCTACTGCGACCCGAAGAACGACGCGGCGATGGTCGGCGCCGGCACGCAGTACTGGATGCCGATGGACCAGTACATCGGCGGCATCGAGCACGCCATCCTGCACCTGCTGTACGCGCGCTTCTGGACCAAGGTGATGCGCGACCTGAAGCTGGTGGCCGTCGACGAGCCCTTCACACGCCTGCTGACGCAGGGCATGGTGCTGAACCACATCTATTCGCGCAAGGGCGACAAGGGCGGCGTCGAGTACTTCTGGCCGCACGAGGTCGAGAACGTCTTCGACGAAGGCGGGCGCATCACCGGCGCGAAGCTCAGGAGCGACGGCTCGGCCGTGACCTACGAGGGCGTGGGCACGATGTCGAAGTCGAAGAACAACGGCGTCGACCCGCAGGAGCTGATCGACCGCTACGGCGCCGACACCGCGCGGCTGTTCGTGATGTTCGCGTCGCCGCCCGAGCAGACGCTCGAGTGGAACGATGCCGGCGTCGAGGGCGCGAACCGATTCCTGCGGCGCGTGTGGGCCTTCGGCGCGAAGCACGCCGGGGCGATCCGCGGCGCGGGCGCGATCGGGGCCGATCTCGGCGAGGCCGCCAAGGCGCTGCGCTTCGAGGTGCACACCGTGCTGCGCCAGGTGAGCTACGACTACGAGCGCATGCAGTACAACACCGTCGTCTCCGGCGCGATGAAGCTGCTGAATGCGCTCGAGGGCTTCAAGGCCGACACGCCGGCGGTGCTGCGCGAGGCCTTCGGCGTGCTGCTGCGCGTGCTCTACCCGGCCTGCCCGCACACCACCTGGGTGCTGTGGCAGGGACTGGGCTACGGCGCGGCACTCGGCGACCTGCTCGACGCCCCCTGGCCGGCGGTCGACGATGCCGCGCTGGTGCGCGACCAGGTCGAGCTGATGCTGCAGGTCAACGGCAAGCTGCGCGGCGCGATCAAGGTGCCGGCCGACGCCGACAAGGCCACCATCGAGGCCGCGGCGCTGGCGAACCCCGAGTTCGCGAAGTTCGCCGAGGGCAAGCCGCCGAAGAAGGTCATCGTCGTGCCGGGCCGCCTCGTGAACGTGGTGGTCTGATGCGCCGCCGCACGCTGCTGCTCGCCACGCCGCTGGGCCTGGCGGCGTGCGGCTTCGAGCTGCGGCGCGCGCCGGAGCTGCGCTTTCGCACCGTGCAGCTCGCCGGCTTCGACGCCCGATCGGGCCTGGCCGAGGAGCTGCGCCGGGCGATCGACGCCACGCCGTCCACGAAGGTGGTCGACGCCGCCGCCCAGGCCGAGGTGGTGTTCGAGGCGCTGGCCGACGTGCGCGAGAAGAGCGTGGTCGCGAGCACCGCCGCGGGCCAGGTGCGCGAAGTGCAGCTGCGCGACCGGCTCCAGTTCCGCCTGCGCACGCCCGGCGGCCGCGAGCTGATCGCGCCGACGCAGATCCTGCTGAGCCGCGACATGAGCTACAGCGAGACCGTCGCGCTGGCCAAGGAGCAGGAGGAGATCGCGCTCTATCGCGCGATGCACGCCGACATCGTGGCCCAGGTGATGCGGCGGCTGGCCGCCGTGCCGGCGCCCTGAACCGGAGCCCGCCGATGCAAGTCCGCGCCGACCAGCTCGCCGCCCACCTCGCCAAGGGCCTGCGGCCGATCTACACCGTGTGGGGCGACGAGCCGCTGCTCGCGCAGGAGGCCGGCGACGCGATCCGCCGCGCGGCACGCGCCGCCGGCTGCAGCGAGCGCCAGGTGCACACCGTGCAGGGCGCGCACTTCGACTGGAGCAGCCTGCTCGGCGCGTCGCAGGCGATGAGCCTGTTCGCCGACCGCCAGCTGATCGAGATCCGCATTCCCGGCGGCAAGCCGGGCAAGGACGGCTCCGAGGCGCTGCAGCGCTACTGCGAGCACCTCGGCGACGAGGTGGTGACGCTGGTGCAGCTGCCGAAGCTCGACCGCCAGCAGCAGCAGAGCGCCTGGTTCGGCGCGCTCGACGCCGCCGGCGTCACGGTGCGCGTCGACCCGGTCGAGCGCCATGCCTTGCCGCAGTGGATCGCGCAGCGCCTGGCCGCGCAGGGCCAGCGGGTCGCCCCCGGCGACGACGGGCAGCGCACGCTGGCGTTCTTCGCCGATCGGGTCGAAGGCAACCTGCTCGCGGCGTACCAGGAGATCCAGAAGCTCGGCCTGCTGTACCCGGCGGGCGAACTGGGCTTCGAGCAGGTCGAATCGGCAGTGCTGAACGTGGCGCGCTACGACGTCTTCAAGCTCTCCGAGGCGGTGCTCGCGGGGCAGGTGGCGCGCGCGCTGCGCATGCTCGAGGGCCTGCGCGCCGAGGGCGAGGCGGCGGTGCTGGTGCACTGGACACTGGCCGAGGACATCCGCGCGCTCAAGCGCGTGCGCGACGCGGTCGACGCCGGCAAGCCGCTGCCGATGGCGCTGCGCGAGGCGCGCGTCTGGGGTGCGAAGGAGCGCCTGTTCGAGCGCGTGGTGCCGATGCTGACCGAGGCGGCGCTGGCGCACCTGGTCGCCTCGGCGCAGGTGTGCGACGGGCTGGTCAAGGGCCTGAAGCACCCCGACTGGCCCGCCGAGCCCTGGGACGGCCTGCGCCGGCTGGTGCTGATGCTCATCGATGCCGTCCAGCCCGCCGCGCGCGACCGGCGCACCGTGACCCTGCCCCGGCTCGCGCTGCACGCCTGAGCGCCGGGGCCGGTGCGGCCTCAGTACCCGCGCACGCGGTCGACGCGGTTCTCGATCGGCTGCCCCGCGCGCCAGGCGCGCAGGTTGCGCGCCGCGATCGCCGCGGCGGTGCGCGGATCGGTCAGCGCCGCGGCGTGCGGCAGCACGGTGACGCGCGGGTGCGACCAGAACGCATGGCCCGCAGGCAGCGGTTCGGTGTGGAAGACGTCGAGCACCGCATGGCGCAGTTGCCCGGCGTCGAGCGCCGCGATCAGGTCCGCGTCGACGACGTGCGCGCCGCGGGCCAGGTTGACCAGGCTCGCGCCCGGGCGCATCGTGGCGAAGGCCCGGGCATCGAACAGGCCGCGCGTGGCCGGCGTCAGCGGCAGCAGGTTCACGACGATCTCGGCCGAGGCGAGCAGCGCGTCCAGCGCCTCCTCGCCCGCCACGCAGTCCACGCCATCGAGCCAGGTCGGCCGCGCGCTCCAGCCGCGCACGCGATAGCCGTTGAACACGAGCCGGCGCGCCGCCGTGGCGCCCATGCGCCCCAGGCCGAGCACCGCGACCTCGACCTCGTCGGCCCGGCGCTGCGCATGCACGCGCCAGACCCCCTCGAGCTGGCGCCGGGCGTAGGCGAAGTAGCCGCGGTGCAGACTCAGCACCGCCCACAGCGCGGTCTCGGCCATGGCCTCGCTCATCGCCGGATCGACCATGCGCGCGATCGGCACCCGCGACGGAATGGTCTCGTCCGCCAGCAGCCGCTCGACGCCGGCCCACAGCGACTGGATCAGCGCCAGCCGCGGCAGCCCCGCCAGCGCGCCGCGCGGCGGGTTGGCGACGATGGCGGCGTCGAAGGTCTCGGGCGCGACGCCCTCGCGGCTCGCCAACAGGTGCTCGCCGGGCAGTTCGGCACGCAGCAGGTCGAGCCAGAGCTCGCGCTCGCCCGGGCTGCCGTCGATCGCCAGCAGCACGCTCATCGGCGGGTCGCGTCGTGCAGCAGGTCGAGGGCGCATTGCACGGTCTGCTCGCGCACCGCGCCGCGGTCGCCGCCGAACAGCCGGCATTCGGTGAAGGTCGAGGCGCCGCGCTGCGCGAGGCCGAACCAGACCGTGCCGACGGGCTTGCCCGGGACCGCGCCCCCCGGCCCGGCGATGCCGGTGACGGCCACCGCGAGCTCGGCCCGGGACCGCGCCAGCGCACCCTCGGCCATCGCCCGCGCGACCGCCTCGCTGACCGCGCCGTGCGCCGCGATCAGCGCCGCGTCGACGCCGAGCGCCTCGACCTTGGCCTCGTTCGAGTAGCTCACGTAGCCGCGCTCGAACCAGTCGCTCGAGCCCGCCACCGAGGTGCAGGTCGCAGCGATCAGCCCACCGGTGCAGGACTCGGCGGTGGCCATGCGCCAGCCGCGTGTGCGCAGCGCGTCGGCCAGCGCGAGCACCGCGGTCTCGAAGCCGTTCACAGCCGCACCCACAGCGCGATCACGAGCAGCGTGCACAGCGCCGCCACGAGGTCGTCGAACAGGATGCCGAAGCCCTGCGCCCAGCCGACGGGCTGGCCGCGGCGACCCTTGAACAGACCGTCGGCCCAGGCCACCGGGCCGGGCTTGGCCGCGTCGAAGAAGCGGAACAGCGCGAACGCCGCCAGCTGCGCCCACCCGCCCGCGGGCGTGACGAGCGCGAGCACCGCCCAGAAGGCGATGACCTCGTCCCAGACGATCGCGCCGGGGTCGGCGCTGCCGAGGTGGCGTGCCGTCACCGTGCAGGCCCACCAGCCGACGAGCAGGCTGCCGACCCACAGTGCCGCCTGCTCCCCCGGGCCGAGCATCGGCTGGACCACCAGGTAGGCCAGCCAGGCCCACAGCGTGCCCACCGTGCCCGGCGCCACCGGCGACAGGCCGCTGCCGAAGCCCAGCGCGATCCAGTGCGCTGGGTGCGGCAACATGAAGCGCAGCGTGGCACGGCGCGGGGGCGTGGCCAGCGGCGGCGTGACCGGGATCATGGGCGGCGCGTCAGGCGCTGAAGTGGTCGAAGGACGCGAACGCGTGCTCGACGGCGGCGCCGGCCGCGTCGACGAGGCGCAGTCCCGGTGCCGATTCGACGCCGCCGATGCGCGTGGCCGCCACGCCGGCGCGCGCGGCGGCCTGCCGCACCTGCGCGGCGGCCGCGGGCGGCGCGGTGAAGACGAGCTCGTAGTCGTCGCCGCCGGACAGCGTGCACAGGCGCTGAAGCGCCAGCGGCTGCTCGCGCAGCACCGCGCTGCGCGGCACGGCGTCGACCTCGAGGCGCGCGCCGACACGCGAGCGGCGCAGCAGGTGCGCCAGGTCGCCGAGCAAGCCGTCGGACACGTCGATCGCGGCACTGGCCACGCCGCGCAGCGCCAGGCCGAGTGCGACGCGCGGCTGCGGCAGCTCCATCGCGCGGCGCACGCGCTCGAAGCCCTCGCCGGGCAGCGCCACGGCGCCGCGAAAGACCTCGAGCGCCAGGCGCGCGTCGCCGACGCAGCCGCTGACGTAGACGTCGTCGCCGGGTCGCGCCCCCGAGCGCAGCAGCGCCTGCCCGGCGGGCACCTGGCCGAAGACCGTGATGCACACGTTCAGCGGGCCCATCGTCGTGTCGCCGCCGACCAGCTCGATGTCGTTCGCGTCGGCGAGCGCGAACAGCCCGCGGGCAAAGCCCTCGAGAAAGGCTTCCTCGGCGCGCGGCAGCGCCAGAGCGAGCGTGAAGGCCAGCGGCTGCGCGCCGCAGGCCGCCAGGTCGCTGAGGTTGACGGCCAGCGCCTTGTGGCCCAGCCGCTCGGGCTCGACGGTCGACAGGAAGTGGCGGCCCTCGACCAGCATGTCGCAGGACACCGCGAGCTGCTCGCCCGGCGCAGGCGCGAACAGCGCGCAGTCGTCGCCCACGCCGAGCGCGACCTTGCGTGCGGGCCGCGTGAAGTAGCGGTGGATCAGTTCGAATTCGCCGAGCGCCATGCGCGGATTGTCGCCGCTCGCGCCGGGGCGCCGGCTGGGGCCTGTCGACGCCACGGGAGGGCTCGCGTCCCGTGGCGTTGACAGGCCCTACTCGCGCAGCAGGTTCGCCAGTTCCACCGCCGAGCGCACGTCCATCTTCTCGAACACCCGCGCGCGGTGGACCTCGACGGTGCGAACGCTGATGTCGAGTTCGTCGGCGATCAGCTTGTTGGGCCGGCCGGCCACGACCAGGCGCATGACGTCGCGTTCGCGATCGGTCAGCTCCGCCAGCCGCTTCTCGCGCAGCCCACGCGCCAGGCGCTGGCGGATCGCCGCCTCGCTGCGCTGCAGCGCCAGCTCGATGCGGTCCACCAGCGCGTTGTCGGAGAACGGCTTCTCGACGAAGTCGAAGGCGCCGCGCTTGACCGCCGCCACCGCCGTGGGCACGTCGCCGTGCCCGGTCAGGAAGATCACCGGCAGGAACTCGAGCAGCCCGCGCTCGGCGAGCCGGTCGAACAACGCCAGCCCGCTCATGCCCGGCATGCGCACGTCCAGCAGCAGGCAGGCCGGCGCCGACGGCCACGTGGCCATCGCCGCCGGCGTCTTCGCGTCGAGCATCGCCGCGAAGGCCTCGCCGCTGCCGAAACCTTCGGACAGCAGGCGGCGCGAGCGCAGCAGCCAGGCCAGCGCGTCGCGCACGATGTCCTCGTCGTCGACGAGGTAGACGATCGGAAGGCCCAGCGGGTGGGCGACAGCGGTGTTCATGGCGGGGCCTCGGCGGTCGTGTCGACGGGGTCGGTGGCGGCCGGCGCGTCGGCGTCGGCGCGCCGCGGGCGTTCGGGTTCGGCCGGCAGCGTGAAGCGGAATTCGGTGCCCCCGTCCGGCGCCGGCTGGAAGTCGAGCGCGCCGCCATGCTGCTCGATCACCGTGCGGCACAGGCTCAGGCCCAGTCCCATGCCCTCGCTGCGGGTCGTGAAGAAGGGCGTGAACAGCTGCTTCGCGACCTCGTCGGGTATGCCCGTGCCCCGGTCGATCACGCTGAAGCTCACCCAGCGTGCGTGCGTCTGGCGCGCCTGGATCGTCAGCACGCGCTGCTCCAGCGGCACCGCCGTCTCCATCGCCTGGATGCCGTTGCGGGTGAGGTTGAGCAGCACCTGCTCGACCATCGTGCGGTCGCACACCACGCGCACCGGCGGCGTGGGCAGGTCGAGTTCGATGCGCGCGCCGCTCTTGCGCGCCTGCAGGCGCACCAGCGGCATCACGGCGTCGATCAGCACGTCGGCGCGCACGGTCTCGCGCGCCTGCTCGCGGCGGCGCACGAAGCTGTGCACGCTCTTGATGATGCGCCCGGCGCGCTCGGCCTGTTCGGCGATGCGCTGCGAGCCCTGCTTGAGCATCGCCAGCGTGTCGTCGCCGTCGCGCGCATCGTCGATCAGGTTCAGCGAGCCGGTGGCGTAGCTGGCGATCGCGGCCAGCGGCTGGTTCAGCTCGTGGCTCAGCAGCGAGGCCATCTCGCCGACGGTGGCCAGGCGCGCGGTGGCCTGCAGGCGCTCCTGCTGCTGGCGCGACAGCTCCTCGACCCGGCGCTGCGCGCTGACGTCGAGCACGGCGCTCATCCAGCCGGTCTGCTGGCCGCTGCCGTCGACCAGCGGCGCCTCGAAGATCAGCACCGGAAAGCGCTCGCCGCTGCGGCGCATGAAGGTCGTCTCGAAGCCTTCGCGCGCCTCCTGCGCGAGGCTTTCGCCTCGGGCGATGGCGTCCAGCCGCTGCACCTGCCGGCGCGTGTAGTCGTCGACCAGTTCGGGCGGCCAATACGGCGGCGAGGTGGCGTCGACCAGTTCGGCCGCGCCGAAGCCGACCATGTCGCAGAACGCCGGGTTGACGTAGGTGATGCGCCCGGAGAGGTCTCGGGCGCGCAGGCCGGTGACGAGCGAGTCCTCCATCGCCTTGCGGAAGGCCAGCGACTCGGCCAGGGCCGCCTCGGCCCCGGCGCGGCGCCGCACGTCGTGCGCCAGCAGCGCCACCACGCCGGTCAGCGCCAGCGACAGCCCGAGGACCAGCGCCACCGCCAGGTTCGGGATCAGCCCGGGCGGGCGCGCGCCGCTGTCGACCTTGATCTGCAGCTTCTCGCCGGGCACGTCGATGACCCGATCGGCCACGTAGGCACCGGCGCCGCGGTGGCTGCCGGCGCGCGCCAGGCGCGTGCCGTCGCCCTCGACGAACGAGATCTCGTGGCGGCGCAGCAGTTCGGCACCGAGCGCCTCGTCGAGCAGCCGCGAGAGCGCGATCGTCGCGACCATCGTGCCGTCGGCCTGGCCGAGGCGCTGCACCGGCAGGCACAGGTCCATGACCTCCAGTCCGAGGCCGCCGGGCACGGGCACGAAGTAGCTGCGCGAGTAGGCCGGCGCCGCCATGCGCTGGGCGTTCGCGCAGGCGGCGAGCATCTCGACCTCGGCCTCGCGCCGCGGGATCTGCGCGAACAGCGTGCCGTGGTAGGGCGACTCGACCAGGTCGACGATGCGCTGCCGGCCGTCACGCCGCTCGATGCGCATCAGGTCGCGGTGCGCGCGCAGCAGGTCGGCCGCGTCGGCACGCCAGCGCTCGGGCGTCGGCTCGTTCCACAACATCGCCGCCAGGCCCTGGCGCTCGCGGGCCAGCGCCTGGCGGATCTCGGCGACGGCCTCGGCCGCGGCTTCGTCGACCTGCTCCTGTGCGCGGCTGCTCTCGTAGTTGGCGGTGAGCCACACGAGCAGCGACTGCGCGACGATCAGCAGGGCCACCAGCGCACCCCACAGCGCGAGCCGCCGCCCGCGGCGCGGCGGTCGCGGCGGTGCGCTCGGGAGGGGCGGGCGGGCGTTCATGCGGTCGGGGCCGGAGCCCCGAGTATTTCTGACTCCAGCGCAAAACTGATACGCAGTTTCGCGCATGCCACCGCGCCGCTGCTGCGCGACACTCGCGGCCTCGGCCACCGGCAGGCCCTTGGCGGCGCTGCAGCGCTCCTACAATCGCCGCCCTGCCCCAGCGCCCCCCATCCAGCGAGACTGCCCCATGAGCCAAGCCGAAGACAAACGCGCCGAACTGAAGCGGGCGGCGCTCGAATACCACGAGTTCCCCACGCCGGGCAAAGTGGCCATTGCGGCCACCAAGCAGATGATCAACCAGCGCGACCTCGCGCTCGCCTACTCGCCCGGCGTCGCCGCGCCCTGCGAGGAGATCGTCGCCGACCCGTCGGCCGCCTTCCGCTACACCTCGCGCGGCAACCTCGTGGCCGTCATCACCAACGGCACGGCGGTGCTGGGCCTGGGCAACATCGGCCCGCTCGCCGCCAAGCCGGTGATGGAAGGCAAGGGCGTGCTGTTCAAGAAGTTCGCCGGCATCGACGTCTTCGACATCGAGGTCGCCGAGAACGACCTCGACAAGCTGGTCGACATCATCGCCTCGCTCGAGCCGACCTTCGGCGGCATCAACCTCGAGGACATCAAGGCGCCCGACTGCTTCTACGTCGAGCGTGCGCTGCGCAAGCGCATGAAGATCCCGGTCTTCCACGACGACCAGCACGGCACCGCCATCGTCGTGGGCGCGGCGATGCTCAACGCGTTGAAGGTCTCGGGCAAGGACATCAAGAAGGTCAAGCTCGTCGCCTCCGGCGCCGGGGCGGCGGCGCTCGCCTGCCTGGGGCTGCTGGTCAAGCTCGGCCTGCCGCGCGAGAACATCTGGGTGACCGACCTCGCCGGCCTCGTCTACGAGGGCCGCACCGAGCTGATGGACGAGGACAAGGCGCAGTTCGCGCAGAAGACCTCGCTGCGCACGCTGTCCGAAGCGATGGACGGCGCGGACATCTTCCTGGGCCTGTCGGCGGGCGGCGTGCTGAAGAAGGACATGGTCGCGAAGATGGGGCCGCAGCCGATGATCTTCGCGCTCGCGAACCCGACTCCGGAGATCCTGCCCGAGGAGGTCAAGGAGGTGCGCCAGGACGCGATCATCGCCACCGGCCGCACCGACTACCCGAACCAGGTCAACAACGTCCTGTGCTTCCCGTACATCTTCCGCGGCGCGCTCGACAGCGGCGCGACGACGATCACCGACGAGATGGAGATCGCCGCGGTGCGCGCCATCGCCGAGCTGGCGCAGGCCGAGCAGAGCGAGGTCGTCGCCAATGCCTACGCCGGCGAGTCGCTGAGTTTCGGGCCCGACTACGTGATCCCCAAGCCGTTCGATCCGCGGCTGATGATGAAGATCGCGCCGGCGGTGGCGCAGGCGGCGGCCGAGTCCGGCGTGGCCGCGCGCCCGATCAAGGACCTCGACGCCTACCGCGAGCGGCTGCAGACCTTCGTCTACGCCTCGGGCTCGACGATGAAGCCCATCTTCACGCTCGCCAAGCGCGCCGCGGCCAAGCGCGTGGCCTACGCCGAAGGCGAGGAAGAGCGCGTGCTGCGCGCGGTACAGGTGGTGGTCGACGAGAACCTGGCGCAGCCCACGCTGATCGGCCGGCCGGCGGTGATCGCCCAGCGCATCGAGAAGTTCGGGCTGCGCCTGAAGGAAGGCGTCGACTACGAGGTCGTCAACGTCGAGAACGACCACCGCTACCGCGACTTCTGGCAGACCTACCACCAGATGACCGAGCGCAAGGGCGTCACCGTGCAGGTTGCCAAGATCGAGATGCGTCGGCGCCTGACGCTGATCGGGGCGATGCTGCTGCACAAGGGCGAGGTCGACGGCATGATCTGCGGGACCTGGGGGACGACGTCCAACCACCTGCACTACATCGACCAGGTCATCGGCAAGCGCCAGGGCGGCAGCCCGAGCACGCCGCAGGACGTGCAGGTCTACGCCTGCATGAACGGGCTGATGCTGCCGAACCGCCAGATCTTCCTCGTCGACACCCACGTCAATGCCGATCCGACCGCCGAGGAACTGTGCGAGATCACGGTGATGGCCGCCGAGGAGATGATGCGCTTCGGCGTGCAGCCGAAGGCGGCGCTGCTGAGCCATTCGAACTTCGGCACCAGCGACCACCCCAGCGCGGTCAAGATGCGCCGCACGCTGGCGCTGCTGCGCGAGCAGGCGCCCTGGCTGGAGGTCGACGGCGAGATGCACGGCGACGTCGCGCTCGACGGTGCCAGCCGCCAGGCGCAGATGCCCCGCAGCACGCTCAAGGGCGACGCCAACCTGCTGGTGCTGCCCAACATCGACGCCGCCAACATCTCGTACAACCTGCTGAAGACGGCGGCCGGCGGCGGCATCGCCATCGGCCCGGTGCTGCTCGGCGCGGCCCAGCCGGTGCACATCCTGACGCCGTCGGCCACCGTGCGCCGCATCGTCAACATGACGGCGCTGACCGTCGCCGACGCCAACGCCTCGCGCTGAGCGCCGCGGCGGGAGCGACGCCGGCCCGCTCGGGCCGGCGTCGTCGAGATCGCGCTGTCCCGGCACCGGACGGGCGTCCAGGATCGCTGCCCCATCTGCGGCGGCTTGTCCAACCCGGCCGGGAAGGCCCAGGGCCGTCGAAGGACTTGTCCACCGCAGGTGCAGCATTGGAAATCTTCTTTTCGACGCGACACCCTAAGCGCGTCCGATCGCCTGAACCCTCGCCTCATAAACAAGTGTTCGCTTACTTATAAGATACCTTTTGTGCCCTATTTTGAGGCAGGCGCTTGAGGTTTCCCCACGGTTTCGGTACCATTCGGGCTTCGTCGTTCAGGGATAACCCGTGTTTTTCTCCGGTCGGCCACAGGCGTGGCAAGCTCTTCGGAAGTTGGGGCTCGCTATCTCTGTCGCTGCGGCGACGCTCTCCGGAGCGGCCCTGGTGGCTGCACCCGTACACGCCCGCGGCCTGCCGCCCACGGTGGCACGTGCCGAACTGCCACCGGAGGCGCGAGCCACGGAGCAATTGATCCGGTCCGGCGGGCCGTTCCCGTATGCGAAGGACGGCACGGTGTTCGGCAACCGCGAACGTCTGCTGCCCTTGACGCCCCGGGGCTATTACCGCGAATACACCGTCAAGACGCCCGGATCGCGTGACCGGGGCGCACGGCGGATCGTTTGCGGCGGGCGGCAACCGGCGGTTCCTGACGCGTGTTTTTACACCGATGACCACTACGCGAGCTTTCGACGCATCGCGCCGTGATCACCGGCTGAAGGCTTTTTTCTGACTCGAGGAGGAACGCGACCATGCTTTTGCAGACCGTCCGTCCGAACATCGTTCAATCGATACGGGCTTACCGCGTCGAGGACCTGTTGCAGGCCGCCCAGGGCGTCGGCCAGCATTTCCTCTACGCGAATCTCTCGAACGCCCAGTCCAAGCAGGACGTGCTCGAGACGATCGCCACGGCCTTCCTGTTTCCGATCCACTTCGGCAAGAACCTCGACGCGCTGTACGACTGCATGACGGACCTGGTCCACAAGGCGGGACAGCAGCCGGGTTTCGTCGTGGTGCTGGAGCAGTTGCCGGACAACCCGCGGTTCGACCGCGAGGCGCGCGAGCAGCTGCTCGACGTGTTCCGTGACGCCGCGGACTTCTGGGCGGAGCGAAAAATACCCTTCAGGTGTTTCTATTCTTTTCAGTAGCCCGCTCCCAGGAATTCGGGTCATGGGAGCGGGCTACCGAGGTGGCCCAAAGCGTTGCGGACAAGCCGGCCAAGCCGGCATCGAAGAACGCTGCGAACAGCAACTTCGGCATGAACATGCCGATGATGAGCAGCGCCTTCGACACGGCCATGTGGCTGAACGCGGCGTGAAGCATTGAACCGGCGCCCAGGGCGTCGCACACCGGAAGGCGGCCTGCGGGCCGCCTTTTTCATGGTCTCCGGGATCAGGCCGTGCGGCAGGCCCGCGCCAGCGCCAGGTAATCGGCCACCGGCACCTCCTCGGCACGGCGCTGCAGGTCGAAGGGCGCGGTGCTGCGGCGTTGTTCCAGCCAGCGGCCGAGCGTGTGGCGCAGCAGCTTGCGGCGCTGCGAGAAGGCCACGGTGACCAGTTCGCCCAGCAGTGCGGCATCGACCTCCGGCGCGGGCACCCGCGGCTGCATGCGCACCACGGCCGAGTCGACGCGCGGCGGCGGCTCGAAGGCCTCGGGCGGCACGTCGAGCACCGACTCGATGTCGTAGCGCCACTGCAGCATCACCGACAAGCGCCCGTAGTCCTTGCCGCCCGGCGCCGCGGCCATGCGCTCGACGACCTCCTTCTGCAGCATGAAATGCTGGTCGACCACGTGGTCGACCGCGCCGAGCAGGTGGAAGAGGATCGGGGTCGAGATGTTGTAGGGCAGGTTGCCGACCACGCGCAGCGGCCGGCCGAGCTGCTGCGCGAGCGCGCCGAAGTCGACCTTGAGCACGTCCGACTCGACCACGTTCAGCTCGGCGCGTCGGCGCAGGCGCGCGGCCAGGTCGCGGTCGAGCTCGATCACGGTCAGCCGGCGGCAGCGCTCGACCAGCGGATCGGTCATCGCGCCCAGCCCCGGGCCGATCTCGACCAGGGCCTCGCCGTCCTTCGGGTCGATGGCGTCGACGATCGCGTCGATGACCGACGCATCCGACAGGAAATGCTGCCCGAAGCGCTTTCTGGCGATGTGCTTCACCGCGGCCGGCTCACTGCGGCGGCTCGCGCATCTCGATGTAGGCGCGTGCCCTCAGGTCGGCGATCCACTCGGCGTAGGCGTCCTCGAACTTCTGCTCGCGCAGCATGTTGCGCGCCTGTTCGCGCTCCTGCTTGGCGTCGAGCTTCACCTGGCGGCGCTCGACCACCTGGATCAGGTGCACGCCGAAGCGTGAGACCACCGGGTCGGAGATCCCACCGGGCTGGAGTGCGTTCATCGCCTCGTCGAACTCGGGCACGTAGGTGCCGGGGTAGGCCCAGCCGAGGTCACCGCCCTGGGAGGCGCTGCCGTCTTCGGAGTTGTCGCGGGCGAGCACCTCGAAGCTCTTCGCGCCCGACTGGATCTGGCGCTTGAACTCCGCCAGGCGCCGCAGCGCCGCGTCCTGCGACAGCTGCGCCGAGGTGCGCAGCAGGATGTGGCGGGCGCGCGTCTGCGTGACGGTGAAGGCCGCGCCGTCCTTCTTCTCGATCAGCTTGAGCACGTGGAAGCCGGCCGGACTGCGCAGCGCCGCCGGCACGAGCTCGCCGGCCTTCAGGGGCCGGACGGCCTCGACGAACAGGTCGGGCAGGCGGTCGGCCGTGCGCAGGCCGAGGGCCCCGCCGCGGGCCTTGCTGACGTCGTCGGACAGCGCGGCGGCCACGGCCGCGAAGTCCTCGCCGGCCTTCAGGCGCGCCAGTGCCGACTCGGCGCGCGCGCGGCGCTCGGCCACCACGGTCGCGTCGGCACCTTCGGGCACGCCCACCAGGATCTGGCCGATGTTGTATTCGACCGCCGCGCCGGCCGCCGAGCGGCGCTTGTCGAGCAGCGCGTCGATCTCGATCTCGTTGACGCGGATCAGCGCCTGCACCTCGCGCTCGCGCACGCGCTCGGCCAGCAGCTGGTCGCGCAGGTTGCCGCGGAAGCGCGCGTAGTCCAGGCCCTGCTCGCGCAGCCGGTCGCGCAGCTGCGCCGGCGTGATCTGGTTCTGCTGCGCGACGTTGTTCACGGCGCGGTCGAGCTCGGCCTCGTCGATGCGCTGGCCACTGTCGCGCGCGTAGCTGATCTGCACGCGCTCCTCGATCAGCCGGTCGAGCACCTGGCGGCGCAGCTCGTCGTCGGGCGGCAGCGCGGCGCGGCTGCGCGCCGCGTCGGCGCGGACGCGGTCGAGCCGCTGCTGCAGTTCGCTGGCGGTCACCAGTTCCTGGTTGACGACGGCGACGATGTAGTCGGCGGTGCGCGTCGGCGTGGCGCGGCCCTGCGCGAGCACCGCGGGCGCGGTCGCGGCCAGCACCAGCGCGAAGGCGGCAAGTCGGAGGGGTCGGAGGCGGGAATCAGTCATACGTGTTCGGCGTGGCCGGTGACGCGCGCTCGTCGCGCAGCAGCCGGTAGCCGGGGATATTGTCCTTCAAGACCTGCAGGGGGTTCGAACCCAGCCGCGACAGGCCGACCAGCTCGAGCTGCAGCAGCAGCCGCGTGCTCGCTTCGCTGCGGCCGGTGGACAGCCGTTCGGCGACGACGCGGCCGATCCAGCAGCCGGCGTCGTACTCGAATCCGAGCACCGAGTCGGTGACGCGGCTGTCGCGCGTGCTGTAGTTGATGCGCCCGACGCTGTACCAGCTGCCCTTGCAGGCGCTGCCCGTCGCGCCCGCGGCCGGCCGTGCGTCGGGCGTGGGGCCGTACACCGGCCATTGCCAGCCGATCTCGAGCTGCTCGCTCAGGCCGCGCGCCAGGCGGTAGGTGGCGCCGACCGTGCGGTACGGGCCGGGCGAATAGCGCGCGCCGAGGATCGAGCGCACCGTGCGGTTCAGGTCGGGGCTGTACTGCAGCGAGGCGTCCAGCGTCCAGTGCGGCACGACCGAGGTCGAGCCCAGCAGCAGGATGTCCGAGAAGCGCTGCGTGAACGGCACGCCGTCGGGCGTGACGCGCTGGTCGCGGAACAGGTAGCGCTGCACCACGCCCAGGCGCAGCGATTCGGCACCGGTGTCGGGGTCGAGCACCCGCGTCGTCACGCCGGCGGTGAGCTGGTGCGCGTCCGACACCCGGTCGACGCCGCTGAAGCCGTTCTCGGTGAAGATCGAGTCGAAGTTGAAGTCCTTGCCGGCGGCGTCGAAGGCGACGTAGCTGTTGGCCGCGGCGTCGGCCGCCCCGGGCTCGAGCTGCGACCGGTAGGGCGTGTTGACGTAGAGCAGCCGCGGCTCGAGGGTCTGGCGCACGGCGCGGCCGAACCACGACGAATCGCGCTCGAGCACCCAGGCGCTGTCGACGCTGAAGGTCGGGATCACGCGCGCAAAGCTGCGCCGGCCATCGGCCAGCGGATCGTCGAAGGCGTACGAGGCGGCGTTGAACTGCAGCTTCGGCGTCAGCGTCCAGCCCGGCGTGGCGAAGGGTCGCGCCACGCTGCCCAGCGCGTGCCAGCGCGTGCCGGTGGGCCGCGCCGAGAGCGTGGCGTTGGCCGGCAGGCCGAAGCGGTTGACCTCGGTCTCGAAGGCGAGGTCCAGCCCGCCGGCGGTGCGCCGGCCGTAGCGCAGCCCGACCTGCGGCACGCGCTCGTACGGGGCCTCGATGCGCGTGGCGGTGTCGTCGGTCTGCAGCACCTGCCAGCGCTGCACGCGGGCGTAGGGCGTCCAGTCGCCCGTGGGGCGGGCGAGCTGCAGGTCGCTCGCCAGCAGGCGCGGCGTCACGCTCGACACGCCGCGCGCGAAGTCCTTCCAGTAGGTGTCGTCCGACACGCGCAGCACGCGCAGCTGCAGCGACACGTCCGACGGCAGCGAGGCGTCGTGCGTCAGGCCGAAGGCGTAACGCGTCGCGTCGGCCAGGCGGTCGTGCGGCAGCAGGCTCAGGTTCACCGTGCCGCGGTAACGCGGCTCGAGGTACCGGAACTCGCCCTCGCCGCCCAGTCCGCGCTTGCCGCTGACCAGCGGCGTGAGCGTCGCGTCGCGGTTCGGCGCGATGTTCCAGTAGTACGGGATCGAGAACTGCAGCCCGCTTTCGCTGTCGAGGTTGATGCTCGGCGGCAGCCAGCCCGACTTGCGCTCGTCGGTCAACGGAAAGCTCAGCACCGGCGCGGCCAGGATCGGCACGCCGTAGAAGCGCAGCACGCCTTTCTCGGCCACGCCTTCGTTGGCGTCGAAATCGAGCTTCACGCGCTCGGTCGTCAGCAGCCAGGCCGGGTCGCCCGAACCGTCGGCCGGGCAGCTGGTGTAGGTCGCACCGTAGGCCACCGAGCGCTGGTCGTCGAGAAACTCCACGCGCTGCGCGGTGCCGCCGGCGCCGGCGCGGCCGAAGTAGTAGGTCGGCTCGAGGAAGTAGCCCTCGAAGTCCTGCACGTGCAGCTGCAGTTCGCTGCCGGTGTAGACGTTGCCGTCGCGGCTGATGCGCACGTGGCCGCGCGCGACCGCCAGGTCGCCGGGGTGGTCGTAGCTCAGGCGGTCGGCACGGATCACGACGTTGCCGCGCCGGAACTCGGCGTCGCCCTCGGCCACCGTCTCGAGGTCGGGCCGGCCGCGCACCTCGTTGGCGCGCAGGATGATCGGCAGCTTGCGCGAGGCCTCGCCGCGCGGCGCCGGCTGCAAGGCCGTGGCCGGGACCAGCTTCAGCGCCACGCCGGGTTGCGAGGCGGCCGTGGCCGGCGCCTGGGGCGCGTCCTGCGCCTGCACCGCGCCGAGCGCGAGGCCCAGCAGTGCAGCCGCCGCCGGCACGGGGCGCGGCAGCGGGCGGGGTCGGAGACGGGAGGAGCGCGGCAAGTCGGTCGGCACATCGGCCCGGTGGGGGCCCCGAGGCGTGCGGCGTGGTTTGTAGAATCGATTATCCATGAGGGTCCGCACCGCGCGGCGCGCGGTCGGCTTCCTCCCGGCACCCCACCCGACCGGAACGCCGCCCTCGCCCGCGGCCACACGACCTTGACCGACTCCACCTCCTCCGCGATCGCCTGGACGGACGCCGCGCGCCACGCGGCCTTCGAGCGCTGGTTCGCCGCGATCGCACCGCGCCACGGCCTGCGCGGCCAGACGCTGCGCCCGGCGTCCAACGACGCGAGCTTCCGGCGCTACTTCCGCGTCGACGGCCCGGCCCCCACGGCCTTCATCGTCATGGACGCCCCGCCGCCGCAGGAGGACGTGCGCCCCTTCGTGCAGCTGGCCGCGATGTTCGAGGCCGCCGCACTCAACGCGCCCCGCGTGCTCGAGCAGGACGAGGCGATGGGCTTCCTGCTGCTCAGCGACCTGGGCTCGCGCCTGTACCTGCAGGCCCTCGAGGAAGCCGTGGCCGTCGGCGACATGCACGGCGCCGACGCGCTGATGCGCGATGCCATCGCCGCCCTGGTGCAGTGGCAGCAGCGCGCCGACGCCTCGGCGCTGCCCCCCTACGACGACGCGCTGCTGCGCCGCGAGCTCGCGCTCTTCCCTGAGTGGTGCGTGCAGCGCGAGTTCGGCGTCGCCTGGACCGAGACGCAGCAGGCCACGTGGCAGGGCACCTGCGACCTGCTCGTGGCGAGCGCCCTCGCGCAGCCCAGCGTCGCGGTCCACCGCGACTACATGCCGCGCAACCTGATGGTGGCCACGCCCAACCCCGGCATCCTCGACTTCCAGGACGCCGTGCGCGGGCCGATCAGCTACGACGTGGCCTCGCTGCTGCGCGACGCGTTCATCTCCTGGGACGAAGCGCAGGAGATCGACTGGGCCGTGCGCTACTGGCAGTCCGCGCGCAGCGCCGCGCTGCCGGTGCCGCAGGACTTCGGCGAGTTCTGGCGCCAGATCGAATGGATGGGCCTGCAGCGCCACCTGAAGGTGCTGGGCATCTTCTGCCGCCTCAAGCACC
>Ga0116176_10000801_pt1 | contig 25150 bp, 26 predicted proteins | sample AD_STIC08_MetaG_FD_89803 | JGI IMG/M metagenome (GOLD analysis project Ga0116176, IMG submission 89803) | Active sludge microbial communities of municipal wastewater-treating anaerobic digesters from USA - AD_STIC08_MetaG | ecosystem: Engineered > Bioreactor > Anaerobic > Digestate | place: USA...
CCTCAAGGTAGTGCGTCTACCAATTCCGCCACGGCCGCACGCCGAAGCAAGGGCGCCGTATAAGCCGGGTTTCGCAGCTTGTGAAGTGAGAATGTCGGGGAGGCTTGCGAGGGCGCAAAGCCCTGTAAAACGGGGCTATTGCTCGGTGGCGAAGTAATCTTCGACCTGGGCGGACCGGGTGATATTCACGGAGATCTTGTCGTTCTCGATGATCAATTCGCCTCGGGCGATAGGGTGATTGTTGGCCAGAATCCAGACTTCGTCGTTCTCGTGGGTATCCAGCTGGATGACGGCGCCCCGGCCCATGCGCAGCAATTGCTGCATGGGCATGAGCGACCGGCCCAGAAGGACAGTGATCTCGACGCCAACTTGGCCCAGTTGAGACTGCACAAGACTACTCCGATATACGGAAGCAGAGTCACGGTTTGGGATTTCGGACAAGTTAATGACCACTGGATGGGCCATTTCTGAAGGACTTGTGGGGTATCCCGAAGCCGTCGCGGCGATGGAATCGCGCGCAGCGGCCATTGCGGAGGGCCGGGCCGGCGAGCTGGTCTGGCTGGTTGAGCACCCTGCCCTCTACACGCGGGGGGCCAGCGCCAGGGAGGACGACCTGCTCGACCCCCAGCGGTTTCCGGTGTTCGACACGCAGCGCGGCGGGCAGTTCACCTATCACGGGCCCGGACAGCGCGTGGCGTATGTGATGCTCGACCTGACCAGGCGCGGACGGGATGTGAAGCAGTTCGTCTGCTCGCTGGAGGACTGGATCATCGGGACGCTGGGAACCTTCAATGTGAAGGGCGAGCGGCGGAAAGGGCGCGTCGGCGTGTGGGTGGACCGCAGCAGGGCGGGCGGCGCGCGGCGCGAGGACAAGATCGCGGCTATCGGCGTGCGACTAAAGCGCTGGGTGAGCTATCACGGCATTAGCCTGAACGTGGAGCCGGACCTGTCGCACTTCGGCGGGATCACACCCTGCGGGGTCAGCGATCCGGGGCTGGGCGTGACCAGCCTTGCCGATCTCGGTCAGCTGATCCCGATGCACGAGGTGGATGTGGCGCTGAAGGCCGCTTTCGAGAAAGCGTTCGGGCCAGTGGAACGCGTAGCGCCGCCGGTCTAGCCGCCGCTCAATGGCGGGAGCAGCGCAATCTCGTCAGACGGCGTGATGCGAGTTGCGGCTTCGTCGGCGACCAGTGTCTGGTTCACGGCGATGCGGACGGCTTTTGAACGCAGGGTTTCCGCGAGATCAGGATTGAGATGGGCGAGCATGGCGCGCAGCTCAGCAGCCGTGCCGACGCCATCCGGCATAGCAATGGAAGAAGCGCCAAACGCATCCTTGAGCCTGCCGAAAAGAAGGACGGCGCCGCTCATCCGCCGGTATGCGACATGGTGCGGGGCGATGCGGGCGCAGTCAGGCGCTGAGCGTCGAAGTCGTGGCCTTTCGGCTTGCGCTCGATTGCGCCGAGGATGGCTTCACGAAGCAGCCCGCCTGACGGATCGGTGCGGAGAGCCTCACGAAGGTCTGCGCCATCTTCGCGACCGAGGCAGGTATACAGGCGGCCCGTGCAGGTGACGCGCACGCGATTGCAGCTTTCGCAGAAATTGTGCGTGAGCGGCGTGATGAAGCCGAGCTTGCCGCCGGTTTCTTCCACACGAACATAACGTGCCGGGCCGCCGGTCGTGTAGTTGAGATCGGTGAGCGTGAACTGGTTCGCGAGATCGCCGCGAACTTTCGAGAGCGAGAGAAAATCTTCCTCGCGATTTGTCTCGGCTTCGCCCATGGGCATGGTTTCGATCAGCGTCATGTCGGCGCCGCGCTGGTGCGCGAAGCGCATGAGGTCTGGAATTTCCTGCTCGTTGACGTTGGCCAGAGCCACCGTGTTGATCTTGACCTTGATGCCCGCACGAATGGCGGCGTCGATGCCGGCCAGTACGTCATCCAGCATATCGCGGCGGGCGATCTTCTCGAACAGGTCGCGCTTCAGCGTATCGAGCGAGACGTTGATGCGGCGGATGCCGATGGCGGAAAGATCGCCGGCATATTTGGCAAGCAACGTGCCGTTGGTGGTAAGTGTAAGTTCGTCGAGCCCGTTGCCGAGATGGCGCGAGAAGCGGGCCATCAGCTCCATGAAATCCTTCCGGACCAGCGGCTCGCCGCCTGTGATGCGCAGCTTGTTGACGCCGAAGCTGGCGAAGGCCGTAACCAGCTCATCCAGCTCTTCGAAGGACAGCACGTCCTTGCGCGGCAGGAAGGTCATCCGCTCGGGCATGCAATACGTGCAGCGAAGGTCGCAGCGGTCGGTGATCGACAGGCGAAGGTAGGTAACGCGGCGATTGTGAGAATCAACAAGTGCGCCCTGCCCGGCCGCAAGCGCGGTGGGCGAGGCATTTGTGGCCAGCTTTCCAGCCGGGCGCGCATTGATGAGCGTGTACGCCATTGGTCTGCAGAATACCGTTATAGCCAGCCAAGTCGAGCGGTTGGAAAGTCCATGTTTCTGCCAGCTTTCGTTTAACTCGGCCCAGCCCTCGCTTGCGCTTCGGGCGTTCGCTACCCGATTTGGTCCCCCGGACAAAATCGTGCATTCGACGTCGCGGCTCACCCCATGGGATACCGGATTTCCTTGGAAACAGCGTCGATCTTCTTCAACAGATCGGCATCGAGGGTGACCTCAGCGGCGGCGAAGATATCCGGCAGCTGGTCTTCGTGGGTTACGCCGACGATGGTCGAGGCGACGAAGTCGTGCTGCTTGCTCCAGGCGGTGGCCAGTGTCGTGACCGACATACCGGCTTCCTGCGCGAGGGCGATCCAGCGTTCGGTGGAGGCCAGCGTCTTCTCGTTGACGAAGCGGCGGGCCATGGGGGCCTGACGGGCCGGCATGTCCTTGTACTTGGTGAAGCGGGCGCCTTCGGGCCATGCGCCGTTCTGGTATTTGCCGGTGAGCACGCCGCCGCCGAGGGGCGAATACGGGATCAGGCTGACGCCTTCCTGACGGCAGACCTGCGCGAGCTCGTCCTCGAAGCGGCGGTTGTTGAGGCTGAAATTGTTCTGGATCGACTCGTGACGCGCGATGCCGAGCTTGTCGGATGCGGCGAGGGATTTCATCAGGCCCCAGCTGGTTTCATTCGAGCAACCGAGAACGCGCACCTTGCCGGCTTCGACCAGATCATCGAGGGCGCGCATGTGCTCTTCATAGCCCTGGCCGTGGTCAGGCCAGTGTGTCTGGTAAAGATCGACATAGTCGGTCTGCAGGCGCTTCAGACTGGCTTCGATGGCGCGGACAATGTTGTGGCGATCCAGCGCCGTCATGGCTTCGCGCTGGGCTGACTTGATCCAGCCATGCGACGGGCCGGAGACCTTGGTGGCGAGCAGGATGCTGTCGCGCGGCTTGGTCTTCATCCAGCGTCCGACGATCTCTTCCGTGCGGCCGGCATATTTGGCGTCTGGCGGAACGGGGTAGTTCTCAGCCGTGTCGTAGAACGTGATGCCGGCCTCAAATGACTTGTCGAGAACGCGGTGAGACATGGCCTCGTCGGCCTGATTGCCGAAGGTCATCGTGCCCATGCAGGTTTCGGACACATGGATCGCGCTGCGCCCAAGGCGACGAGTTTTCATGTTTGGTATCCCCTGATGTCGCCGCTACAGATAGCGATGTGAGTGGACGCTCACAAGGGGGCTCAAGATTCCAGCAAACGCGGCATCAGTTCGACCATGTTGCAGGGCATGTGGCGCGAGTCGAGCTGCCAGCGGATCAGCTTGTCCCAGCCGTCTTTCACTGCGCCGTTCGATCCCGGCAGGCAGAAGATGAAGGTGGCGTTGGCGATGCCTGCGCAGGCACGCGATTGCAACGTCGATGTGCCGACACTCTGGAATGACACCAGATGCCAGACCGTGTTGAAGCCCTCGATCTCCTTGTCGAACAGCGGGCGCACAGCTTACGGCGTCACATCGCGACCTGTCAGTCCCGTGCCCCCGGTGGTGACGACAGCATCGATTGTCGGATCAGCAATCCATGACCGCATGACAGCGCGGATGGCGTTCACTTCATCAGGCACGATGGCTTTATCGGCAACTTCGTGGCCGGCTTCCTTCACGCGATCGGCCAGCAGGTGGCCGGAGGTGTCGGTTTCGTCGGTGCGGGTGTCGGAGATCGTCATGACGCACACCCGGAGCTGCTTGAACTCCATCGTGTCGACCATCTTGCCGCCCGGGGCTGTCAGCGGGGGATAGGCGGGTCCGGGCATGCTCTACTCCTTGGTCGCAGGTTCGGGATTCCAGCGCGCGTGAGATTCACGATCATCACTACGCGGCTCGATCCATTCGGCAATTTGTCCGCCTTCCTTGGCAGGACGCACTTCTTTCTTCCAGAACGGCGCTTCGGTCTTGAGGCGGTCCATCAGGTAGTCGACCGCCTGCAGGGCTTCGCGGCGGTGCTTGGATAGCACAGCAACAAGCACGATCGCCTCGCCGGGCGCCATGCGGCCGTAGCGGTGGATGACGAGTGTGTCGATGACGTTGAAACGGGCGCGGGCGTCGGTTTCGATCTGCTCGATCTGCTTTTCCGTGAAGCCGGGATAGGCTTCGAGCTCCAGCGCTTCGACCACATCGCCATGGGCGCTGTCGCGCACCGAGCCGACAAAGCTGGCAAGCGCGCCAGCGTCACCGCGGCCTTTTGCAAAGGCGGCGGTTTCGGCGTGAGCATCGAAGGGCGCGGTCTGGACGCGGATCATGCGGCAACCCTATCCGGCGGAAGCCGATCAGGAAAGCTTCAGGATCGCGGCGGAGAATGGCGGCAACATCAGCGTTGCGCCATTGAGAACGGCTTCGGCTGACCAGAGCACGACAGGCTTTGCGGCGTAGGCGCGGCTCGTGTCGGAATTAGTGAAATTGAAGACGCACTGAATATGCTCGCCATCGCGTTCACGATCGAACACAAGCAGGCCATTGGCGGCTTCGATGACACGGAACGCGCCCGATACCAGCGCGGGACTGGCCTTTCGGAGCTCAATCAGCCTGCGCGTGGTGTGGAGCATGGATTCCGCCAGCTTCTCCTGCTTGTCGACGGCGAGCAGGCGCTGACGCGCATCGATGGGAAGCCAGGGTTCTTTGGCCCTGGTGAAGCCGGCGAGAGTTTCGTCCTTCCACGGCATGGGCGTGCGGCAGCCGTCCCTGCCCTTCGTGGCAGGCCAGCCGGCAATTCCCCACGGGTCCTGCAGCTTGTCGAACGGAACGTCGGATTCAGGGAGGCCGAGTTCTTCGCCCTGATAGAGAAAGATCGTGCCGCGCAGGGCGAGCAACAGCGACATGAACAATGGCGCGGCGCGTGGCGGTGGGCAGCCGATGGCTTCGGCCCAGCGCGTGGTGACACGGGCGACATCGTGATTGGAGAAGGCCCAGCTGGGCCAGCCATCATCCGCTCCCTCGCGCCATTGCGTGAGAATGTCGGCCATCTTCTCGACGCCGGGCCAGGCGCCGAGGAAGTCGAACGAGTAAGCCGTGTGCAGGCGTTGCTGGCCCTTCGTGTATTCGGCCATGAGGCTGTAGGAGCCGGGCGCCAGCTCACCGACAGTCATGTTCGGCCCGTGACCATCAACGCGCTCGCGCACCTTGGCGATGAAGTCGAGCGTTTCGGGCTGGTTCGAGTTGAACGCATGAACCTGCATGTTGCGCGGCAGCGCAGGCTTCGGATCGCCGGACGGCGGGTTGTCACGCAGCTCGGCGTCGTGGACGTAGTAATTCGCCACGTCGAGACGGAAGCCGTCGACGCCCATGGTGAGCCAGTAGCGGGCGACGTCGAGGATGGCGGCACGGACGGCTTCGGAGCGGAAATTCAGGTCCGGCTGGGTCGTGAGGAAGTTGTGCAGGTAGTACTGCCTGCGGCGCGGCTCCCACGTCCATGCGGGGCCGCCGAACCAGGCCTGCCAGTTGTTGGGCGGCGAGCCATCCGGTTTCGGGTCGGCCCAGACATACCAGTCGGCCTTGTCGTTGGTTCGGTCCTGACGGGATTGCTGGAACCATTCATGATCCGACGACGTATGCGACCACACCTGGTCGATGATGACTTTCAAACCGCGATCGTGCGCTGCCTTCAGCAACGCTTCGAAGTCGCCCTGGGTCCCAAACATCGGGTCGACGGCGCGGTAGTCCGAGATGTCGTAGCCAAAGTCGCGCATGGGCGATTTGAAGAAAGGCGACAACCAGACGCCATCGACGCCGAGGGACTTCACATAGTCGAGCTTGGATGTGACGCCCTTGAGATCGCCAACGCCGTCGCCGTTCGCATCCATGAACGAGCGCGGGTAGATCTGGTAGAGCACCGCGCCCCGCCACCAGATTTCGTTCCCTGCTCCCGCCACACGTGATCTCCCGCCAGACTCGGCATGCTGATTGCTTTTCTCCCGGGAAGCGAAGGCGCGACAAGGGCGTTAACCGTCATTTCTCGCGCAAACCGGAAACGGATCTGGACCAGAACGATGCAAACTGTGCCAACAGCACACCTTTCAGCGGTTCAGGATCGCGTGGCCTGGGTCGATTACGCCAAGGGGATCTGCATCCTTCTGGTAGTGATGTTTCACACGGTTAACCACTATGAGGAGGCCGTGGGCGCCACCGGGTGGATGCGCGCGATCGTCGACTTCTCGAAACCCTTTCGGATGCCGGACTTTTTTCTGATCTCGGGCCTGTTCCTGTCTCGCACGATCAACGCGAACCCGCTCACCTATTTCGACAAGAAGGTGGTCCATTTCGCGTACTTCTATCTGTTGTGGCTGGGCCTAACCTTGCTGGTCACCGATCACGATACGCTGACGGCCAATCCGGTCGAGTTCCTGAAGCTCTATGGCTGGAACATCCTGCAGCCGACGGGCGTGCTGTGGTTCGTTCACATGCTGGCGGTGTTCTATGTGATCACACGCCTCGTGCGGCGCCTGCCGAAATGGTCGGTGCTGTTGGTCGCAGCTGCGCTTCAGATCGCGCATCAGGCTCTGTGGATCGACACGCCCAGCTTCGCGATCAATCGGCTGATGGACTATTTCGTGTTTTTCTTCCTCGGCTATGCAATCTCCGGCCTCGTGTTCGACATTGCAGACCGGGCGAAGGCGCGGATGTGGACGACGGTGGCGGTACTGACCGGCTGGAGCGTCTGCAATTTCTGGCTGACGCAGCAGCAGATGCATCACCTGCCTGTCTATGGCCTGTTCATGGGTCTCGCTGGCGCTATTGCTGTGATCGAGGCTGCAGCGCTGCTGTCCAAGTGGAAGTCAGCGCGCTTCCTCCGCTATTGCGGACAGAATTCGATTGTCATCTACCTGACCTTCTTCTTCCCGATGACATTCCTCGAGCGCACACTGGCTGCGAAGGGATGGATCCCTGATGTCGGCTGGGCCTGCTTTGTGATCCTGGCAATATCCGCCGTCGCGCCGCTGCTGTTCCACTTCGCAATCAAGAAGACCCCGCTGATCGCGCTGTACGTCCGTCCGAAAATGTTCCGGCTGGGCAACGACAAGCCGGACCTCGCAGCAGTAACCGCCTAAGCTGACCGCGTTGTCATGATCGTGACTAGCGAACGCTGGTAAATGCGGAATGCGCCGGGACTCTGGCGCATACAGCCCCAGCATTCGGAGTTTTTGATGTTGAACATCGACCTCGGAAAGATCGTGACGACGCTCGGCGAAGACACGATCGCGGATATCGGCGAACCCCTCGGTCTTTCAAAGGAATTGTCGCTCAAGGCGGCGCGGTCGCTTGCGGAAAATTTCCACGGCAACAGCGACGAAGCGATCGCGGCGGCCGCCAAGGAAACCGGGATCGGCAAGGACATTCTGGAAGCAATGATCACCAAGCTTCTGGACGAGGCCAAGAACACGGCCGTCGATCACGTGAAAGAACAGGCCGCGAGCGCCGCCAAGAACATGTTCGGAAAGTTCTTCGGCCGCTGATGACTTGGTGAGCGGGCCCTCGTCTTTGGCGATGCCTGCATTGCAGCGTTGTCAGGGAACGGGATTGGGCCAGCTCCCAAAAAATCGCGCAAAAGCAGGACCCCAATCGCTGTCCATCAACAGCGACAAGGAACCGTTGGATATCTAGAATCAAGTCGCGATTCACAGTGATGATTGGCCTAGAGAAGGGCCATGCCAAAAGACCACGAACCAACGCAGCAATTGCCGCCGCCCCACAACCTGCAAGCCGAGATGGCCGTGCTGGGCGCGATCCTGTTCGACAACAACGCGCACCAGCGCGTGACCGACATCCTGAAGCCGCGCGATTTCTATGCGCCTGCCAATTCGGCGATCTTCGATGTGCTGGACAGGCTGATTGCAGGCGGACGTGTGGCCGATGGCGTGACGCTGCGCGAGCATTTCGAGCGGGATGGCAAGCTCGTGGATATCGGCGGAGCGCGGTATCTGGCTGACCTGCTGGATAGCGCAGCGTTCGGACCGGAAATCCTCGACTACGCCAAGCTGGTGCATGACCTGTCGCTGCGGCGCGAGCTGATCGATATCGGCTCGGGCATGGTGCAGAAGGCGACGAAGTCAGACCTCGACGAACCCGGCGAGTTCCAGATCCAGGACGCCGAGAAGAAACTGTTCTCGCTGGCCGAACGCGGCGCGGGCGCACAAGGCTTCCAGACTTTCAACTCTGCGCTGGCGACATCGATCGAGACTGCCACCCTCGCCTTCAAGCGCGATGGCAAGATCGCCGGCGTGCCCACCGGGCTAAGCGAACTCGACCGGATGCTCGGCGGACTTCACAAGTCGGACCTCGTGATCCTCGCGGCGCGTCCTTCGATGGGCAAGACCGCGCTGGCGACTAACATCGCTTACTACGCAGCGAAGCATTGCAAACGTTCGCCGGGATCGAACGGCATGATGAAGACGGACGAAGGCGCCGTTGTCGGCTTCTTCTCGCTCGAGATGTCGTCTGACCAGCTTGCGGCGCGCGTGCTCGCGGACGTTTCCCAGGTTCCATCCGACAAGATGCGCCGTGGCGACCTATCCCCGCGCGATTACGAACAGATCCGCGAAGCCGCAACCACGATGGAAGGCCTGCCGCTCTACATCGACGACATGGGCGGCATCTCGATCTCGCAGCTGGCGGCGCGCGCGCGTCGTCTTCAGCGCACGTCTGGCCTCGACCTGTTGATCATCGACTACCTCCAGCTCGTGACGCCCTCGGGCAGCAGCAAGAACCAGGGCCGCGTGCAGGAAGTGACCGAGATCACCAAGTCGCTGAAGGCGCTGGCGAAGGAACTTGCTATCCCGATCATCGCCCTGTCCCAGCTCTCGCGCGCCGTTGAATCCCGTGAAGACAAACGCCCCCAGCTCTCCGACCTCCGGGAATCGGGCTCGATCGAGCAGGACGCCGACGTCGTCATGTTCATCTACCGTGAGGCCTACTACCTCGAGCGTCTGGAGCCCGGCGAAGGCGATCCGCGTCATGCCGAGTGGGCCGAACAAATGGGAAAAAAGGTCAATGTCGCCGAAGTCATCATCGCCAAACAGCGTCACGGCGCGATCGGCCGTGTCGATGTCGGCTTCAACCCTGCCCGCGTGAAGTTCTCGAACCTTGAGACACGCTTCAACGATAGCGCTCCGCCTTCGGGCGGCGGCGGCTTCATCGGCGGCGGCGGTGGAGGGGGCGGATTCGGCGGCGGTGGCGGCGGCTGGCAGAACAAGCCCAAGGGCGGAGGCGGCGGCGGAAGCTTCCTGCCGGATGGCCAGGAATAATCCGCCCAATTTCCGCCATTCCGCACCTGCTTCACCTGTGCAGCAAAACCCGTTAGCGAAGCTGCATGGCCGGACCCCGTCTTCAAATCGATCTAGACGCCATCATCGCCAACTGGCGCATGGTGCAGCGGCGCGTTGAGCCGGCCTACGCGGCAGCCGTGGTGAAGGCGGATGCTTACGGGCTGGGCGCCGCGACAGTGGCGACGGCGCTGAGCAAGGCCGGATGCGCGCGCTTTTATGTGGCCTGGCCGTCCGAGGGCGCCGCATTGCGCCGGGCGCTGGGCGCCACACCCGAGATCACGGTCTTCCACGGACCGACGCCCGACACGATGGACGTCTTCCGGATGCACCAGCTCGTGCCCGTGCTGAACCATCTCGAACAGATCGAACTGTGGATCACCGGCAACGTCTCGCCGCGCCCGGCGGCGGTGCATGTTGATGTCGGCATGAACAGGCTCGGGCTTGCCGAAGCGCATTGGGTTACAGCGTCGAAGATGCTGCCCAAGCCGTCCCGCGTTGTGGGGCACCTGTCGTGCGGCGACGAAACCAGCCCGCTTAATGCCCAGCAGCTGGAAATCTTTGAGCGTGCGAGCAAATTCTGGCCCGGCGCGCCGCGCAGTCTTTCGGCGACGGGCGGCTCTTATCTGGGCGCGCCGTATCATTTCGAGGAAGTCCGCCCCGGCATCGGGCTTTATGGCGGCGGGCCTGCACTTGCCAAAGAATCTCACCCGCACGTGGTGGTCACGATCAAGGCGCCGGTGCTTCAGATACGCGATATCAAAAAGGGTACCGCTGTCGGATACGGCGCATCGTGGGCTGCGGATGCTGACACCACGCTGGCCACGGTGGGGCTGGGCTATGCTGACGGTTTCTTGCGATCCGCCTCGAACAAGGGCATGGCCTTCGTGGGCGGCCAGAAACGGCCGATTGTGGGGCGGGTCTCGATGGACCTCATCGTTGTGGATGTCACAGGGCTTTCGGTGTCTCCGGGGGATGACATCGAGTTCCTCGGCCCCAACATGCCTATCTCGGAGGTGGCCGGGGCCATGGGCACGATCGACTATGAAATCCTGACGCGGCTGGGTTCGCGGTTCGAACGCTCCTATGTGGGGGGCGAATGACGGCCTCTGTCGACACAATACCTGCGCGCCCGCGTGATTTTATCCTGTTCCGCCCCTTTCGGCTGATCGGGCGAACGGTGCTGAGCGGTTTCCGGGAAGTTGGCCGGATTGCCAAGTTTTCGGGCGGCGTCCTGCTCGCCTGCGTGACGCCGGTCATCTACATCCGCGAAGTCCTGCGCCAGTGCATGAAGGTGGGGTATTACTCCCTGCCGGTCGTCGGCCTAACCGCCGTGTTCATCGGCGCGGCCCTGGCCCTCAATATCTACACCGGCGGATCGCGCTTCAACGCCGAGCAGTTCGTGCCGAACATCGTGGTGCTGGGCATCACGCGCGAGCTTGGTCCCGTGCTCGCCGGCCTGATGCTGGCTGGGCGCGTGAGCGCGGGCATCGCGGCCGAAATCGGAGCCATGCGGGTCACTGAACAGATCGACGCGCTGCTGACGCTTTCAGCAAAGCCGGCGCGGTATCTTTATGCGCCGCGCGTGATCGCAGGCATTCTCACGCTGCCGATCCTCGTGCTGGTCGCTGACATCATCGGCGTGCTGGGCGGCTATCTCGTCGCGGTTGGCGCGCTGGATTTCAACGGATCACTCTACCTCAAGAATTCCTGGGCCTTCGTGACCAACAACGACATCCTGTCGGGCGTCATCAAGGCGGCGGTGTTCGGCGGCATCATCTCGCTGATGGGTTGCTATCAGGGCGACCGCTCGAAGGGCGGCGCAGGCGGCGTGGGTCGCGCGGCAACGCTGGCCGTGGTCGGCGCTGCAGTGCTGATCCTTGCGAGCAACTACATCCTGACCTCGATCTTCGTGAGGATCGGGATATGAGCGGCAATCCGATTTCCGGCCCTATCCTCGAACTCAAGAACGCCCATAAGGCGTTCGGCTCAAAACAGGTCTTGCGAGGCGTGGACCTCACGGTCGCGCGCGGGCAGTCGCTGGTGATCATTGGCGGATCGGGCACGGGCAAATCCGTGACGATCAAGTCGGCGCTCGGCCTTCTCCCGCTCGACAAGGGCGAAGTCAGGTTTGCAGGCGAAGCGGCGAACGACCGCAAATCCATTGAGGCGCTGCGCCGCCGAACCGGCATGCTGTTCCAGGGCGGCGCGCTGTTCGACAGCCTGACCGTCTGGGAAAACGTTGCCTTCGCCCTGATCTATCGCGACCGCATGGCTCGCGGCAAAGCGAAAAAGCTGGCGATCGAGAACCTCGCCAAGGTGCGCCTGCCCGCCTCTGCCGCCGATCTGCGCCCGGCCGAGCTTTCCGGCGGCATGCAGAAGCGCGTGGCGCTGGCGCGGGCGATCATCGCGAAGCCCGACCTGATCTTCTTCGACGAGCCGACGACTGGCCTTGATCCGATCACGGCGGACGCGGTCAACAATCTGATCGTCGAGCAGGTGAAGGCGCTGGGCGCCGCAGCCGTCTCGATCACGCACGATATGGCAAGCGTGCGGAAGATCGCAGACGAAGTCGCGATGCTGCACGAAGGCAAGATCGTCTGGCGTGGGCCTGTCTCGGCGCTCGACAATTCCGGCAACCCGTTCATCGACCAGTTCGTGAACGGCCGCGCCGAAGGACCGATCCAGCCCGCAATCTAGCGGTCGCCTTGCAAAGCTTTCAATCTGTGCTCCATTGCCCTTACCGGCGTCAGATCGGGCATGGGAGAGAAGCATGAAGCTCAGGGCATTTGCCGCCGCGTTCCTGGCGTTTGCGCTCGTCGGCGCGACAGGCTGCGCGACGACCCCGACCATCCCGGCCAATCCGCCAAATGTTCTCGACAGCTATGTCGCCAGGCCTGACCCGACCTTCGCGTGGAAGGTCGAAAAGACCTTCACGGGTGCAGGCTATCATGGCGCCGTGCTTGAGCTGACTTCGCAGACGTGGATGACCGAGGCGCAGTCGGACCGCCCGGTGTGGAAGCACTGGCTGACGATCACCGTGCCGGATGCGCTCAGCAGCAAGAAGGCGTTCCTCTATATCAATGGCGGCTCCTCGACGACGCCGGCGCCCAAGGGACCGACGGAACGCTTCGGCCAGATGGCGGTCGATACGGGATCGGTGATCGCGGATCTCGGGCAGGCGCCGAACCAGCCGATCAAGTTTGCGGATACGCCCACCGTGGCGCGCAGTGAAGACGACATGATCGCTTACCTGCAGGCGCGCTATGATGCGACCAAGGAACCCGAAGCCCTCGCCCGCCTGCCCATGGTGAAAAGCGGCACGGCGGCGATGACGGCTGTGCAGCAATATCTCGCCAGTGAAGCTGGCGGAAAGCTGGCCATCGACGGGTTCGTCGTTTCCGGCGGCTCCAAGCGCGCATGGACGAGCTGGCTGGTTGGCATTCTGGATGCCCGCGTCATCGGCATGATCCCCATCGTGATCAACGTGCTCGACGTAGACGCGACGACCCGCCACCACTGGGAAGCAATGGGATACTTCTCCCCAGCGCTCGGCGACTATGTGAAAAGCGGGCTGATCCCTGACCAGACCGGCCAGAAAATGAAGGCCGTGAACACGATCGAGGACCCGCTGAACTATCGCGGCCGACCGCGTATGAAGATTCCGAAGTTCGTCATCAACGCCGTCGGCGACGAATACTTCCCGCCGGACAACACGAAGTATTCCTATCACCTGCTCCCCGGCCAGAAGCAGCTTCGCATGTTGCCCAACTCGCGACATTCAACTGCGGGCACAGATATCAACGAGAGCATGACGGCCTGGTATGACTCGGTCATCAAGGGACGCGCCGTGCCAGAGTATAGCTGGACCGTGCGCGAGGATGGCGCGCTGGTTGTGAACCCCGGCGCGGTGAAGCCATCAACCGTGCTGCTCTGGCAGGGAAACAACCCGAAGGACCGCGATTTCCGCGTAGCCACGCTGGGCGACAAGGCCTTCACCTCGAGCCCGCTACAGCCCGCCGCGGACGGCACCTATGTTGGCAATATCGAGAAACCGGCGTCCGGCTACACGGCTTATTTCGTCGAGCTGACTTATCCGAGTGGAACGAAGTATCCGTTCAAATTCACGACGGAGGTCTACGTGAAGCCCGACGTGCTCCCCTACCGCTGGGAAGACGCGCGGCCGATCACAGCCCCAGACGGAAAGTAAGCTCCCTCGGCCCCGAAAGACCAGCTGTTGCCTCCGGCCTGCACTCACGTCAGTAATCCGGCGTCATAGACGACTGATGCGAGCAGCGAGAGCCGCAGAGCGGCCGGCAAACGGGGCGAACATGGCCATCCTTACGCTCGACCACGTCGTGAAGCGCTTCGGCGACTTCACGGCTGTCGACGATCTCAGCTTCAGCGTGCCCGAAGGCGGCATCTTCGGATTTCTGGGCGGCAATGGTGCCGGCAAAACCACGTCACTGCGCATGGCTCTGGATATCCTGCGGCCGACGTCCGGGAAGATCGAAATTCTTGGTCGCTCACCCGGGCGGGAGAATGCCAGCGAGATTGGCTTCCTGCCCGAGGAGCGCGGTCTTTATCGCCGGATGAAGGTGCTGGAGACCATCGTCTATTTCGGCGAACTCAAGGGAATGGACGCTGCGAAGGCGACGGCTGAGGGCAAACGCCTGATCGAGCGATTTGGTCTTGGCGAATGGACCAAGGCGACGGTCGACAAGCTTTCCAAGGGTATGCAGCAGAAAGTGCAGGTTGCGGCGGCAATGGTAAACTCGCCGAAGCTTCTCATTCTCGACGAACCCTTCTCCGGTCTCGATCCGGTGAACCAGCAGGTGCTGGAAGACCTCGTCATGGAGATGGCGCGCAAGGGTACGACCGTTGTTTTCTCCACCCATGTGATGCAGCACGCCGAGCGGATGACAAGCCGCCTGCTTCTGCTGTCGCGCGGCAAGAAGGTCTTCGAAGGCACGCAGGAAGAAGCCCGCGCCCGCCTCCCCGGCCGCCTGACCATCACTTCGCAGGCCGACCCTTCCTCGCTCCCCGGTGTTGTCGCGGCGCAGCGCATTGGCGGCTCAGAAAGCTGGAGTGACTGGGACATCGAAATGAAAGTCGGCAGCGATCTCGGCGCGCTGCTCCAGCAATGCACGACCAACGGCTTCGCACTGCGTCGCTTCGAAAGCCACCGCCCCAGCCTGCATGACGTCTTCATCCGCCTTGTTGGCTCGGCGCAGGAGATCGCCCAGTGAAATCGATCTTTCTCGTCGCCATTCGCGAGTATCGCCAGATCGCGTCAACGCGCGGGTTCTGGGTGATGCTGCTGATCCTGCCGCTGGTGATTGCAGCAACGCAGGTGGCCGGACGATTTATCCGGCCGCAGCTGAACTCTGCCTACGTTCTGGTCGACGCGACGGGTGAGTATGCAGATTCAATCCATCATCGCATCGAGCTCAACCGCCAGCGCTTTGAACTCGGCGACCTGTCGGCCTATGCCCAGCGATGGGGCGCCGGATCCGCAAAGCCGGACGCGGTATGGGCGAAGGGCGATCGCTGGTTTTCCGAACAGCAGGTTGAGCAATTCATTGCGGAAGGCGGCGCGCCAGCGGCACTTGAATTGATAAAGCCGAAACTGCCGAAGGATGCGCCTGTCTATGAGCTTGAACCGCCACCCGTTGTTCTCGCGGACGTTCCGGCGGGCGTGCCGGTCGATCAGGGGCCGGATGCGTTGGCCGCAGGCCTCGCGCCCTATCTGCAAGATGTGATCGACACGCCGTTGGGAGAGCGGCCACTGGGCCTGGCAGTGTATATCCCCGCTGACGTAGGACCCACTTCGCCTATTCGCATGTGGACGAATGGCGCGCCCAACGCCTCGCTCATTGATGCAATGCGCAGCGAAGTGCTTCGCATCCAGAGAGCGCGCGCATTAGTGGCCGGGGGCGTTGCGCCCGAGCTGGCAGCACAACTTGTCGATACATCCCTGCCCTTGGAGGTGAGCGCGCCACCGCAAGGCGAAGGCCGCGAGCTTGTCGCGATACGATCTGTGCTGCCTCTGGCGCTGTCCTATCTGCTGATGGTGACCGTGATGGTGACAGGTTCGATGATGCTGCAGAGCGTGATCGAGGAGCGATCCAACAAGCTGCTGGAATCCGTGCTGGCCTGCATCCGCCCGTCCGACCTCATGTACGGCAAGCTTCTTGGCTTGGGCGCAATCGGCGTCACGATTATTGCGGTCTGGGTGGGGGCGGCGGTATTTGCAGCATTCTCGGTACAGGGGATGGTGGCGGATATCGTGAAGCCATCGCTGGCGGCTTTCAACGAGCCTTGGATGATCATCGCCATGGCGTTCTATTTCTTCGCTGGCTACCTGATCATCTCGATGCTGTATCTGGCGATCGGAGCGCTTTCGAACTCACTGCAGGATGCGCAATCCTATCTGATGCCGGTGATCTTCCTGATCACCCTGCCCGTCGTGTTCATGATGGTTCAGGTGGTTCAGACGCCCAACGGCACGCTGCCGGTCGTGATGTCTTGGATACCGCTCTATACACCCTTCGCAATGCTGGCGCGGATGACGGCGGGCGTGTCGATGATGGAGGTGCTGGCCACCGGCGCAATGCTAGCGGTGTTCGTGGTCGTCGAGATGTACCTGCTCGGGCGCGTGTTCCAGGCGAGCCTGCTGCGCACCGGACAGCCGCCGAAGCTGGGTGGGTTCATCGCGATGATGTTCGGCAAGCAGACGCAGTAGTCAGACGTAAGCGCCTGCCCGTTGCAGGACGGCCCCGCCGGTTTCGAGCTTGAAACGGGCGATGCCAGCGCCGGACTGTGTATTCACGCCGCCCAGATCAAGCGCGCGCACGCCTCTCGCCTTCAGGTCCTTTATCGCGGACCAGAGGATGAGGTTGTGGGCGGCGTTGTCGCGGCCGGCCTCGCTGGTCCAGCCAACGTGATAGGTCGCGCGCGAACAGTGGATCAGGAACAGCATGCCGGCGGCGGCGTCGCGACCCATGTCTGCGCGGAACACGGCGAGACCCGCGCCGCGATCGCCATTGGCGCCTTCGGCCTTTGCGTCCTGCCAGCGCTCGGTAAGCTCCAGCGGCATAGCGCGATAGCCGCGTTTCTGGCGCTGTTTCGTTTCGGCATCCAACAACCAGCGATACTGCGCAGGTTTCAATCCGGATTTCTGCAACACGAGGTCGGAGCGCTCCGCTTTCGACAGCTTGTTGCGCCAGCTGGATTCGAATGCGCCGCGCAGGGCAGATTCATCCTTCGTGAGATCGATCAGAACGGTTGCATCGCCCGTCATCACCCGGCTCATGCCCTTGAGACCTGATGCGTCTCCTGCAGGCTCATCCGGGGTGAACACCAGCAGGCGCGGCCAGCCTTGCGGCAAAGACTTACGCAGCAGGCGATAGGCTTCACGTTTCTCATCCTGCGTCAGCGCGCCCACCCAGGCGGGACCGTGCGTGCAAAGCGCAAATCGACCGACCAGCGCAAACGGACGCGCGACGATCTGGGCAAGCGCAAGGATGGAGCCGTCGGCGCGGGCGATTGAAGCGCGCAGAATCTCGACGCCGGGCGACGCGGATTTCAGGGCCACGCCATACGCCCAGTCCTGCTGATAGCTAGCGGCTGCGCCGCCATGCGCGGCATCCCATTGGGCGCGGGGCAGTTCGTTCCAGGAGATGGTCAGGCGACTCATTTGCCAAGTTTTAGCGATTTCCGCTCCCAATTGGTGAACGAGTTCAGGAACATTCCATGGCGCGCGCAAAACTTCAGACTGTCGCCGGGCACAAGCTGCCCGAGCCACGCATCACGCCGATGGCTATCTGGCTGGTGTTCCTGTGGGTTGGCCTGCCCGTGCTAGCGCTCGGCGGCTTGCTGGACGTGATCATGCAGGTAGGCTTTGGCGTCTGCACCGGCTTGTGGTGTTTCGCCACCCGCTAGTTGCGGCCGCGCACCGCGCGCCAGGCTTCCAGCATGGCCTCTGCAGACCGATCAACATCCGCTTCGGTGGTTGTTTCACTACTGACCGAGATACGCATGATCCAGTCGTCACGCCATTGGGCGCCGCCGACAAAGGTCACGCCGCCCGCCTGAACGCGTGCGATCACCTCGCGCGTCTGTTCATCCGTCCCAAACCGGACCGCGACCTGATTCAGAACGACGTCATTCAGAATTTCGACACCCGCCTCCGTGCCCAGCACCTGCGCGAATTTCCGCGCACACGCGCAGTGGCGCGAGATCATCTCTGCGATGCGCTTGCGTCCGAAATGGCGGATCAAGGCCCACGTTGCGAAGCCACGAGCGCGGCGCGAAAGCTCCGGCACGTAATCGGATGGGTTGTGCGCCCCACTGCCAGAGCCTGGTAGATAACTTGCGGCGATCTGCATCGCCCGGATATGCGCTTCCCGATGCCGGACGATGGCGTAGCCGCAATCATAAGGTGTCTGCAGCCATTTATGCCCGTCGACGGCCCACGAGTCCGCGAGTTCGAGCCCCTCGCCCAGATGCCGGTGCGTTTTCGTGGCGCGGGCCCAGAGGCCGAACGCGCCGTCGATGTGAAGCCATCCGCCTTTAGCCTGCACCGCCTGCGCAATGGCGACGAAGGGATCGAAGGCGCCGGTGTTGATCTGGCCCGCCTGCGCGATGACGATCATCGGGCCTGACACGCGAGCAACGGCATCCGCGAGCGCTGCGGGGATCATCGCACCGTTGCGATCAACATCCACTTTCACGACGCGCTGGGCGCCGAGGCCAAGATACTTGATCGCCGCGAAAACCGTGGAGTGAGCTTCCTCGCCCAGAATGACCGTGATCGGCGGCGCACCGAACAGGCCATCTGCTTCCACATCCCAACCGGCCCGGCGTAGAACTTCGCCGCGCGCCGCAGCAAGGCAAGTGAAATTCGCCATCGTGGCGCCGGTGACAAAGCCAACAGAAGACTCGCGGGGGAGATCGAGCAGATCCAGCAACGCGAGTCCGGCCTGCTCTTCCGCAGCGGCGGCGGACGGCGTGGCAAGGTGGTTGCCGGCATTCTGCCCCCAGAGGCCGGTAAGCCAGTCAGCGGCCACGCCCGTGGCATTGCTGCCACCCATGACCCAACCATGAAAACGCGGGCTGGTGATGGCGGCGAGGCCCGGCTCGGCAAGCGCGATCAGTTCGCGGATAACCTGCTCCGCGGGCACGCCATCATCCTGCACAGGCAAGCGAAAGCGCTCGAGCTGCTCGGCATAAGTGGCGGCAGGATGGTGTACCCGCTCAGCATCCGACGCGCGGCGCTGAGCGGCGTAGCGGGCTATTTCCGTGAAGAGCGCTTCAAGATTGGGCGTATCCACGCGAGCACACGCTCAGGCAGCCGGAGCGGCGTAAGGCGTCGACTTCATGATCTCGACTTCTTCCGGCGTCATCTCGGCGGGTGTGTTGGCGAACAGCGGGGTCGAGAGATAGCGCTCGCCCGTATCCGGCAGCATGGCCAGGATGTTCGAGCCCTTGGGCGCCGACTTCGCGACTTCGAGCGCGCCTGCGAATGTCGCGCCGGAAGTGATGCCGACGAAGACGCCCTCCTTCTGCGCAAGGTCAACGCTGCACTTCATGGCGTCGGCTGCGGCGATGGTGATGATCTTGTTCACCTTCGACCAGTCGACCTCGCCCGTCAGCTTCGGGATGAAGTCCGGCGTCCAGCCCTGCATGGGATGTGGTTTCCAGGCCGGGTGGCCCGTGGATGGGGTGCCGTCGTCATTGCGCGGCTGCGACTGGCCGCTGGAGATCAGCGGCGCGTCGGTCGGCTCACAGACGATGATCTTGGTGCGCGGGCTTTCCTTGGTGAGCACGCGAGCAACGCCGTTCAGCGTGCCGCCGGTGCCGTAGCCGGTGACGAAATAGTCGAGGCCATCGGCCTTGAAGTCGTCGATGATTTCGCGACCCGTGGTCTTCTCATGGTAGGCGGGGTTGGCCGGGTTCTCGAACTGGCGCGTCATGAACCAGCCATGCGCCTTCGCAAGCTCGATCGTCTTGGTGATGGCTCCGGTGGCGCGCAGGGCCGCCGGTGTGAGCAGAACCTTCGCGCCGAGGAAGCGCATCAACTTGCGCCGCTCGATCGAGAAGCTCTCGGGCATCACGATGACGAGCGGGTATCCCTTGGCGGCGCAGACCATGGCGAGACCGATGCCCGTGTTGCCGCTTGTCATCTCGACGACGGTCTGGCCCGGCTTCAGTTCGCCGGAACGTTCGGCGGCTTCGATGACGCCAAGCGCGAGACGATCCTTCACTGAACCAAGCGGGTTGAATGCCTCAACCTTGACCCAGAGATTCACGCCCTCGGGCGCCAGCCGATTGATGCGAACGACCGGCGTGCGGCCAACGGTTTCGGTGATATTGTTGTAACGCGTCATGGGATTTTTTCCTCTGCTTTTTTGGACGCTACTACCGCCACCGCCCGGCGCAACATGCCAGGCACGTGAATCGATGCCCGTTTCATATATAATCCCGGCGAAACGCCGAGTTCAGATAATGTCATAAAGCTTATGCCGTTTTCTCGTGCGCCGTCCCGGGCTGGCCCATGCACTGGCGGTGAATCGCCTGACCTGCCAGTTTGCCCGCATGGCCAAATCGAACACTGCTTATGTCTGCCAATCCTGCGGGACGGCCCATGCAAAATGGGCGGGCCGCTGCGAAGCGTGCGGGGCGTGGAATTCGCTGGTGGAAGAAGCGGTGGGAACGCCGGGCGGACTGACCGCGCCCGCAACCGGAACCAAGACGCGCGCCGGGACCGTGGACTTCTCGCCGCTCGACTCTGCCGAGCCGCCACCGCCCCGTCTTTCGACCGGGATCGACGAACTGGACCGAGTGTTCGGCGGCGGCATCGCACGATCGTCCGCCGTGCTGGTTGGCGGCGACCCGGGTATCGGCAAGTCGACGCTGCTGCTGCAGGCGGCCGCCTCCATGGCGAAGGCCGGGATCAAGTGCGTTTATATTTCGGGCGAGGAAGCGGTTTCGCAGATTCAGGGACGCGCGCGGCGGCTTGGCGTGACGAACGCGCCCGTGCAGCTCGCAGCCGAGACGGACCTGCGTTCGATCCTCAAGGCGCTGAAAGCTTCAGCGCCTGAGATCATCGTGATCGACAGCGTGCAGACGCTCTGGTCCGACAGCCTCGAAGCAGCGCCCGGATCGGTCGCGCAGGTGCGGGCATGTGCGCAGGAGCTGACGCGATTTGCCAAGAAGACGGGCGCGGCTGTGATCCTGGTAGGCCACGTCACGAAGGACGGCCAGATCGCCGGGCCGCGCGTGCTGGAGCACATGGTGGATGCGGTGTTCTATTTCGAGGGCGAGCGCGGGCATCAGTTCAGGATCCTGAGGTCGGTGAAGAACCGCTTTGGCCCGACCGACGAGATCGGCGTTTTCGAGATGGGCGAGTTGGGCCTGACCCCCGCCCGCGATCCATCCGCGCTGTTCCTCGCCGGGGCCGAGGCGGAAGCTTCTGGCCGCGCGGTGTTCGCGGCGATGGAGGGATCGCGACCCGTGCTGGCCGAGGTGCAGGCGCTGGCTGGACAGGAGACGGCGGGCAATCCGCGGCGCTCGATTGTAGGCTGGGACAATGCGCGGCTGTCGATGCTGCTTGCGGTGTTCGATGCACGGTGTGGACTGAGATTCGGCATGCGGGACGTCTATCTCAGCGTCACCGGCGGCTATCGCATGGCTGAACCCGCAGGCGATCTGGCGGCGGCGGCGGCGCTGGCGTCCGCCCTGCTCGATAAGCCATTCCCGGCGGGGTCCGTGTTCTTTGGCGAGGTGGCGCTGTCGGGCGCGATTCGTCCGGTAGGCAGGATCGAACCCCGGCTGCGGGAAGCAGCGCGGCTCGGGTTTTCAAGGGCTTTCGTGCCGGCAGGGGCGCCAGATACAGTCGACGGGATGGCCGTCCATGGTCTATCCAGACTTCAGGACCTCGTGGACGTGTTGGGCGGGGATTCCGAGTAGAGGGTTCTGACGTGGCGCCACCGTGGGTCTTCGATGTCGTGATTATCGGGCTGACGATCATGTCAGCCGTGATGTCGGTCGGGCGCGGCCTGATTCGTGAGGCGTTTTCGGTCATCTCATTCATCATCGGCGGTCTGGCGGCCTGGCTTTGCCTGAAATTCTTCGAGCCGCCGCTGAAAGCCATGATCTCCCCGAACGAGCCATCTGTGGCCCCGGCGGCAATCCTCGTGATTGTGGGCTTTCTGGTCGCCTACCTGCTGGCGGCGTTCCTGGGCGGGCGGCTTTCCAAGCTGATCCATGCCTCGCCCGAAATCGGGGCGCTGGACCGGATTGCCGGGGCCGGGTTTGGCCTGGCCCGCGGCATATTGGCCGCAATTCTGTTTGTTCTGCTGATGCATCAAGTTCTACCCCCCGGCGGCGAGCCGGACTGGGTTGCGAAAAGCTATACCTATCCGTATCTCAACGCCGCTGCCGGCGGTGTTGGCGGCGCCCTGACGACTGTGGTCGAACTGTTCACCGGCGGGGCGCAAGCCGCGACGGCGGCGACGAGCAGTCAGTAGTTTTTGCCCGGAGGCAAGCATTTGGCCAGTCCTGATGTCTTCGACGAACCGGGACTGGACGATGATGATTTTCGTCCCGGCTTCAAAGACGGCATGGGTCACAAGTGCGGCGTGTTCGGCGTCTTCGGTCGCGAGGATGCTGCGATCCTGACGGCGCTGGGGCTTCACGCCCTGCAGCATCGCGGACAGGAAGCCTGCGGGATCGTTACCTTTGACGGCAAGGGCGGCACGTTCCGCTCCGAGCGCCACATGGGCCTTGTGGGCGACAACTTCGCCCATGACAGCGGAGCCATCTCGCGCCTGCCCGGTCGCATGGCCATCGGCCACAATCGCTATTCGACATCTGGCCGTGTCGTGCTCCGCAACATCCAGCCGATCTATGCCGACCTCGCCCATGGCGGTCTTGCGATCGCGCACAATGGCAACCTGACCAATGCCCGCGCTATCCATCGCGAGCTGGTGCAGAACGGCGCGATCTTCCAGTCGACGATGGATACGGAAGTCGTGCTGCAGCTGACCGCGCGGTCGATGCGCAACCGGATCGAGGATCGGTTCATCGATGCGCTGCGCCAGCTTGATGGCGGCTATGCCTTCGTGGCGCTGACCAACGACAAGATGATCGGCGCGCGTGACCCGTGGGGCCTGCGCCCACTGGTGCTTGGCGCGCTGGAAGATGGATCGCCCGTGCTGTGCTCCGAGACGTGCGCGCTGGATGCGATCGGCGCGAGCTTCGTGCGGAACATCGATGCCGGCGAAGTCGTCGTCATCGACAAGAACGGCGTTGAGAGCCTGACGCCCTTCCCGGCGACGCGCGCTTCGCCCTGCGTGTTTGAATACGTCTACTTTGCCCGCCCTGACTCGATCATGCACGGCCAGAGCGTTTATGAGACGCGCCGCCGTTTTGGACGCATCCTTGCCAGCGAAGCGCATGTCGATGCGGACATCATCTGTCCGGTGCCGGATGGCGGCAACCCGGCTGCGCTGGGCTATGCCGAGGCCTCGAGCATTCCGTTCGGCTTTGGCATCATCCGCAACCACTATGTCGGCCGCACCTTCATCCAGCCGACGCAGACCGGACGGCAGCGCTCAATCTCGCGCAAGCACGCGCCGAACCGGCCGCTGCTGGAAGGCAAGCGCGTGGTGCTGGTGGATGACTCGATCGTGCGCGGGAACACCTCGCAGCGGATCGTGCAGATGATCCGCGATGCGGGCGCCAGCGAGATCCATTTCCGCGTGGCGAGCCCGCCGATCAAGCACCCGGATTTCTACGGCATCGACATGCCGTCCAAGGAAGAGCTGATCGCGTCGTCGATGAGCATCGAGCAGATGAAGCGCTATCTGAAGGTCGACTCGCTCGCCTTCATCTCCCTGCCCGGCTTCTATGAAGCGCTGGGTCAGGGCAAGCGGGTGGATAGCGCGCCGCAGTTTGCGGACCATTGCTTCACGGGCGATTATCCGACGCGTCTGGTCGATCGCGACCACGACATGGCGTCGAAAGAGCAGCAGCTTTCGCTGCTCGACGACTAGGGGTTTCTCATGGACCGCCGCATCATTCTCGTCACCGGCGCCTCCCGGGGGATCGGCCGCGCGGCTGCGCTCGAGCTGGCGAAGGCAGGCAATCATGTGATTGCGACCGCGCGCTCTGAAAAGGCGCTGACCAAGCTGGACGATGAAATCCTGGCGGCGACCAATCATTCTGCGACGCTGATCCCGCTCGACCTGCGGGACATGAATGCGATCGACCGGCTGGCTTCGGCTTTGCTGGAGCGGTTCGGGCGGCTGGATGGATTGCTGGGGAATGCCGGCGTTCTTGGCACGCTGGGACCGCTGGAGAATATTTCACCGGGAGCGTTTCAGGAAACGCTGGATGTGAACTTCACCGCGAACTGGCGCCTGATCCGGGCGGTGCATCCGCTGCTGCGGATGAGCGAGGCGGGACGCGCGCTGTTCGTGACGACGGGGATCGTGCCGCGGCCACGGGCTTTCTGGGGCGTCTATGGCGCCACCAAGGCTGCGCTGGAAACGATGATCGCCTGCTATGCCGACGAAATCGAGAAGACGCCGATCCGTGTGAACCTGTTCGACCCCGGCGCCGTTCGTACCGAGATGCGCTTCAAGGCCATGCCGGGTGAAGATCCGCTGACCCTGCCGACGCCCGCTGAGGTAGCGGCGACGATCCCGCAATATCTGTCGCCCGAGTGCAACCTGCATGGCGAGCGGATCGTGTTTGCGAAGCGCGCGAAAGCGTAGCGGACACGCGGGTGCGACCCCGGAAGCTGAGCTTTCGGGGCGCGTGGTTTGATTTTGAACATCGGAGTTTTGGCGGAGGTCCGCGTGTGCGGAGAGAGCCCCCTCCGTCTTGCGCGCAAGCGCGCGCAATCCACCTCCCCCGCCGAAGGCGGTGGAGGACTTCGCGCATGACACTCAAGTTCTCCACCATGCGGAGCATGGGGGAGGTGGATCGATGCGAAGCATCGAGACGGAGGGGGCTGGCGCCGTGCTCGAGCTTCATGCGTGTCGCGCGTCTCTGTGCGAGGCGTTCGAGATTGTGGAACAACGTGGCCATGCGGCCGAGGCGGGCGATGATCTGGGTGAGGGGTCTGGCGCGGCGTGGTTCGGGCGACGCGATGCGTGGGGTGTAGGTGTAAGGCAGGCCCAGAATCTGCCGTGCGCGCTCGTGGATCAACAGATGGATGCCGTGTTCCAGGGCGGCGATGTCGGCGTCGAGTTTCGCACACAGGTGGGGCGTGTTGCGGATCGCCTCCCGGCGGGCGGGATCTTCGAGGCAGCTGACGATGGCGTTGATGTAGTCGCGCGTGATCTCTCTCAACCGCGCGACGGGGTCGAGCGGGAACAGGATGCGCAAGAGGGTGATCAGC
>Ga0116176_10000819_pt1 | contig 24920 bp, 29 predicted proteins | sample AD_STIC08_MetaG_FD_89803 | JGI IMG/M metagenome (GOLD analysis project Ga0116176, IMG submission 89803) | Active sludge microbial communities of municipal wastewater-treating anaerobic digesters from USA - AD_STIC08_MetaG | ecosystem: Engineered > Bioreactor > Anaerobic > Digestate | place: USA...
AAGGCATCCTCGCTGTTAGATGAAACTGGAATTTAACTTCAAGACTCTCCTTTGCATATATTGTGTATAGCTGTTTAGATTTGTCATATATTTTCCTAATGGTAGATGTAAAGCCCACAAGTCCTGAGCTATACGGGAGTTAGAGGTAAATTCTGTTTTTTCAATAAAAACAATCAGTTAAGTTGTATTTGTATATCCGCAATATAGCTGTTACTAATAATCACTTCAACAGCTGTGACAATGATACTGTTACGCCATTTACTAAATTTACTTCTATCTCTTTTGTCACTGCATTGCCATCGGTACTTTCAAAGCTGGAAGCACCAATTTGCTGACCATTCAGTTTCAATACACATCCCGTCTGTTGGATCAAGTGAAAAGCCCTGCCAATAAAGTCTTGCCAAGTTTGAGCATAGCAAAATTCATTACCTTCTTCACCATCACCAAATGCATGACCCATTTCTGACATGTTAGTTACAGCATCATTTTCGTACTCTAAAGTGTTGCCTTGCAAATTTAATGTTATCTTCATAGAGATTCTCCTTTGGATAGACATAAAAAAACCCGCTGAAATAAATCAACGGGCGATATAAATTTGATATATATAGGTTTAGATAGGTTAAGTTGAATCAGAAATGAAAAAAGCCCACATCGCTGTGAGCTTTATCTATATTGGTGGCCGGGACGGGAATCGAACCTGTGACACGCGGATTTTCAATCCGCTGCTCTACCGACTGAGCTACCCGGCCATCATGCAAACGTCGGTAAATGTTTGCAAGGCGCGAATTATAGCAAACTTCCAAAAAACTTCCAAAGATAATTGCTGAATTATATGAAGTCTTATCGGTTGTCATCTGTACGCAGAGTGCCTTTTGGGCGTGTGGTGAACATATTTAGATGAGCACTAATGAATTTGTAGTGTTGCTCATGTAAAATTCGGCTATGAATTTCATCATAACTAAGCCTAACCAAGCCCTCAAAAGTGCGCTTGTTGACAAAATCAACCATAAAACAAAGCCATTAGGGGCATTGGGCATGATAGAGGCAGTCGCGTTGCAAATTGGACTCATGCAACAATCGCTCGAACCAAAACTCACGCATCCTACAATGCTGGTATTTGCTGGCGATCATGGAATTGTTGAAGCAGGTGTCAGCCCCTATCCTCAAGCCGTCACAGCACAGATGGTTCTTAATTTTTTGCAAGGCGGAGCGGCAATTAACGTATTTACTACCCAAAATAACATTCGGTTACGCGTTGTAGATGCTGGGGTAAACCATCAATTTGCAGATAACGCCAACTTAATCAACGCCAAAATTGCGCCAGGTACGCGTAATTTTTTAGCTGAAGCTGCAATGACAACTTCGCAATGTGAGAGTGCCATAGAAAAAGGTGCAAAAATCGTTGATGCTGAAATAGCCGCAGGTTGCAATGTGTTTGCGTTTGGTGAAATGGGCATTGGTAACACTTCTTCAGCAAGTTGTTTAATGAGCGTGCTGTGCGGTTTGCCTTTAGAGGATTGCGTGGGGCGAGGCACGGGTCTGGATGACGCAGGTTTACATCACAAAACTAATATTTTGGCGCAAGCTATCGCGCATCATGCACTCAATCAAGATGATGCCGAGCAAGTGCTGGCGACATTTGGTGGCTTTGAAATTGCCATGATGGTGGGTGCCATGCTACAGGCAGCGGCGAGTGGTTGTACTTTGTTGATTGATGGGTTTATCACAACCGCAGCGCTGCTGGTTGCGGCCAAATTGCAGCCCAACATATTGCATTATTGCGTGTTTACGCATTGCTCAAATGAGGCCGGACATCAAAAAATGCTCGCATTTTTAAATGTTAAGCCACTACTGAATATAGATTTAAGATTAGGCGAAGGTACAGGCGCGGCCTTAGCTTACCCGCTAGTGAATGCATCGGTGAATTTTTTAAATCAGATGGCTTCGTTTGAATCCGCTAAAGTTTCGCAAAAAACATGATGCGCCAAATGCAAACCCAATGGCGTTACTTTTTAACAGCGGTAATGTTTTTTACACGCGTGCCCGTGCACTTTGAGCAGTTTGTGGCGTCTGATTTAAATCGCGCGACGCGATTTTTCCCACTGGTGGGCATCTTAGTTGGCGCGATTGCCGCATTAGCCTTTTGGATTTTTCAGTTTGTTTTGCCCTCAGAAATAGCCGTAATTTTGAGCATGGTCACTTCAATTTTACTCACCGGCGCTTTTCATGAAGATGGCTTGGCAGATGCAATTGATGGCTTAGGTGGTGGATGGGAGCGTGAGCAAGTGCTCGCTATTATGGTGGATTCGCGCATTGGCAGTTATGGTGCAATCGGCTTGGTGATGGTGCTGCTGGCTAAATTTCAGGCCCTGATTCATTTAGATGTGTGGTTGATTCCAATCGTACTAGTTGCAGGTCATGCATTGAGTCGATGGTGCGCTGTCGTGGTAATGGCAACGCAGCACTATGTAAAGGCTGAAGGGAAATCTAAGCCACTTGCCACACAATTATCTTGGCTTGAGTTGGCAATAGCTACTTTTTTTGGATTGGTCCCTTTGTTATTTGTAGGCGTTGCAGGGTTGTTAGCGCTATTGCCAGTGTTTTTTGTCTGGGTTTGGTTCAGTCTGAAAATTAAACGCCGTATCGGCGGATATACCGGTGACTGCCTAGGCGCAATGCAACAGCTCACCGAAGTCACCTTTTATATTGGTTTGCTTGCAAGTTTAAGTGTATTGGTTAGGTTCGTATGAAGCTTACGTTGGTGCGCCACACTACTTTAGATATAGCACCGCATATTTGTTACGGGCAGAGCGATGTTGACGTTTCAGCAAATTTTGACAATGAGCGATTAGCGTTACAGCGCAAACTTGGAGATACGCAGTTTGATGCCATCTACACAAGCCCGCTGCGGCGTTGCCAGCAGTTAGCACGGGCCTTATGTCATCACAATAATTTTGGGTTTACAGCAGACGATATTCTGCATGATCACCGCCTTAAAGAGTTAAATTTTGGTGACTGGGAAATGCAAGCCTGGGATGTTATTCCGCGCGATATGTTTGATGTATGGGCCAATGATTATGGCAATTTAGCGCCACCCAATGGCGAAACATTTTCACAACTTCATGCGCGTGCTAAAGATTTTGTAGATGAAGTAGCAAAAGACGCACAAAACCAGCATCTATTAGTGATTACCCATGGTGGATTTATTCGTGCGTTAATTGCAGAAGTTTTACAAATGCCACTCAAACGTTTGTTTAGACTGTCTATTAGCCATGCAAGCGTCACCTTACTTGAGTTTAAAGATGATGTGCCAAAAGTGCACTTTATGAATTTATAGTCAAACTTAACCTAAGACGATGTCTCGTAAAAATAACGCACATTCACCCGTTAAGACTAATAGGTGTTGTAATACATTTAAAAATACACGTTAACTATTGACTACAATAAACTTTTTAACTTATAGTGACTGAATGGACGCCGATTTAAAAGCATTAGAGACTAAGTTAACAGGTTTAATTTCCCTGTGTACGGACCTGCGCAATCAAAATGCGCAGTTACGCCAAGATTTAGACGCCACCTTGCGAGATACCGCAGAGCTAAAAGCAAATATGGCGCAAGCCAGTGAGCGTATAGAAGCGTTGATGGAGACCTTGCCATAGCGGGTAAAAACGGATGAGCGAAAATAAAGGTGTAGATGTCAACATAATGGGCCGTGAATTCACGGTGGCATGTTCTGAAGAAGAACGCCCCGGCTTGATTGAGGCGGTTAATTTTTTAGATAAAAAAATGCGTGATATTCGCGACACGGGTAAAATTGTTGGGGTTGAGCGGATTGCCATTATGGCAGCACTTAATTTGGCACACGAATTACTCAATACAAAAAATGGCACAGTGGATGTGGGAGACATTAAACGCAGAATCAGCCACATGCAAGACCAAATTGATCAGGTTTATGCCACAAAAGAGCTTTTTAGTTAATTCAACTTCACGTTAATACAAACTCCGTTATTGCGCGTAGAATTGTAGTGAGCGTTTTCAGTTTCAAAGTTTGTTCTCTGCGGTGCGGTTTAGGCTAATAATTCCTTGAACTAGTTTATAGCATCGGTTTTAGTCATTCGAGTTGCGGTGTGCGCGCCACATGGTTGGTGTACCTAATGCGCTCTAGGCTGTTACCACTTGAGCCTTTTTGGTTCAGGATGCTGGTCTAGGCCATATCCGTAGAGAACTTCCCTCATTAAAATGATAATAAATCCAATTTAAGACTAAAAAATGCGTTATTGGCTGATGAAGTCTGAGCCCTCGGACGTTTCTATTGATGATTTAGCGGCGATGCCTAATCAAACGGTTGATTGGTATGGTGTGCGCAATTATCAGGCGCGCAATTTTATGCGTGACCAAATGCAATTGGGTGACGGCGTGCTGTTTTACCACTCCAATTGTGAAACACCAGGCATCGCAGGCATATGCGAGGTGAGCCAGCTCGCTTATCCTGACCGGTTGCAGTTCATCAAAGGCCATCATTACTACGATGAAAAATCTACCCCAGAAAATCCACGTTGGTTGAATGTTGATGTGAAGTTGGTGCAAAAAACGCGGCTTTTAAGCTTGAAAGAAATGCGTGAAACGCCTGAACTTGCCAATTTGCGTATTTTGCAGCGCGGTAACCGTCTATCTATTACGCCAGTTGACCCAAAAGATTGGCAGTTTATTATGGACATATTAAAGCGTTAGTTTTAAACGGTGATTTCAACCGTGACTAAATAAAAAAAAGCCCGACTGCTCGGGCTTTTTTATGTGCTGCAATATACCAAGAGTTCTATCTGATTGAAGTCTCTAAACTGCCCATGGCTTTAGGGTAAGTAACCACACCCCAAGGCATGCCTTTTACTTCAATTTGACTGCTTACGGTGAATTGATTGGCATCTACCACCAACACGGCATCTGACTTACCACAGGCTAACAAGATTTGCTGATGGTCTGGTGTAAAACTAAAGTGCCAGCAGCGATTGCCTGTGGTGACTTCTTTCGTTTTAACAAACGTTTTTGCATCAAACACTTCAAGCAACTTGGCTTTGTTACTTGCCACATAGATATTGTTACCTGTCGCATCGTATGCAACGCCGTAGGGTGTTTCACCCGTATCAACAGTGCGTACAAAGTTAAAGTCTTTATCTAATACCATGAATTTGTTGCCGTATTCTAATGTTGCAATGTAGTTGCTGCCATCGGGCGATGCTTTAATGCCGCGTGACCTGTCGCCGTGTTCGTGTGTGGAAATGGTTTTAAGTAACTCACCTGTTTCAATGTTATGTACAGTCACCGTGTTATCGGCTTCATTGGTGATAATCATCTTGCTACCATCGTTTGAAAACTCAATGCCTTCAGTTTCTGGGCCGCCTGTGATTTCACGTACTTTTTTACCTTGCGCTAAATCAACCACCACAATTTGTGCTGGGATTTTCTCTTCGTCATCGTCGTCATCTTCCTCTTCCTTGGCGCCTGGCTTCGGTGGAGGCCCACCTTTAGCACTTGGTTCAGAAGAAATAAAAGCAAAGTTGCCGCGCACGCGCACAAACTCGGGGTTTTTGCCGATTAAGATTTGCTGTAATACTTCGCCAGTCGCGGTGTCAATCACTGAAATACTGTCATTGCCACGCGTTGCCACAATCAGTTTTTTACCATCATCAGTAATGCCAATACCACGTGGGCTTTCAGCTTTTACGTCAAATTGCTTAATCACTTTCATTGAGGCGAGGTCAATCACGCTCACGCCTGCATCCTGTGAAGTTACATAAGCAAAACCGCTGGCAGTTACACTATTCGTTGGTATTGTAGTGTCGGCTGCTTGGTTATTTGTAGCTGAGTCACTACTCGTTTTTGCTTCTTCAGATTTCTCTTTAGTACAGGCGCTTAACCCTGCAATAAGCGCTAAAAGCACTAAACTCAGGCGCGTTTTATGTTGCGTATATTTCATTTAATATCTCCAAAGTGATTGCTACAGTAGTAAGGTCAATTTTTATTGATTTAGTTCAATGCCTTAAGGGGTATTTCCTAGCAAGAAACGTGCTGAAAATAAACTTGAATTTAAACAATGCATTGTAATTTAATGCACCATTTATTGGCTGAATATAACCAATAAATGGTGGTTTTATCCAGCCAATCTATAATGACACTCATCCTAAAAATAATTGATAAGCGGGGTTATTTGTTTCATCCCAGTATGGATACCCTAAGTTGTGTAAAAAATTGAGATATTCATCTTGCTCATTTGGTGGCACTTGCATACCCACCAGCACGCGCCCAAAATCCGCGCCATGATTGCGGTAATGGAATAAACTGATGTTCCAGTCGTGCCCCATCGTATCTAAAAACTTCATGAGAGCGCCTGGCTTTTCAGGGAACTCAAAGCGATACACTACTTCATGCTCAGCTTGCGGGGCGTGACCACCGACTAAGTGGCGCAAATGTAATTTAGCCATTTCGTTATCAGTTAAATCCAACGTAGATAACCCTTGTGCTTGTAAATCTGCCACCAACTTGGCAGATTCTGTTGGGTCTGTAATGGCAATACCTACAAAAATATGGGCATTTTTGGGGTCAGAATAGCGATAGTTGAATTCGGTAATATTGCGGTTACCCAGTAATCGGCAAAAGTTCTTAAACGCACCGGGCTTTTCAGGAATCGTCACAGCTAAAACCGCTTCACGTTTTTCGCCAATCTCGGCGCGCTCGGCCACAAATCGCAAGCGGTCAAAGTTCATGTTGGCACCAGATGCAATACCAATGAGCGTTTTGTTGTGCAGGTTTTCGCGTTCTGCATACTCTTTAAGCCCCGCCAAGGCGAGCGCGCCAGCAGGCTCAAGAATGCTGCGCGTATCTTCAAACACATCTTTAATGGCTGCACAAATCGCATCGTTATCGACCACAATCATTTCATCCACATACTGCTGGCAAAGTTTAAAAGTGTGAACGCCCACCTGTTTAACAGCAGCACCATCGGCAAAAAGCCCTACTTGGTCAAGGATGATGCGCTCGCCTTTTTTTAGCGATTCCGTCATCGCTTCGGCATCTTTGGCTTCTACGCCAATGACTTTGATTTCTGGGCGAACCGCTTTAACATACGCCGCAATGCCTGCTAATAAGCCGCCGCCGCCAACACAGCAAAATATGGCTTCAATGGGTTGCGGGTGTTCGTCTAAAATCTCGAGTGCAATCGTGCCTTGCCCTGCAATCACGTCGGGGTCGTCATAGGGATGCACAAAAGTGAGTTTTTCGGCTTTTTCAAGTTCAAGCGCGTGTACGTAGGCATCTGAATAGCTGTCGCCAAACAACACGACTTCAGCACCACGGTTTTTAACCGCATCTACTTTAATGGCCGGCGTGGTGGTTGGCATTACAATTACCGCGCGACAGCCTAACTTTTGTGCGCTTAATGCCACACCCTGCGCATGGTTGCCAGCAGAGGCTGCAATCACGCCACGTTTGAGCACATCTTTTGGCAGATGGGCCATTTTGTTATATGCACCGCGAATTTTGAATGAAAACACCGGTTGCATATCTTCGCGCTTGAGCAACACACGGTTGCCAATACGGGCAGAAATATTAGGCTGAAATTCAAGCGGCGTCTTGTTCGCAACGTCGTAAACGCGCGAATGCTCTATTTTTTCCTGATAATTGATGGGTGCGATTGTTGTCATGCGATATTCTTAAAAATGCGTCAGCAGTGTATTATGTTGAATTGACTTACATTATAGAGAATTTGTAGAGGAAAAAGGCAAAATGGCATATACCCAAGACGAATTAAAACAACAAGTGGCACGCGCCGCGGTTGAATACGTAAAAGAAGGCATCATCGGCGTGGGCACAGGCTCAACCGCCAACTTCTTTATTGAAGAGCTTGCAAAAGTAAAACACAAAATAGAAGGTGCAGTGGCCAGCTCAGAAGCTACCGCGCAACGTTTACGTGCGCATGGTATTGAAGTGTTTGATTTAAATAACGTCGATAGCCTAGATATTTATGTAGATGGCGCAGATGAAATTACCGAACACCTGCATATGCTCAAAGGCGGCGGCGGCGCACTCACCCGTGAAAAAATCGTAGCAGCCGTAGCAAAAACCTTTATTTGCATCTGTGATGAAACCAAATATGTGCCGGTATTAGGCAAATTTCCGTTGCCAGTAGAAGTGCTACCAATGGCGCGCAGTTACGTTGCGCGTGAGTTGGTCAAGCTTGGCGGCCAACCATCACTACGTAACTTTACCACCGATAACGGCAACGTGATTTTAGACGTACACGGTTTAAATATTGTTGACCCAATTGCGACTGAGGCAAAAATCAACCAAATCGTTGGCGTCGTCACCAATGGATTATTTGCAGCGCGCCCAGCCAATGTACTATTATTGGCAACCGCTGAGGGTGTAAAAACTTACAAAAAATAAATCTGTAGCTGCTTAAAATTTAAGGTGCGTAACTTGGTAGTTACGCACCTTTTTAATTGCCTAAACAAACTAAAAATCCCTCGAGAGATTTTCGCTGCCCTGCGAGCCTTTATTTACAAGGCTTTCGGAGGAGGTGAAAAGGGTTGTGTTGATTTGGCGTTAAAAATTAAAACTTTTCATATGGTGGATTATGTAGACAAATCCGAATGAAATATGAAATAACATAGAATTTCATTAAACCATATTTTGCATATCACTTATTTGCTCGGTGGCACATACCCACTCGCCGTATCTGCACCTTCACCAAAAAAATACTTCTCAGTTTGTTCGGTCAAATATTTACGCGCAGAAGGGTCGGCCAAGCTTAAACGGTTTTCGTTCACCAGCATGGTTTGCTGTTTTAACCAAGCTGCCCAGGCTTCTTTTGAAACATTTTCAAAAATACGTTTGCCCAACGCGCCAGGGTAGGGAGGAAAATCTAAACCTTCTGCTTCTTTGTCGAGTTTGATACATTTTACGGTGCGTGCCATTGTTGTGCCTTTAGGTGTTCAATAAAACCACTATGATAGCGCAAGCCTTTAAACGGCGCGAGTGCGCATGTTATCATTCGCAAATTAGTTTTTTAATGAAGGCGTGTCATGGAAAGTCCATTTAAAGGTAAAACGGGGTTAAGCCGTTTGATTAATGCGTTTGGTTATTCAGTAGAAGGATTTAAAGCAGCGTTTAAACATGAAGACGCGTTTCGGCAAGAAGTATTTTTGTCGGTTGTGTTGATTCCGCTTGGGCTTTATTTGGGTAAAACAGGGGTTGAAAAGGCTTTGTTGGTATCTGCCGTGTTACTGGTGCTGATTGTGGAGTTGTTTAATTCGGCGATTGAAGCAGCGGTGGATCACACGTCTTTGGAGCGTCACGCACTGGCTAAACGTGCAAAAGACATAGGCAGTGCGGCTGTTTTTGTGGCGTTGGGTATTGTGGTAAGCGTTTGGGGTTTGGTGTTGTTTTTGTAGGAGCGATTTGAAAATCGCTCCTACAATATGTGGCTTATTTAAAAATCGGCACGCAGCCCCAGCAAGACCGAGCGTTCTCCTGCAGGTGAAATATCTTTCAAGAAAGACGTATGTTCACGAATTTCTTGATTGAGCAGATTCTTTGCTTTTGCAAACAGCTCAACATGCACTTTAGTGGGTAATTTATAAGTCACTGTTGCGCTCACATCGGTATAACCATCTGTTTTAAGTTCATTTTCAGCCGTGCGGTTTTGGCTAAATGCATGTAAAACATCAACTCTGGCACCCAGTGCATTTTTTTGATACCGCAAGCCAGCGCCCAAACGTAGCGGCGTTATGCGCGGCAGAGCTTGGCCGTTATCTCGGTTGGTTGCGCGCACGTAATCGCCGCGTAGGGTTAAATCCAGATTATCTACCAAGTTGAATTTTCCCTCTGCTTCTAAACCTTTGAAGGTGGCGGCAAACATGCTGAATTGCGCCTCTGGTAAAATGTCTTCTCCTGATAGGTCGGCAACGCCATCACCATCTAAATCATCGGGGTTCAGTTCACCATCGATACCACGCGTATTGCCGCTATCAAGCAAGCCCAAAAAGCGGCTAAAGCGGGTGTAGTAAGCGCCAACACTGAAAGAGTTTTTACCGTCTTTCCAGCGGATTTGTGCATCGATGCCATTAGAGCGCTCTTTGTCAAAATTGGTATTACCTACTTCATATTGCCCGGTGGCCAAGTGCGCGCCATCGGCATACAGCTCAAAATAGCTCGGCGCGCGTTCGTTGTGCGATAAATTTGTCGCCAAAGACCAGTTTGGATTAAAGGTATAAAGCCCGCCAAGCGCATAGCTGTAAGGCGTAAAACTGTTATTTTGACCCGCGCCAAATTTGGCATTGTTGCGTGAATCCACATTGACACGCTCCACACGTCCGCCAAAGCTCAGTTTTAATTGATCAATCGGGAGTTCTTCATACAGATAAAGTGCTTTATTTTGCGTATTTACCCCTGGCACAAAGGCTTCATCTCCCAATGCTTCAAAGTCTGTGTTTTGAAACTGAAAGCCGAGCACACCTTCTAAATTGCCGATTTTTGCATGGCCAAATTCTAAACTACCTTCAACCCCTTCATTTTTAAAGGTGGTGCCTACTTCACCGTCTTCAATTTCTTGATGTTGATAATCAGTGTAGGCCATGCGCGCTTTTACGCGGTTGATGACATTACCTAAGTCGCGGAACTCGGTCGCCACATCAACGCGGTCACTGCGCATATCTGCGCGTACAGCTTCTTCAGCCACGGTACCGTAATTATTTCTAAATGCAGAGTACGAGGCGCCTAAATAACCGTTATCAAAAATAAACGACGCGCCCAATGCACCGCCTTCACCACTAGCACTACTATTGACCAGCTTACCGCGATTCTCTCGTGGTGTGCCATCGGCACGGCTTTTTCGGCTTGATACAGCATAGCCGTCTATATCCGTATCGCTTGTTTTGCGAGTGTAAGCGTCAGCGTGAATCACCAGTGCGCCATAACCGACATCAACCACGCCTGCTAAATTATTTTGGCTTTCAGCGCCGCCAATTGAGCCTTCCACACGGCCAGTAACACCATCAAACGACTCTTTAGGAATACGGTGGTCAATTGCATTGACCACACCGCCAACAGCACTGCCGCCATACAGCAGGGCGGCAGGGCCGCGCACCACATCAATTTGCTCAATAATCAGCGGGTCAATTGTCACTGCGTGGTCAAAACTCAAGCTAGACGCATCCAACACACCAACGCCATTTTGCATAATACGTACCCGTTCAGCATCTAAGCCGCGAATCACCGGGCGTGATGCGTTAGGCCCAAAATGCGTGGCCGCCACACCCGGAATACCATTGAGCGTATCGCCAAGTGTGCTTTCACGGCGATTTGCTAATTCGCGTCCGTTTAAAATTGAAATGGGTATCACCAAAGCGTCAGAACCAACGCCCAGCGGATTGCCTGTGACTGAGATGGTGGATAATTCAAAAGCGGTTGTGTCGGTTGGCAAGGGCGCTTCAGCCTTGGCATTTTCAATAAACAGGCAACTAAGCGCCAAAAATAATGTATTCAACGCAAATGCAGGGCGCACTTGCTTTAAGTGATGTTTTTTCATGTGAAAGCCTCAAAAAATAGCAAACCTCGGTCGATTGATTAAAGCACCGAGAAATTTAAAAATTAAATGCTGATGTTTTGAGGCGGGGCGCGGGCTGCGTAAGCCGTTAAAAGAGAGGGTTGAAGATTAAATCGTTTGCTTGAATTGAGTTCGAAGCTTGTTATAAAGTCGTGCAACTCGAAAGCGTGCGGCTGCAAGCCACTGGCGACTTGTGCATAGCTGATACATTGCCCGCATTGCTCTGCTGAGGTGTTTTTATCTTGCTGGGTATGCTTGGCAGCATCTGAAAAATGGCTGATTTCATGCGTAACAACGCCTATTTGCGTGAAGGCAAATAGAAAAATAAATAGAAATTGAATGACGATGCGTTGCAACATAGACTTATGTTAACAGCTTAACTAAGCGATATAAACTAAAATAATGCCCTAACAAAATTGCTACCATAGTGATAAAGATAATAAAACAGCGCTAGCAATGGTGGCAAAATGAGGCCGCGAAAAATAAAAATGGACTTTTTAGCGAGTTTGTTGAGGTAATAAGCAGACATCACAATCGCAATGTTGAGAGCAAAAGTAAACCCATAAAAAGGCAGTAATCGCTTAAAGTATGTGCCGAATTTGCATTCACCCTCTAAATCAAGCATGCAAGGCACTTCGCCTAAGAACATGATGCCAATGAGAAATGTTCCAGCATAAAGCGCCAATAAAATAACGATGAAATATTTTTCAGCATCCGATAACGTTTCGTAGTTTGGAGACATTCAATATCCCTTAAAAAAATAGTGGTTAGTCTATAAGCAGCTTTTAAAGAATAAAAGGCTAGCTTATGGAAAGCTAGCCTAAAATTAAAACGCTTTAAATGTTAAGCGGCAAAATTGCTGGCTGCAAAATCCCAATTGGCTAAAGAAGTTAAGAAGGTCTCAACAAATTTAGGGCGTGCGTTGCGGTAATCGATGTAATAAGCGTGTTCCCACACATCAATCGCCAATAGCGCTTTATCACCTGTTGTCAATGGTGTGCCAGCAGCACCCATATTCACAATATCAACTGAACCATCCGCCTTTTTCACTAACCATGTCCAGCCAGAGCCGAAGTTACCAACGGCTGAAGCTTGAAAAGCCTTTTTGAATTCGTCAAAAGAACCCCATTTTTTGTTAATCGCATCAGCCAATGCACCTGTTGGAGCGCCACCGCCATTTGGTTTTAAGCTGTTCCAAAAGAATGTGTGGTTCCACACTTGCGCTGAGTTATTGTAAATACCGCCAGAAGATTTTTTGATAATGTCTTCTAGGCTGGCATTTTCAAATTCTGTGCCTTTAATCAAGTTGTTTAAGTTTGTTACGTAGGCTTGGTGATGTTTGCCGTAATGGTATTCAAAGGTTTCTTCTGAAATGTGTGGCACCAAAGCGTTTTTTGCATAAGGTAGAGCGGGTAGGGTGTGTTCCATGATGTTTCCTTTTTGTGAGTCAAAAATTATGTGGCTCTATTTTGCCATAATTTACGCTGAGATAATAGCAGGGTAAATTAGTCAGGTATTTTATTTTTTCTTGGCGCGAGGGTGAGCAGTATCGTAAATTTTGGCCAGATGATGAAAATCCAAGTGCGTGTAAACCTGCGTAGTGCTAATGTTGGCGTGGCCGAGCATTTCTTGAACAGCACGTAAATCTTGGCTAGATTGCAGCACATGGGTAGCAAAGCTATGGCGTAGCAAATGCGGGTGCATGTCAGTGTTAACACCTTGCTTGATGGCCCATTCTTTTACACGATATTGCACAGCACGCGGTGTGATACGCCTTCCTTGCTGCGTTACAAACAGTGCGTTGGGGTTTGCCTCGGCAATTTGAATGCGCGCGCGATGTTGTAGCCAGGTTTGAATGGCATTCATCGAATGGCTGCCCATCGGCACGATGCGCGTTTTATTGCCTTTACCCGTCACCGTTACCGTGCCTTCAGAAAAGTCTAAGCGGTCTGTGTCTAAATTAACGAGCTCTGATAAACGCAAGCCAGAGGAGTAAAACAGTTCCAAAATCGCGTGGTCCCGTGTTTCAAGTAAGCCATCGCCTTGAATGTCAACAAACTGAATCGCCTGGTCAGTGGAGAGCGCTTGTGGTAGTGTTTTAGCAGATTTGGGTGCGCGCAAACCAACGACAGGGTTTTGGGTGAAGCCCTTATGGTGGATGAGGTAGTCAAAAAAACCGCGCCATGCCGACAGCGCGCGCGCAATGGATTTGCTACTTAAGCCACGGCTGTGCAGGGTGGCAATAAAACGCCGAATTTGCGTATTTTGAATATTTGCTAAGTCAGACTCTTGCGCTAACCCTTGTAGCAATTGAATGTCACGGGTGTAACTTTTGAGCGTGTTTGTACTTAAGCCACGCTCAAAAGTTAAATGTTGCAGGTAGTCGTCTAAATGCGGCATTCCTTAGCGGTGCGCACAACTACTCAATATATTGTAGTAGCGACGCGCTGACGAATTCGCCAATGCGCGCTAAGTACATGAGGCCCATGTCTGCTTTAAAGCGCTCGGCATCAGCCGCGCCTAACATTAAAACGCCAAAAGCTTGCTTTTCAGCGCTGTTTTGATATAGCGGGATAAAAGCAAAAGAAGCCAGATGGTCATTGAGCATGCCTTTTGCAGCGTCTGGCAGCGCGCCACAATGCGGCGCGTTGAGCGTTAGCACCCATTCTATAAAAGCCTTATTTTCAGGCGTGAATTCAGTCGGCTGAGGCGAATCAGGGTTAGCCCAAATACGAATAGCTGATTGCGTTACCGCAAAATCGTCTTGCATGCTTTTTGCAATGAGGTTTTGCAGGTTTCCAAAGCCCTGATTTTTTAATAAGTTAACACAAAGCGCATGAATTTTTTCACTGGTTGCGTCGTTTTCTTGAGCGTAGCCAATCAGGCTGGCCAGTTTGACTTCAAGAACGCGAATTTTATCGCGCTGGGCTAATTGTTGACGCTCCGCAAGCGAAATCGCGCCTGCGCCATGCGGGCTGGGCAAGTAGATTTCTGTCAGTAAGCTTGCGTGGTGCTCAAAAAAATGTGGATGGCTACGCAGATAGCTCGTCACTTGGTCGTCAGAAATGCTCTGTTGTTGCGCTGGCGTGTTCAGGTTTTGGTTATCTTGTTGCATGGTCATCCTTCTAGATTGTTGTTACAGCTTCATTTATTACAATGTTAAGCTGCCTGTGAATACGGTCACAGCAGGGCCGGTCATCATCACGGGCGAATTTACGCCTAACCAGGCAATGTGGAGTTCACCACCACGCGCGGTCACGTTAACAGGCGATTGTAATCGCCCTAACTGAATGCCCGTCACAACCGCCGCACAAGCGCCCGTGCCGCAGGCCAGCGTTTCTCCACTGCCGCGCTCAAACACGCGCAACTTAATGTGATGCGGGTCAATCACTTGCATAAAACCCGCATTCACACGCTCAGGAAAGCGCGGATGCACTTCAATTTGGCTGCCAAGCGCCAACACTGGCGCTGTTTCAACGTCATCGACAATTTGTACGGCATGTGGATTGCCCATGGAAACCGCAGCGATGGTCAAGTTTTGCTCGCCAACGTTTAGCGTATAACTCGTCGCGATGTTATCTGCAATAAAGGGTATTTCATTTGGCGCAAATTTAGGCGCGCCCATGTTCACCGTCACCAGTCCATTGGCTTCTAGTTTGGGTGTGATGATGCCGCTAGCCGTTTCAACACTGATTTCTGTTTTGTTAGTTAAGTGTTGGTCAACCACAAAGCGCACAAAACAGCGCGCGCCGTTGCCGCATTGTGACACCTCAGAGCCATCGGCGTTAAAAATGCGGTATTTAAAATCGGCAATGGTTGAAGGTTCAACCAATAATAATTGGTCAAAGCCAACCCCAAACTGCCGATGGGCGAGCGATTTAATTTGCGCTGGCGTCAGCGCAACGTTTTGATGTATGGCGTCAATCACCATAAAATCATTGCCAGCGCCCTGCATTTTTGTGAAATTCAAATTCATCCGATTATTATAATTGTAACTGCCAGCGGATAACACTTTATTTACGTGAAGCAGCGCTTGAAGTGTTGGCAACTAAGCGCATTTATTTTCATTAAAATTGCTGAATATTTTCAGAAAAAAAATGGGTTTTATTGTGCTTTTACAAGCCCAACCTTTTTTGATGCTCTGCGAGCCTTTATTTATAAGGCTCGCAGAGCATCAAAATTTTCTCGGACAAAAATTCGATACAAAATGAATGTAAAAACATCACGTTATCAATCCATATCCGTTACAAATTATTGACAAGATTGTTGGTCATAGTCTCAATATATTAGGTAGAATGACTGTCCGATGTTGACCTGATGTTTATCCTTTAGCCTTTAGTGATAAATATCATTTCATTTTTAACTAATATTTTCAGACACGAAAGTTTGAAATTTACCCCAAGGCGCACAAATGAACACTTATCTTTTTACTTCAGAGTCCGTTTCTGAAGGTCATCCAGACAAACTCGCAGACCAAGTATCCGACAGTATTTTAGATGCGATTCTCGCACAAGACCCGACCGCGCGCGTTGCCGCAGAAACGTTAGCCAATACAGGGCTGATCGTTTTAGCGGGTGAAATCACAACAACTGCAAATGTAGATTATATTAAAGTAGCACGCGATGCGATTAAACGCATTGGCTACGACAATACCGAATACGGCATTGATTACAAAGGTTGCGCGGTGTTGGTGGCCTACGATAAGCAATCGCCCGACATTGCACAAGGCGTGGATAACGCCAATGACGACCCGCTAGACCAAGGCGCGGGTGACCAAGGCTTGATGTTTGGCTATGCCGTGAATGAAACACCGCAACTAATGCCTTTGCCGATTTGGTTAAGCCATCGTTTGATGGAGCGCCAAGCGCAATTGCGTAAAGATGGCCGCCTGCCTTGGTTGCGTCCAGATGCAAAATCGCAAGTGACGATTCAGTATGTAGATGGCAAACCGCACAAAATTGATACGGTGCTGGTTTCAACCCAACACGCGCCAGAAATGAGCTTAGAGGCCATTCGCGAAGCGACGATTGAAGAAATCATTAAACCGATGTTGCCAAAAGAGTTGATTAAGGGCGAGATTAAATATTTGGTGAACCCAACTGGCCGCTTTGTTGTGGGCGGCCCACAAGGCGATTGCGGCTTAACTGGCCGTAAGATTATTGTGGATACTTACGGTGGCGCGGCGCCACATGGCGGCGGTGCTTTTTCAGGTAAAGATCCGTCAAAAGTAGACCGTTCAGCCGCCTACGCGGGTCGTTATGTTGCCAAAAACATTGTGGCAGCTGGCTTGGCAGATAAATGCCTGGTGCAGGTTTCTTACGCAATTGGCGTAGCGCAACCCACATCTGTGATGGTAGAAACTTACGGCACGGGTAAAGTGTCGAATGAGGTGCTAACGGCATTGGTGTTAGCGCATTTTGACTTGCGCCCAAAAGGCATTGTTAAAATGCTTGATTTGTTACGCCCGATTTACGCTAAAACGGCAGCTTATGGCCATTTTGGTCGTGATGAGCCTGAGTTTACTTGGGAAGCCACCGACAAAGCGGCTACATTACGCGCAGCTGCGGGATTATAATTTGTAATGTTGAAATTCAATTCGCTATGTTAAGTATTTGCGTAGCGAATTGAAAAAGTAATATAATTCAAACAATTAACCGAGGAACGTTGCGAGGGTTGATGCGCGTAGTCAAAAGCATCGGCCCCTAGGCTCGGTTTTCAAGCCGCCAACTTAAAAGCGTTTGGCAATCTTGTAACGGCGTTCATTTTATTAACCGACTGTTCGGTGAAGTAAAGTGAAACGCCGTTTTGCTTTTTGTACGTCATCAACAGTCACGAAACTTTAAGGATTTAATGATGAACGCTGTGACTAATTTTAACGATTACATTGTTGCTGATATCAATTTAGCGGCTTTTGGCCGCAAAGAAATTGCCATTGCCGAAACGGAAATGCCAGGCTTGATGGCGATTCGCCAAGAATACGCCAAAGCGCAACCACTCAAAGGCGCGCGCATTACTGGCTCATTACACATGACCATTCAAACAGCAGTGCTGATTGAAACACTCAAAGATTTAGGCGCCGAAGTACGCTGGGCATCTTGCAATATTTACTCAACGCAAGACCACGCGGCTGCTGCGATTGCGGCTGGCGGTACACCTGTTTTTGCCATTAAAGGTGAAACGCTGACTGAATATTGGGATTACACCCACCGTATTTTTGAATGGACTGACGGTGGCTACAGCAACATGATTTTGGATGATGGTGGCGATGCGACTTTGTTACTGCACCTCGGCACACGTGCAGAAAAAGATTTGTCAGTGATTGCAAAACCAACTTCAGAGGAAGAAATATGTTTGTTTGATGCGATTAAAGCCAAGCTTAAAACTGACCCAACTTGGTATTCAACCCGGTTAGCAAAAATTATTGGCGTGACGGAAGAAACCACTACAGGCGTGCATCGTTTGTATCAAATGCATAAAGAAGGCAAACTCGCTTTCCCGGCCATTAACGTGAACGATTCAGTGACAAAATCAAAATTTGACAACTTATATGGCTGCCGTGAGAGCTTGGTTGATGCAATTAAACGCGCTACCGATGTGATGATTGCAGGAAAAATTGCAGTCGTGGCAGGTTATGGTGATGTGGGTAAAGGCTCTGCGCAGGCGTTGCGTGCGCTTTCTGCTCAAGTGTGGGTGACAGAAATTGACCCAATCTGCGCATTGCAGGCGGCCATGGAAGGCTACCGTGTCGTCACCATGGATTACGCTTCAGCCCATGGCGATATTTTTGTGACGGCAACGGGTAACTATCATGTCATTACACATGACCACATGGCAAAAATGAAAGACCAGGCCATTGTGTGCAATATTGGCCATTTTGATAACGAGATTGACGTAGCAAGCCTTGAAAAATACGAGTGGGACGAAATCAAACCACAAGTAGACCATGTGATTTTCCCTGATGGTAAAAAAATTATCTTGTTGGCAAAAGGCCGTTTGGTGAATTTAGGTTGTGGCACAGGCCACCCAAGTTATGTCATGAGCTCAAGTTTTGCCAATCAAACCATTGCGCAAATCGAGTTGTTTACGCAAACTGACAAATACCCGGTAGGCGTTTATACTTTGCCTAAGCATTTGGATGAAAAAGTCGCCGTTTTGCAATTGAAAAAATTAAATGCACAATTGACGACACTGACTGATGCACAAGCAGATTATATTGGCGTATCTAAATCAGGCCCATATAAACCAGATACTTATCGTTATTAAGTTCAAAAAAGGAGTCGCCACATGAAATTATTATTAGCATGGGTATTAAATGCTTTAGCGCTGTTAGCGGTTGCATATTTAATTCCTGAGATTCATGTGGCGAATTTTATTACCGCGTTAATTGCGGCAGTTTTTATCGGCCTTGCCAATATTCTGATTAAACCTATTTTGACGGTGCTGACACTGCCCATTACTATTATTACGCTCGGGCTTTTTATACTGGTGATCAATGGCTTATTGTTTTATGCCGTTGGTAATTTGTTGCAAGGTTTTGAAGTCACAACCTTTACCGCTGGTATTATTGGTGCCATTGCGTACAGCATCATTTCGTGGCTTTTAAGTGCGCTATTGATTGAAAAAGATTAATCAACGGCTCGCAGGCAATTACATTGAATAAGAATGAAATGAATAACAACATACCCCTCAGTTTTGAGTTTTTTCCGCCAAAAACAGCGGAAGGCATCGATAAGCTCCGTGAAACACGCCAACAGCTTGCTAAATTTGACCCTGAATTTTTTTCAGTCACCTTTGGTGCAGGCGGCTCAACACGTGACAGAACCATGGATACCGTGCTGGAAATTCAGGCCGAAGGCTTTTCTGCAGCGCCGCATATTTCGTGCATCTCATCGAGTAAATCTGAAATTCGAGAATTGTTGCACGCCTACCAGTCGCATGGCATCAAGCGTCTTGTCACATTGCGCGGCGACGTACCTTCAGGTGAAGTTAGCAGTGGCGATTTTCGCTATGCGCTTGAATTGGTAGAGTTTATTCGTGCTGAAACAGGCAACTATTTTCATATAGAAGTGGCTGCTTACCCGGAGTTTCACCCAGAAGCGCGTAGCCCGGCCGCTGATTTGTTGAACTTAAAACGCAAAGTAGAGGCAGGTGCCAATTCTGCCATTACGCAATATTTTTACAATGCAGACGCCTATTTTCGCTTTATTGACCAATGTGCAACCGCTAATATCAATGTACCGGTAGTGCCTGGCATTATGCCGATTTATAACATTACACAGCTAGCGCGCTTTTCTAGCGTGTGCGGTGCTGAGATTCCGCGCTGGTTAAAAATGCGGTTGGAAGAATACGGAGATGACTTGCAGTCATTACGTGCGTTCGGCATTGATGTGGTGAGCGAGTTGTGTGCGAATTTGCTTGAAAGCGGCGTGCCAAGCTTGCATTTTTATACGCTCAATCAAGCGGGCATCATCAGTAATATTATTGAAAATATCCGCGCAGAATAACGGATTTTTGCGTAGTAAATTGCATGGTTAAAACAACCCTCAAATAAGCACATTTTCACCCGAGAACAAATATATGCTCTGCGAGCCTTTATTTAAAAGGCTTGCAGGGCATCGAAAAAGGTTGGCGAATTATGTAGCCTTTTTTTTGGTTTATTTAGGGCTTAAACTTCGGTAGACATTAGCGAAAAAATTCGCACGCTGAAAGCTATTAATGCAGGGTTGGTTTTTGCTTACTCATCAAAACATCTTCAATAAATAAGTAATCTTTGGTGTGGTCTTTGCCCGATTGGCCAGCGCCCCAGGTGGTCATAAGCACAATCCAGCGAATCTCATCAACGCTGATTTCAGCCTGCGGTAATGCATGGCTAACTCAAGAATAATTTCGCGCTGTGCAGAATTTAAAATATTGGCCTGCTCTAAAAACAAAATAAAGCCGATACTTTCTAAGGTGACTTTTTTAAGCTCATCCTCGGTAAAAATACGTGTGCTGGTAAATTTGGGCGGTTGAAAAATATCAGGTTGGCTCGTTTTGCGCTCAAGCTGATTAAACCAATGAAACGCACCATTGATGTCTTGCTCATCAAACCCAGCAGCAACCAGCTCTTTTGAAAGTGTATATTCGTCTGGCCTGGCATGCGTATCAATGTAGTTTTCAAACATATATACTAATACTTCAAACATTGTCTTTTATCGCCCAAAATCATTATTTAAATACTTGCGTGTAGCGTGCATGGATATTAGCTTAATGAAGCGCGGCAAGTTCAAATTGCCAACATCTACACTGCGTGAAGCGCGGTTTTAATTAGACAATGCGTTGAAAATTTCCACCCGCAATGCTCGCCACACTTCCTTCTAATTCCAATAGCATAAGCATGGAGGAAACCTCACTGACGGTCAAGTCACTCAAATGGACTAAGCGGTCAAGGGCAATGGGTTCAAAGCCCATTAAATCAAGTAAAGTTTGGTGGCTGCCAGTTTGTGTGTTTGCCGCATTATCATGGTTGGCAGTAGTGCTGATTTGGCTGTTAAGCTGGCGAGATAAGCCCAGCTCTTCAACAATATCCTGTAAATCATCTACCAGTTTAGCGCCTTGTTTGATGAGTTGATGGCAGCCTTTAGACATGGGTGAGTGAATAGAACCGGGAATGGCAAACACTTCACGTCCTTGCTCGCCTGCGAGCCGTGCGGTAATTTGTGAGCCGCTTTGCAGATTAGCTTCAACCACCAAACAACCCAAACTCAAGCCGCTGATAATGCGATTGCGCTTTGGAAAATTTTGCGGCTTAGATGGTGTGCCCAAGGCAAATTCAGAAATAATCAAACCATGCTCAACAATATGATGCGCCAAATCACGATGTTTGGCAGGGTAGACAATATCAAGCCCTGTACCCACCACCGCAATGGTCGCACCATTTGCCTTGAGCGCACCACGGTGTGCCGCGCCATCAATACCAAGTGCCAAGCCACTCACCACGCATAAACCGTGGTGACATAGCCCTTCAGCAAAGGCTTCAGCATTTTTTTCGCCCTGCACAGAAGCGTTGCGGCTACCCACAATGGCAATGCTCGGTTGGTTGAGTAAAGCAAGATTGCCTTTAGCGTATAAATACGGTGGCGGGTCGTTGATTTCAAGTAAAAGTTGAGGGTATTGCGCATCCGCAAGCGTAACCAGATGATTGTTGGCTTGCATCAGCCAATTTTGTGAAGTTTTCAGGCTGTCTTCATTGAAATCTTGTTTGATACTAAGCGCGATTTTTTCTGAGACGATCGCTGTCAGTTGCTTAAAAGTTGCTGAAAATACATTGGCTGGGCTGCCAAACTCTTTTAACAACTGACAAAAAGTTTGTGAACCAATACCCTCAATACTGCTTAAACGAATCCACAGCGTTTTTTCTGCAATATCTTCGCCGCTGTACATTCTTTAGATTATTTAAGGGGTAGTAACAGCGTCTAGCTCATAAACAGGTTCTGATGCCTGCATCACCAGCGCGTATGACACGCGGTCAAACACACGGAACACCATGAGCAAGCCAACGCGTTCATCAGGTAACTTCACCATGCCAGGTTCGAGCACAATTTTGCCGCTTGGGTCTACAGGTTCTTTTTCAAAATTGACAATTTTTTTGCCGTCAGGGCCAGTGGTCACATCAAAATTAAGTTCTTTTAACTTGGGTTTTGATGGCGCGTTTTTGTCTTTTTGATACTCAGGGTCTTTAATCACGCGGCCATAACGATTAATTGCCAGCACATGCCCAACTTCAACGCCATCTGTACTGCCGCGGTTGAGGCTGACGATGCTTTGTGGGCCGCCCTCAGCCACGCCGCCATAAATATGCATGATGCGGCCAGTAATCAATGACTCTGGTGCGCGGGGAACAAAGTTGGTGGTCACTTCATCACCACTCACCACTAACCGGTCTTTGGTGAAAATTTCTTCTTTTGCTTTTGTAATGTCTGCACTGGCTGGTTCGCCATATTTAGTAACTCTTGCGTTACCCAAGTAGTTTGCTTCAATGCCTAATACTTCTTTGGTGTCAGGGTCAACTAAGTTTTTACCCGGACGATACACAAACCAATCAAGGCCGTCGCCTTCATTCAGGTCATTAATGTAGACACGTGTGCCGGGACTTAACACCACGCGGTTGTCTTGGGCACCAATAATTCTGGGAGAAGTGGCCAGTTGGTCTTTTTCAATCACCAAAGGTTGATTTAAAAATGGGCTGATAACACTGAGCGGAATGGTTGAAATGGCTTCTTTATCGAGCGGTTCTTCCACGGCCCCCGGTTGCAGGGTGACGGTTTCACGTAATAAGCGCAATCTCGGGTTTTTACCGCTACGGTCAAGTACGACGACATCGCCAGGGTAAATAAGATGTGGGTTTTTGATTTCAGCGCGATTAAATTGCCAAACTTTTGGCCACAGCCAAGGGTCTTTCAGAAACTTGCCTGAAATGCCCCACAGGGTGTCACCTTTTTTAACGACATGTCGGTCTGGATGATTGCTATTTAATTGAACTTCCTGCGCATTCGCAGTCAAGCTTATGCAACAAAACATGAGCAGCGTTATAATATGACGAAACATACTGAAGACCTCAGTCGAAAATGCATTAAAAATAGGCGGTAAAAACACATGAACAAACCGCGAAACTACGTTAAATTTATCACGTAATCCTTTAAACAATCAAGCTTTTTTAAAAAATGCCTTGATTTTTTTGAACAAATTTACACTTTTTATCAAAATAAAGACACTTTATGGCAGTTTTAAATATTTTAAATTATCCAGATCCGCGGCTGCACACGGTTGCCAAGCTTGTGAAAGAAGTGGATGCGAATATTCGGCGTTTAATTGATGATATGACTGAGACCATGTACGCAGCGCCCGGTATTGGCTTGGCCGCTACGCAAGTAAATCAGCATATCCAGTTGTTGATTATCGACACCAGCGAAACCAAAGACGAGTTGCAGGTATTTATCAATCCAAAAATCATCGAAAAAAACGGTGAACGTGCCTTTGAAGAAGGCTGTTTGTCTGTGCCTGGTGTATATGAAAGTGTGACAAGAGCTGAAACCGTTAAAGTTGAAGCCTTAAACCGCCACGGTGAAAAATTCACTCTTCATGCTGAAGGGCTATTAAGTGTGTGTATTCAGCACGAAATGGACCATCTGTTGGGTAAGGTGTTTGTTGAATATTTGTCACCGCTAAAACGCAGTCGCATCAAAAACAAAATGCTTAAATTAAGCCGTCAAAAATAACAACCCAAAAGGCGCAATCATTGAAGATTATATTTGCAGGCACTCCAGAATTTGCCGTCCCAGCGCTTGCAGCGCTAATAGCGGCTGGGCACGAAATAGTGATGGTGCTCACCCAGCCAGACCGCCCCGCAGGGCGCGGCATGAAGTTGCAAGCAAGCCCTGTTAAGCAATTAGCTTTGCAACATCAGTTGCATGTTTTTCAGCCAGAAAGCTTAAAGCCCGCAGACGTGCAGGCGCAAATTGCTGCCATAGGGGCTGATGTCATGATTGTGGCTGCATATGGGCTGATTATTCCAACGTCCGTATTGCACATGCCCAAAAAGGGTTGCTATAACATTCACGCCTCACTTTTACCACGTTGGCGCGGCGCGGCACCGATTCATCGCGCACTGCTGGCGGGGGACCATGAAACAGGTGTGACCATTATGGAAGTTGTACCCGCGTTAGACGCAGGCGCGATGGTCAGCAAAGGTGTAATTCCGATTACAGAAAGCGACACCACCCAAACGTTGCACGATGCATTAGCACAGCTTGGCGCTGAGTTAATGGGTAAAGCCATGCAAAAATTAGCTGAAGATGGCGCGCTACCCAGCACACCGCAAGATGAGCGATTGGTCACTTACGCGCACAAGCTTGAAAAATCCGAAGCGGCCATTGATTGGCGTAAATCTGCGGTTGAAATTTCACGGCAAGTGCGCGGATTTAACCCTTTTCCTGTTGCTACCGCGCATTTGCGCGGAATGACATGTCGAATCTGGTTTGCAAATGCCGCAGCAGGCGATGGCGCGATTGGTGAAATACGCAACCTAGGCGAAACAATTAGCGTGGCATGCGGGCAAGGCGTTTTGCACATTTACGAGCTACAAATGCCGGGCGGCAAGCGCCAAAGTGCTAAAGTGTTTGCGCAATCGCAGCAACTCAAGGCGGGGGAATTTTTTAGTTAAACTTTGTAATCTCGGCTGATTTTTTCTTGAATTTTTTGGCATTAAGCAGCATATTAGATAAGCACGTTTTTTAAAAGAATCAGGAGATGCTTATGTTAGGCAATTGGATTAAAACTTTTG
>Ga0116176_10000824_pt1 | contig 24793 bp, 20 predicted proteins | sample AD_STIC08_MetaG_FD_89803 | JGI IMG/M metagenome (GOLD analysis project Ga0116176, IMG submission 89803) | Active sludge microbial communities of municipal wastewater-treating anaerobic digesters from USA - AD_STIC08_MetaG | ecosystem: Engineered > Bioreactor > Anaerobic > Digestate | place: USA...
GGCCGGCCATGTAGATCGGCGTGCCGGCCGGCAGCCGGTCGAAAACCGCCTGGCGTTCTTCGAGAGTCATTTCTTTCGTGAGAGTGTGGGTGATGCCCACTGCCTGTTTGCCCTGTTCGCCGGCATTGCGTGGCAGCAGAACGCCAATGCTGCGGTAGTTGTCCATGATAAAGGCACTGCAGTCGCGGGTATTGAACATGCCGCCCCAGCCGTAACGCTGCCCGAGAAACTTAAAGGCCTGGGTGATGATGTTGCGTCTGGTCAACGGCAGATAGCCGACGCGCACGTCTTCGGAACGGGCAATCAGGCCGATTCTGAATTCGAGCTGACCGTCAGTGCCACGTGCCGGCAGTTTAACCACGTAATTGCCTGCCGGGTGCTGGCCGTCGATATCCATGGGTATTTCAGCGGCTTCGGCCAGAGGAATTCTGGCGCCCATATCCAGCTGCAGCTCTGAAATTTCAGGGCGCAGCGGGTTGTAGCCGGTAAAAATGCCTTTGCCGGTAACGACCAGAAAATTTTTCGCGTCAAGATAGTCGAAGAGGGGTTTGCGCTCAGAAAAGGCTACCGCTTCTGCCGGAAGCCAGGCCAGATAATTGTATGACTGTGCAAACAGCCACTTTCCGTCGGCGCTGGTGTGCAGAATTGCCAGGGGTTCGACCGGGTAGAGAGCGGTTTCGATAAACATGTCGCTTTCGAAGTCTTTCGGTTCTGAAAAGACCCGCTCAGCGGTCGGGAAAGCCCGCATTTCGGTGCGCCTGATGGTGATGCCGAACCTGACCTGGGTAAGATTGGCGATTTTTTCAAGATTGAGTTGCTTTTCGAGGGCGGCGTAAAATTCTTCGCCAACCTCATTGCCGGCGAGATAGCGCTTGTTTTTCGGGCGGGCACTGACTTTGCCGAGCATTTCCCTGAGCTTGTCGCCGCTGACGGCAGCCGAGTAGGTGCGCAGATCCTTGAGAACTTCGCATTCTTTGAAACCGCGGCGGTTGTAACGTTCGATCTGAGCTGGTGTCATGATAATGGCGTCGGGGTTGGCAATGCCGTTGAGCCAGAATGAGGCGTAGAGCATCTCTTCGCTAACCCCGGGAATATTGAGCTCGAACTGCACGAAATGTTTTTCGCTGTTTGGCCGGCACGTTGCAGCTGAGACGGTGAAGCAGCAGCCGAAGATTGCCAGAACCGGAACACATATTTTTAACAAGGTTTTAACAGTTTTCATCGCATTTGCTCCGTTGCTCAGATCATTGACAGAATTTTGCCGACGAGCAGCCCGCCGCCGGTGCCGATAACGTAGCCGACCATCGACATCAGAACGCCGACAGGCACAAGCACTTCGCTGTAGGCGGCTGCCAGAATCGGTGCCGAGGCAACGCCGCCGATATTGGCCAGACTGGCGACGCCGCAGGTGAACAGGTCGAGTTTAAAGATTTTTGCAATCAGTGCCAGAAGAACCGCATGAATGACCAGAATCAGAAAACCGCAGAAAATGTAAAACGGCGCCTGTGATAATTCGGCAAAATTGGCGCGTGAGCCGATCAGGGCCACGATCAGATAAAGCATCAGGCTGGCGAGCATCGAGATGCCCGAGGTCCTGCCAAGCGGGGTGAGTGCCGCAATGATGCCGGCGGCGGTGGCGATGAGAACTACCCAGCTGTAGGTCGAAACGAACGACGAGGTCGGCAGCATCGGTGCCAGATACTGTGCAACGGCAGCGACCATAAAGCTGCTTCCGAGCAGCAGAATGAGATCATGAAAGGTAGTTGGCAACGGTTGGTCGGTTTTTTCGCTCATCAGGCTGGCGCCGACCGCGTCGATCTGGCTGGTGTCGGCTTTGGTCCAGTTGTTGAAATGGCGGGCATAGGGCACCGCCATCAGCAGCAGCATAACCCAGACCGCATAGTTTACCGAGTCCATGATCAGGGTGTAACCCATCTGTGAGTCTGCGACTCCGAGTGCCAGCTGAATTGCGGCCATATTGCCGGTACCGCCCATCCAGGAACCGCACAGAGCTGCGAAGGTTTTCCAGGTATGCGGCTCAAAGTGACCTTTGAAAAGAAAATAGACGACGATAAAGCCGACGGCGATAGTGAAAGAGGCTGAGAAAAAGCCAAGCAGCATGCGCGGCCCGAGTTTGAGAATCTTCTTCAGGTCGCAGTGCAGCAGCATCAGAAAGATCATTGCCGGCAGAATGTTGTTTTTGAGCTGGTTGTAGTAAAAATTGATTTCGTCGGTCTGTTTCCAGAAGCCGAGGGTCGACAGCGTCATCACGAGAAAATACAGCACGACGATGCCGGGCACGTACTCGAAAAAGGTGCGAAATTTCTTGTCGAGCTGCACGATGACCGCTGCAATGAACAGCAGTGCCGCAATGAATGCAAAGCCACTTTCAATCATCCGGGTTTCTCCCTGTTTAAGCCTCTACCGCCCGGGTGTTTTTAGGCAGAATCGTGCAATCATGCTTATATTGATCAGTTTCAGCCCGTCAGACTTCTTGCTGATACGCATCTGCATTTTTTGTGAATTGGCGGTTGGTGTGTACGAACCCCTGAATTATACCGTTAAACCGCTATTAAGCAAATTTTTTCATCACAGACAGAGCAAAAGTATGCTTTTCGTCATCCTGAACCAGATAACTCAGATAATTATAAGCGCCCATCTTTAATTTATGAAACCGACCACCTGCAGGAAACGGCTTGCTTATGCGCATAATAATTGCTATTATATGTGTATAATATATGCGCACAGGAGTGTTGTGTGAACTTAAATATATTTGATCAAAAAGCTCCGAAGAAGCCCACCAATCTTAGTATAAACAGCGATCTCCTGATGCTGGCAAAGAAGAGCGGGATAAATCTTTCCAGAGTTCTGGAACATCGCCTTGCAGAGCTATTGCTTGAGGAAAGACGTCGTAAATGGAAAGAAGACAACCGTGAGGCCATAGAGCAATATAACAGCCACGTTGCGACTGGCGTATTCAGTGATGGCCTGAGGAGTTTTTAATGGCACAGTTTGATGTATATGAGAATCCGAATGAGCAATCGAAGAAGAATTTTCCTTATCTTCTCGATCTTCAGTCCGATCTCCTTGATGGGCTTGCTACCCGGGTGGTCGCGCCGCTTGCATATGTATCTCCGAAGAGCAGGACCGTCGAGTATCTCCAGCCAAAATTTCGCGTCAAAAAGAAGGCTGTTTTCCTGTCAACATCTGAGTTGGCAGGCATTCCGATCCAGGCCCTTGGGAAGTTCGTTACTTCCTTAAAGGAGCATCGCCAGAGCATTATTTCTGCGCTCGATTTTCTTTTTACCGGCTTCTAGATTTTTTCTGCTAAGAGTAACTTTTTAGGGGGTTTGCTGCTGCAGGGCCGTGCAGGCGGCCTGATCGAGAATGGTCGGGAAATAAATCTGCGCGAAGCCGGGCATGGCGATCTGTTTTTCTTTGCCGGTTGCCAGATCGCGAATGATCGTTTCGAAGCGGCCTTCTCTGAGTGAGCGATAGATGAGAGTGTTGCCATCAGAGCTGCTCGAAGGCTGCCAGTCATACATGCGGCCGTTGGTGATGTTTTCGTATTCCCAGTGGCCGGTGGTGTCTTTGAAAAGTTCGAAAACGCTGCCGTTCTGGCCGACTCTTCTGACGAAAAACATGCGACCGGTCGTGCTGTTGACATGGCTCTGCCAGTTCTGCCCGCCCCTGACGATTGTCTTTTCATTGCCGCTGCTGAGTTCGCGGTGGTTGATGGTAAAACCTTCGCTGGTAACCCGCGACAGCATTATCAGGTCGGGATTCATCCAGGCCAGCTGACCGCCAGCCAGTCCTTCAAATTCAAATGGCTCGAAGCCGCCATCAGGGTAATTGACAACGCCGGTCTGAACGAAACCATTACTGAGAGCTCTGACGCAGAGAATACGGTCATCGAATGGTGACGGAACCGGCCAGCCGAGGCTGCCGAACGGGTCGTTCAATTCCCAGATGGTTCTGCCCTGGCTGTCGAGCGCCACCAGGCCGTAGTTGCCGTTCTGCTGCTCTCTCGACGCAAGAATGAGCTCTTTTTGCCGCCACCAGCAGGCATTTCCTTCTTTCTGCGGGGTTTTAGACAGATTGACAGCCCTGCCGCCGTTCGCTTCGGGCAGCCACAGATAAATATCGGAAGATTCATTGACGACGCCGACAAAAAGCAGGCCGGCGGGTATTTCCTGGGCAGAAGCGGTTATGGCGATTATCAGCATGACTGCGAGCAGCATTAATTTTTTCATAAGATACCTCGTTCGACAGGGCTTGCAATAGATACTATCACAAAAATGCCCGCTGCAAAACGCCATCAGGAAGATGCTTCAGGGTAATCGCATTAAATTCATGGATTCCGGGTCTACGCCCGGAATGACGGAACCGGATTTCGTCATTCCCGCGAAGGCGGGAATCTGGTCCAATTCAGGATATAAGGGTTATAGTGCGATTGCCCTGGAGCATGCTTCGTTTCTGCTATGATTTTTTGAGAAATGTGATACTTTTTAAAGAGGAACACAAAAAGGGGGGCAGCTATGGTTGAAAAGATTCAACTTGTACCCGGTTCGGTTACGAACCACGGCAAAGCTTCAGGTAAAGGCAGAAACGCCGACAAGGGCTCCGGTGGCGCTGCTCTTAACAATCTGAATGTTGATGAATTTGGTCTTTCCGGCGATGCCAGAAACAAGGTGATCTGGGCCCGGTCGCAGTTCGAGCTGAATTATCAGGTTCTGCGTTCGGTTAATTCGGCCAATGGCTTCGAAACTTCGCAGGAAACCTTTTCTTTCAGATCGGCTTATGAATTTATGCAGCGTGCTTCTGGCGAAGAGGCGGTTGCACCGGTTGAGGAAGGAAGCGAAACGCCTGCCGCTGAAGAAACTGGCGGCGAAGATCAGCTGACCGCCCTGCAGGAATATTTTTCTCCAGAAAATACCGCCAGTCGTATTCTAGACGTGGCAACCAGCTTTTTTTCGCTGAGCGAGGTTTTTAAAGCCGAAGGCGAAAGTGAAGCCTCCCGTCAGAAATTTGCCGATTTTATCGGTGGTGCCATCAGTGAGGGTTTTCGTCAGGCCAGGGCAATTCTCGGCGAGCTGCCGGAGGACGTCAAAGCCGGTATCGATAAAACCAACTCACTGGTTTTTGCCGGTCTCGATGATTTTGTGAAAAACGGTATCGATCCCGAAAAGGCCCGGTCGGGTGGTGTTTTTGAGAAAATTGCAGCCTATCGCCGCGAATCGGCGGCACGGTTTGCCCGCGTAAAGCAGACAAATGCAGTTGCCTACAATGCTAATGGCGAGATTCAGACCCCAGTTGACCCGAAAGTTTCGACAAAAGGCTAATTACGCTTTTTAGCCGGCCGGTTTTTGCCCGCCGCCGTTTTGGCGGCGGTTTCGGTTATCAGCCAGTTTTTGCTTTCCGCCGGCAATTCAAGACGGGCGGGAACACTTTCGAATTCGGTCTTTTCGTTCATGCTGACTTTGGCAAAGCTGGCAGCGGTCTCTGATTCCCATTTGAAGTTTTCCGGGCCCCAGTTTTCGGGTTCAAGCTCGAACTCGAGCTGCAGGCCGTCTTTTTCGACTTTAAAAATTCTCAGACCGTTAAAATCGTAGGCCGCGGTAATATCGAGACCGGCGACTGCAACCCGGCTGCGCTGTGGCGAAAAGATCGGGCGATCTCCGAGGTTGAAGGTTTTTCCGGTGGCTTCGCTGACAAAAAAGTGCTCAGAACCTTCATACAGCTGGGCGTAGATCAAAAACAGCCCCTCCGGCTGAACATAATCGATACAGTAATACATGACGTGTGATTCACCGTTGTCTTCGTCGTTGGTGAACTCAATTTTACGGTCGCCAGAGCAGTTCAGGCGCAGTGTCTTACCTTTTCTGACTACTTTAGCCGAAAACCGTCGCAGAACTGTCTTTTCGTCAGTTTCGGCTTCGTTGTCGACAAAATCCGCTTCGGGCGGCGGGTTCTCTGAATCTTTGTCTGCATCTGTTGTTGCCGATTTGGCCGCGACTTTTCCGGTGGTTTCAGTCTTGCGGGGTTCCGGTTGCGATGAATTTTCCTGGACAAAGCCGCCAAATGCCCAGCCAGTGTGGGCACCCGAACTGACTTTGAACCAGTTGCTGCGTTTGCCCTCGATCTGCTCTTCAGGGCCGTTTCTGTCGATTACCTCGATTTTTGTTCCCTGCCGCAGTTTTACGATCAATTTTGCATTTCTCGCTGGTTTTTCACGCAGGCTCAGCCCGCTGGCAGCAGCAATTACCGCCGACTCACCGGCAAGCGCGAGCCCGCTTCCAAAAAACATCATTGCGGCAAGCAGCAGATTAATTCTGTTTTTCATGCTGAACCCCTCTGAATAAATCATCATTTCATTAAATCATACATTTTTAAAATGATAAACGTTAGACCCGAAAAAAATATCCGCCGCCAGTTTTGCCGTTGCAATTGTTTGTGAAAATTTTCCGTTGAAATGCGGATGTATTTTGCAAATCAGCGGCAGTTTTTGCAATTTTTGAATTGCGGAACATTTTGCAGATACGTCAGTATGCCCTTATTAAAGTTTTATGAAGTGTTGAGGAATTGGTTTTTCTGCCATTGTGCACGGATTAAGCCTGCATCGCAGGTTTAACAGGGATATTGCTGTTCGCCAAACTATAGAGGGCATAAAAAAGCCCCAGGAGGAATCATGTTTCACGAACCTGCCGCGCAAAGCGGCAAAGACCCGGCTGCCTCGTTCAAGACCCTGCTTGGGGTCAAGATGTTTGTCGTTTACGCCCTTGTCTAAGCCGGTTTTATCGGCATTAACGTCATCAGCCCGCTGGCCATGGAAAAAGAAGTGTTCTGGGGCCTGAACCTGGCCGTAGTCTACGGCTTTGGCCTGATCTTTCTGGCCCTGATCACGGCGCTGATCTACAATCAGGCCTGCAATGCCAGAGAGGCTGCGTTGATGGCTTCCGGCAGCGAAAAGGCGGGTGAATGACAATGGAAATAATGCCCGTAGTTTTGTTTACTGCCTTTGTCGGCCTGGTTCTTGGCCTTTCGTTCTATTTTGCCCGTCGGGCAAAAACTGGCCTTTCTCGTTGCCGGCAGCTACCAGAACGAAAGGCAGAGAGAGCGGGCCGAAGCCTGTCTGCGTGCGAGCGAAGAGAAATACCGCCTGCTCGTTGAATCGGCAGGTGAATACATGATCATGTCGCTTGTGCCCCAGAAGCTTTTCGTCAACTGCAGCATGCTTGGTCTTCTCGGTTACAGTGCCGAAGAGTTTGCGCGCCTCGATATTTCTCAGGTGGTCGAGATGTCGGCTGTCGAGATCGAGAAGGGGCGGTCTTTTCCGGTTGCGATGATGAGTGGCGAACTCAGCCCGATTCAGTATGAGTCGTATCTGGTCGGCAAAAACGGTGTCAGACATCATGTGATGATCTCGCTGTCGAGTATTCCGCAGGGTGACATGCCCGGCTTTCTGATGATCGCCTCTGAACTCACTTCGCAGCAGGAACGGGTGATCAGACAGGACTGCCTGCTCGAAGAACTGCAGCAGAGCCTGCTGTATTTTCACCAGTGGGTAACCGACATGGATACTCTGCCGGCAGTCATCTGCCCTGAGACCGCTTCTCTAGAAGAAATTGGCCGGTATTTTTTCGCAATGCAGCCGGCGAGCTGAGAATGATGAACTATCGCAGTTCTATTTCGCTGCAGCGCTATTTGCCAACGGTGGCGCTGCGGCAGATTCAGGCAGCACCCGACAACGACAATCTGGCCAGAAGTGCCGGTATTCTGCCTGAACTGGCGTGCATTCTCATCAACAATAAAACGGCAGTCAGTCAGGACAATCGCCTGATCACCGATTTTGCTGACATGACCATGGTGCGGGCGATAGAGCTTGCTGTTGGCAAGCTTGGGCGGCCGCCGATCGGTGTTTTTGGTAACTTTATTGTCGAAAATAAAAGGCATAAAACTGATGTGCTCGACATCAAGTCGGTCATGAACCTGGTTGTTGATTTTGCCCGGATTTATGCCCTGAAACACGGTTTGAAGGAACGCAACACGCATGAGCGGCTGAAGGCCCTGCGCGAAGCCAGTATTTTTTCTGATCAGAGTTATTACGAGCTGAAAATTGCGCTGAGTTATCTTATGCGCATAGGACTCGGCAAGCAGGCCGTTTCAATCGACCATGTCGCCCGACAATTTTGTCAGCCCCGACCTGCTGACTTCGATCGATCAGAAAATTCTCAAGGAAATCTTTGTGCAGATCAAGAATTTTCAGGTGCGCCTCAGACAAAAATGCGATTGAGCAGATGGCTGAGCTCGCGCAGGCTGTAGGGCTTGTGAATAAAGCCGCACAGGCCTTTTTCCTGCATCATTTCGATGTCTTCTTCCTTTGAAAAGCCCGAGGCGAGAACGACCTTGACGTCGGGGCAGATGCTTTGCAGGCGCTCGAAACATTCGCGACCGTTCATTTCGGGCATGATCATGTCGAGCAGCACCAGCCTGATATTCTGCCGGTCGGCTTTGAAAGCTTCGATGCCTTCACTGGCCGAGGCTGCGGTTACTGCCTCATAGCCGAAGTGTCTGAGAATGTCGGCGGCGGTTTCTCTGATGATTTTTTCGTCGTCAATGACGAGAATAGTGCCCTTGCCACGGTGAATGGCTTCATTTTTGTCTTCTTCGTGGCACTGAAGATTCGACAATGGCAGAAGAATGTTGAAAACCGCACCATTGCCGGGTTCGCTGTAGACGGAAATGGCGCCGAGGTGTTGCCTGATAATGCCGAAGCTGACTGCCAGGCCAAGCCCGGTGCCCTTGCCTGAGGGTTTGGTAGTGAAGAACGGCTCGAAAATGCGCGAAATATTCTCGGGGCTGATGCCGATGCCAGTGTCGCGCACCTGAATCTTTATGTAGAGGCCGGGCTCAAGCTCGTGCGCGTGCGCGGCGATTTCGTCGAGCTGAATGCACGAACTGCTGAATGACAGGGTGCCGCCGTCGGGCATTGCATGGCTGGCATTTATGCCGAGATTTATAAAAACCGTCTGCAGCTGTGAAAGATCACCGTTGACTATCGAGTTTGGCGCCTGCAGATCCTTCTCGATTCTGACTTTCTTGTCGATGCTGCATTCGAGCAGTGCTATGGCTTCATGTACCGCATTGTGAACATTTACTGGAACCGTGCTGAGAGGCTTCTGACGGCCAAAAGTGAGTAGTTTCTTTATCAGGTCGGTAGCCCGGTGCGAAGAATCGAGAATAATGTTCAGAAATTTTTTCTGCCGCGGGTTGTCGCCGGCTTCCATGAACAGAAGTTCGGCTGCACCCATGATGCCGCCCAGAACATTGTTGAAGTCATGAGCGATGCCGCCGGCGAGCTTGCCGACTGCATCCATTTTCTGCGCCTGCTGCAGCTGCTGTTCAAGCTTACGCTGTTCGGTAATCTCGAAAAAAGCGACGACAAAATGATCGGGTTTGTATTGAAAGGCCAGCCCGTCATACCAGCGGTTGTTCAGCGGCAGATGCTGTCTGAATCTGAAGGTTTTGCCGGTTCTGGCGACCCTGCCATAGTTGCCTATCCAGTCGAACGGGTCGTTTTCTATGCCGGGAAAGGCTTCTCTGACGGTTTTGCCGCGCGGGTCGACACCGGTCAGGCACACATAGTTTCGGTTTGCATCGATAAAATAATAATCAACCGGGTTTCCGTGTTCGTCATAGATCATGCGATGATAGGCAACCCCGAGCGGCCCATTTTCAAACAGAGCGCTGAATTTCCACTCGGCTTCCTTCAGTTTCTGGTGAATCAGGTATTCTTCGGTTATGTTTCTGAAAACGACAACCATGCCCTTCAGTTTCCCGTTTTCGTCGTGAATGAGAGAGGCCTGCTCAGAAATATGGTGTTCATCGCCATTTTTATTTATAAGAATGATGTCTTCAGAAGTTCTGAAATGTCGGGTGTTCTGAACAGCTTTTTGAACGGCGGATTTGCACCTGTCGAGCGTTGAACCCGGGTTGACCTGGTAAACCTCGCTTATGTCGCGGTTAATGGCTTCTTCAAGTTTCCAGCCGGTTATTTCTTCGGCGGCTGGGTTCATGCCTTTGATCGCGCCATTGGTATCGGTCGAAATTACCGCATCGGCGATTGAATTCAGAGTTGTACGGTGCTTTTCTTCTTCGCTTTTAATCTCTTCGAACAGCTGGTCACGGTCTTCAATTGCGCATTTTATCGAGGTGACCATCGAGTTCAGGCAACGCCCGAGCTTGTTGATTTCCCTGATTCCGCTTCTGGGAATCTCGATAGCGCCAATTCCTTCTGATTCGATGCGGGCCGCCGCCGCCGCGAGTTCCTGCAGTGGCCGGCTGAGGCTGTCTGCAAGCATCGATGCGAGTATTGATGACAGCGAGAGGAGCAGGGTGAGAATCAGCAGGATTTTCCAGCGCAGGCGATAGAGCGGGCTTTTCAGCTCTTCTGTATATAAGGATGCGACGACATACCAGTCGAGTGGTTTAAAATGAAAAGCGCAGGCTGTTTTCTCGAAGAGTGCCTTTTTGTCGCTGCCGGGTTTCTGCCATCTGTAAGAGAGCATTTCGCCCGGCCGCCCGGCAATCTGTACCAGCCGCCGCAGAATCGTTTTTTCGTGCTCCGGGTCCTGAAAACCTTCGGGCCCCTTGCCTTCGTAATCGGGGTGAACAAGCATGTTGAAGCTGGAATCGAAAAGAAACAGGTAGCTGTTTTCAGATATTTTGACCTTGCCAAATGCCTTTTTCAGTTCTTTTATTATGGCGTCGATGCGCAGCTGACTGTCAGTTTCGATGTCGTCCATGTAGATGCCGGCGCCGATAATCCAGTTCCAGGGTTTGAAGAGCTTCACGTAAGAAAGCTTGGCTTTTGTTTCGGCGGTTCCTGATGCGGTTGGTTTTGGCCAGAGATAGTCGACAAAACCTTCGCCATCTTTAGAACAGGCCTGAACAAAAGCGGTGAACAGGTTTTCTTTGCGACCCAGCGCATTGTTGAACAGCGGATCGTTGCTGTCCATTCTCTGCCCTTCAAGTTCCGGCATTGCCGGGTGAGCGATAACCCGTGGATGTGGGCTTTCTGCTGTGTTGACCCATATATAGCCGGTGCCGTCGGCATAGCGGAAATGCCGGATTCTATGCAGAAAACGTTGCTGGGCGGTCGCCTCGTCGAGCTGACCATTGATAATCTGCTGCTGGTAACTCTCTGCCATGCGGCTGGTGATTTCGACGATGTTCTGCAGATTCTGCTTACGCTCTCTGGTCAGCGATTCGCGATGAAATATATAACTGTCATACTGATTTTCAATCTGGGTCGCTGCCAGCTGCAGCATGCTTCTCGCATTGTTGAGTTCGATTTCGACAGTGTGGCGCTCGGCCTGAATCTGCTGAAATATCGAAATCGACAGCGCAGTGATCAATACAAGCGCCGTTGTTAGAAAAAACACCCGTGCCTTGAATGATTCAAGAATTTTCATTGTACCTTGTCTGGTAAAAGTCCTGTCTGCAGATCCGGTGATGTGGTGTGAATCATGGTTTCTTGATCCAGTTCTCTGCTTCTCTCTGTTAATTATAAGGCATTTATGGCGACTGCACCACAAGTGAAATTATTTATACAGTAAGTGTCATATTGACAGATGTCGAAAAAGTGATTATATTCTGGTTATGGAAGAAAAAAAGATAAATATCGGGCAGCTCGCTGAATTGAGCGGCGTCAGCCGCCGAACCATCAGGTTTTACGTGCAGAATGGTCTGCTGCAGCCGCCTCTGGGCGCCGGGCGCGGCCATTACTACACCGAAGACCATCTGCGTGACCTGTTGCGCATAAAAACACTCAAAGAAAACAATCTCAGTCTCGAAGAAGTGGCCGGGCAGCTGCGTGGCAAGAATGAGCCCGAGTCTGCGGCTTACCCGTTGCCGACTACCTGGGTTCGCATCGAAGTTGGCCCGGGTATCGAACTGAGTATTCAGGGTGGCGTTTACCCGGTGACCCCGGCCAGACTCAGAAAACTGCAGAAGTTCGTCCATCAGCTGTTTGGCACAAATTCAACCCAGGGAGAGGTTTCCGATGAGTAATATTTACTGTTCATTGCATGACAAAACCAACGACAGGCTTGTTCCGTTGCAGGCGGTAGCCGTAAAGGGTCTGGTTAACGGCCTTTCGGTGAACTGGCAGGTAATTCAGCGTTTCACCAATAATGAAAAAAAGGCAATCGAGGCGGTTTTTTCCTTTCCGCTGCCCGCCGGTGCTACCCTGAGTTCTCTTAAGATTCTCACAGGCGACCGGGTCATTACTGCGGCTGTTGAAGAGCGTGAGAAAGCATTCGAAAAATATGACGAAGCGATAAGCGAAGGCGATGGGGCTTTTCTGCTCGACCAGGAACGCCCCGATCTTTTTGTCATGAGTCTCGGCAATCTTCTGCCCGGGCAGCAGGTCGAAGTCCAGCTGGGCATGTTTCAGCTGCTCGAAGCTCAGGCAGATTCGGCAAGAGTTTCTTTTCCGGTGGTGATCGTGCCCAGATATTTTCCGGCCGCGAGTGCTGCCGAGATGTCTGAGTGGGAGAGAATCACCCCCGATTATGCCGCACGGGTTCCTTATGGCTTCAGTTTCAATCTCAAGATAATGCAGAATTCGGCGCTGCGCACCGTAGAGTCACCGAGTCACCCGATCAGAGTTGAACTGGGTCATAACGAAGCTGAAGTGCATCTTGCACAGACTTCGGTAATGCCTGATAAAGATATTGTGGTCACCTTCTCGTTGGCCGAAAAAATCAAACCGTCTGTTACGCACTGCGTTTTCAACGGCCGTGAGCATCTGCTGGTCGAACTTTTTCCCGAAATCGAGACCGAAGAGCCGGCGGCGCCCAAAGAAGTCGTTTTTGTGGTCGATTGCTCTGGTTCGATGCAGGGCGATTCGATACGAGAGGCGGTTAATGCTCTGCAGCTTTGTGTCAGATCTTTGAATGAGGGCGATTATTTTCAGATTGTCTGCTTTGGCAGCAGCTTCAGGCGCCTTTTCAAAAAGCCGCAGGTTTTACATGACCAGTCGCTGGAAGAAGCTACCCGCCTGATTTCTGGCATCGGGGCTGATATGGGCGGCACTGAGATTCTGCCGGCCATGCAGGTCGCCGTAGAAGGTCTGCAGACCGAATTCGCCAGTCTGGTGCTTTTTACCGACGGCGAAGTCGGTAACGAAAAAGAAGTGATCGACTTTGCGGTCAGCAGTCGCAGCCGTTGCCGGGTATTTTCGTTCGGTATCGGCAATGGTGTCAGCGAATCGCTGGTGCGCGGGGTTGCCGATCGCAGTGGTGGTGCTGCTGAGTTCGTTTTTCCGGGCGAACGCATCGAGCCAAAGGTGCTGCGTCAGTTCAAACGGCTGTCGTCGCCGATTCTTTCAGAAATAACCGCTGACTGGAGCTTTGGGGGGCTTGAGATTGCGCCGTTGTCATTCAATAGGCTGTTTTCTGGTGAGGTGATACGGTTTGCCGCCCGGGCAGAGTCTGGCAAGCCATTGCCATCCGATCTGAAGGTAACTCTTTCGGCAATGTGTGGTGCAAAAAAGCTGGTTTATACGGCCGAAGCGCCGCGGTCGTCAGTCGGCAGCGTTCCGGCACTGTGGTGGGCGCAGAAATACATCGAAATGCTCGACAATGGCGAAGCAAAGACTGCTTCGGGTAGTCATCAGAATCGAAAGAAAGCAAAGAATGCCGATGCTGAAATGATCGAAATGTCGAAAGAATACGGCATCATCTGCTCGAAAACCAGTTACATAGGGATAGAAGAGCGCTGCAAAAGCGAAAAGAATGATGGTCGGGTCGAGCTGCGGCGTATACCGGTCATGGTGCCGGCCGGTCGCGATTTTATGGGCAGCGTTGCCGGCGCTGGCATCATTTCGCGGTGCTGTAATTATCTTGCTGATTCTTTTGCGGCCTGTATTTCGCCGGCACCTGCGGCTTTGCGCAGTCTCAATGAAGACTCCGGCAAATGCTACTCTGCGCCGGTCAGTCGCTCGATGCCTTCCGGGCCTGGTGCCGATCGGGTCGCAAAATCCGCAATTGAAATGCCGTTTGTTCCGTCGGCCCAGGCCGGCAAAGAAGACAGAATCGTTGAAATCCTGGTATTTGCCGGCTCAGATGGCTTGTTCAAACACTCTGAAAAGCTTCTCAGTCTTATCGCTGCCAGTGAAGCCGACTTTGCGGCACAGCTGGCACTGGCGCCGGCTGGTCTCACGCCAGCTGACAAAGAAAAGTTTGCGATGTCGCTGCTGGTTAAAACCTACCTCGAAAACAATTGCCAACCCGAGAAAGATCTCTGGTCGGCAATTGTCGAAAAGGGCTGGCGCAAGCTGCAGGCAATGACTCTGGCGGATATGCCGGATAATCTGTAGTTACGCTGCATGTTATAATCAACCCGATGAGTTTTTTACAGAATCTTTGATCGAGGTTAATGATGGCTGAACAACAGCAGATGGCAGCGCCGTCGGTTGCTGATACCAATGCCCGGGCAGAAGAGAAAAAACTTGAGATGCTGGGGGCGCTGATTTCTGGCATTACGCACGAGATCAATACCCCGATGCATTATCTTGAAAACAATCTGACCTTCATGAAATCATCGTTCAATGACCTGATTCGGTTGGTCAATGGCTACAAAAAGCTCGTCGAAACTGCCAGGGCCGGCAAAATGCCGTCGGCTAACGACTGGCAGGAACTCAGCGAAATTGAATCTGAAAGCGAAGCTGAATACCTGCAGGCTGAGCTTGCTGATGCTCTGCAGCAATCACTCGAAGGTATCGACATGGTTTCGCGACTGGTGCTGGCGCTTAAAGATTTTTCGCACCCTTCGCTGCATGAATTCACTCTGGTAGATGTTAATAAATGTATCGATACGGTCTGCACCATTTCGCGGCACGAATGGAAACGCCTGGCAGACCTGCATTCAGACCTTGCCGGCGATTTGCCATATATTTACGGGTCGCGCGATGAATTGCATCAGGTGCTGCTCAACCTGATTGTCAATTCTGCCCATGCGATTGGTGAGAAAATTGCTGCCGGCAATTACCGTCGCGGTAACATCAGAATCAGCAGTCGTGCTGCCGGCGACCGTATTGAAATCGAAATTGCCGACGACGGGCCCGGTATTCCGCCAGAAAACCTGGCAAAGATCTTTGAACCGGATTTTACAACCAAACCTGCCGGCAAAGGTACCGGGCTTGGCTTGAGCCTTGTCAGAAAGATAGTCGAAGAAGCTTACGGTGGCTGTGTCAGTGTTGTTTCAGAGCCGCAGTGTGGTGTAACCTTCAGAATTCTGCTGCCGCACCGGCGCAATGAAAAAGATCTGTAAAGCCGTGGAGGAAGCGTGAAAACATACAGTATTCTGTTCGCCGACCCTGATCAGAAGGTGCATGATGGGCATCGACGCATGATCAGAGCTCTGAGGCCTGACTGGAACCTGCTTTTTGCGGTTTCGGCACGTGAGGCCATGAACAAGATTACCCTGTACCGCCCTGAAGTCGTTGTTTCAGAACTGAATATGAAGCTTGAAGACGGTTCTGATCTTTTAAAGGCCGTGCAGGTGGCTTACCCTGAGGTTATCCGCATCGTTCTTTCGAGTGAGCCCGATGGCGAATCCGAAGTGATTCTCAGATCGACACAGTCAGCACACCGTTTTCTCGCAAAGCCCTGCAAAGGCGAGATTCTGCTCGAACAGATCGAAAAGGCGGGCAGCCTGCGCCGCCTGCTCAACAGCCGCGAGCTTCTTGAAATAATCAGCGGCATTCCGTATCTGCCGAGTCTGCCGCAACTTTATCATGAACTGGTGCGGGCGGTTGAGTCGCCATTGATATCACTCAGTGAAATTGGCGAAATTATCGCCCGCGATGTATCGATGACCGGCAGGGTGCTGCATCTGGTTAATTCAGCGTTTTTTGGCCTGCCGCGCCAGGTTTCAAACCCGCAGACGGCGGTAGTTCTTCTCGGCATCAATGTCATCAAATCGCTTGTATGCTATGTGAAGCTTTTTTTTGCGGCCCCCGACATCATCATGCCCGGCCTGTCACTCGATAAGCTCTGGATGCACAGCTCTCTGACGGCGCGCCTGAGTCGCGAAATCGCCACCAATCTGAATTCTCCGCCCAGTGTCCAGGAAGATGCCTTCCTTGCCGGCATGCTGCACGACGTCGGCAAACTGCTGCTGCTCGATCATCCGCGCTATTTCAGCCGGGTGCTGCAGCCGATGTCGGGTAATTCTGAAAAAGAATTTTCTGAAGCTGAATATAAAACTTTCGGTACCTCACACGCAGAGATCGGGGCCTATCTTCTCGGTCTCTGGGGCCTGCCCGATCCGGTTGTCGAAGCCGTCGCCTGCCACCACCGGCCCGGCCAGCTGAAGCTCGAAAAATCGACCGTGCTGGTCGCTACCCACCTGGCAAATGTCTTTTTATGCATGGCAGCGGGCGAGACAGCGGTCATTGACCCTGGTATCGCCGCCGACGTGCACGTAAAAAGACTTTTCGATGCCTGGAAAAAGCGGGCCGGAGTTCTCTATCTTGAAAGCAGCAGGGAAACAGCCTGATGAAGCCAAAAGTTCTCTTTGTTGACGACGAACCCAATATCATTCACTCTTACAGCCGCGGGCTGCGCAAAGACTGGGAGCTGGTAACCGCTCTGAGCGGTGAAGAAGCTTTGCGGGCTGTCGAACAGCATGGCCCGTTTCCCGTTATCGTCGCTGATTTTAATATGCCGCGCATGGATGGTATCGCTTTTCTTGCCCGAACTATTGCGTTGTCGCCAGAAAGCGTGCGCATGATGCTGACCGGTGAAGGTGACTTTCATATTGCCACCAAAGCGGTGAACGAGGGCAATATTTTTCGTTTTATTACCAAGCCCTGCCCGCTTGAGCAGCTCAATCGCCTGTTGCATGAAGCCTACCGGCAGTACCGCCTGCAGCAGCTCGAAAAAGAAGCGCATCAGCAGGAGCTTGTCATTGCCGGCGAAATTCAGAGTACACTGCTGATGGAAAAGGTGCCGGCTGAAGTCAACGGGCTCGATATTGCAGCGGTTACCGTGCCTTCAAAAGATGTCGATGGCGATTTTATCGATTTTTTCAGGTTCAACGATAATCGCTTCGACCTGGTGGTCGGCGATGTCATGGGCAAGGGTCTGCACGCTGCCATGGTCGGGGCCGGTGCCCGCAACCAGCTGGCCCGGGTGCTCTGGCAGCTTTCATTGCGTGATGAAACCCGTGACCTTGAGCCGGCTAAAATAATGAATTCTTTCAGGCATGTAATGGAATCAGGGCTGAATCAGGTTCAGAAATTTATCACCATGATGTATGCCAGCTTTGATATGTCGCAGCAACTGATGACCTTCGTCGATGCCGGGCATGCGCCGGTTCTTTGGTATTCTGCCGCAGAAAAGGTCTGGCGTGAGGTTAAAGGAAATGGCGGCCCGGTCGGCCTGCCGTTCAGGCGGCCTTTCGAGCAGAGCTGTCTGACTTTTGCGCCGGGTGATATTATTCTGTTTTATTCTGACGGCCTCTGGGATGGCCGCAATGCCGCAAAAGAATCGTTCGGTGAGGCCGAGCTGATGCGCTGCGTCTCTCGTCTGGCTGATTGCGATGCCCGGCAGTTCGTCGAGTCACTGCTCGAAGATTACCGCCGTTTCGTCGTTCCGGGCCCATTTTTTGATGACCTGACGATGGTGACCGTTAAAATACCCCGCTGATGCTTATGGCATGTATCTTTTGCCCCAATTGCCAATATTAAGGCGTTTGAGTGGGCTTGGCCCGCTTCATGCGACTGCCGATTGCGCAATTTTTCCCTGTCAGTATAATTAATAGCTCGGGTAGTATTCTGGGGTGGAGGCTTTTATGCGCAGATATTTTCTTGCTCTTTCGCTGGCGCTTGCAGGCTGCTTTGCTCCTTCTGATGTTCTGGCAGGGCCAATGACACAGGTTTCTCCCAATATCAGAATCGGCTTTGGCCCTTCAATACAGGGTGAAACCGGCCTGGATACTGAGTTTATCAAATTCGTCGATGGCGCCAGAAAAACTCTGCACGGAGCTTTTTTCGAAATTCGTCTCGATTCGGTTGTCGATGCCTTCATTCGCGCGAAGAAACGCGGCGTTGACGTTAAGCTGGTCGTTGACAACAACTACTACTTTCTGCCGCCCGATCCGGCAACCCAGGACGATGTCGATTCGCTGACACCGCACCCGATAAAGGCTCCGGCCCGTCGCAATGGCGCTCAGCCGGTTCAACCTGAACTCAACCCTTTTATTGCCAGACTTCTGGCTGCCGGCGTTGAAGTCTTAGATGACAACAACCGCTCCAGCCTGATGCACAACAAATTCGGTATTCGCGATGGCGAATCTGTCTGGACCGGCAGCTTCAATCTCACCGATACCTGCAGTTACAAAAACCCGAACAACGCCATTCAGGTTAAGTCTAAAGAGCTGGCCGCCATTTACTCGGCCGAATTTAAAGAAATGTTCTTCGACCGCTCATTTGGCCCGAGTTCGCCACGCCATGCCGAGCGTCAGATGGTCAAAGTCGATGATACCAACATCGAAGTATTTTTCGCACCCGAAGATAACCCGAATGCCCGCATTGCCGAGGCCATTTCTGAAGCCGAAAAAGAAGTGTTCTTTATGCAGTTTGCCTTCACTGCCGACGATCTTCGCGATCTGCTGATCAAAAAATTCAAAGCGGGTTGCGATGTTAAGGGTATTTTCGATCGTATGCTCTACCGTAGTACCGGCCCGTTCGGCGAGTTTTCACACCTGACCGAGGTCGGTATTCCGGTCAGAATCTACCCAAACGAAGGCAAATTTCACCACAAGGTTTTTGTGGTCGACTCCAACGGTAAAGACCCGCGCGTGGTTCTCGGCTCAGAGAATGCCTCAACCAACGGTAACCGCGCCAATGACGAAAACATCATGGTTCTGCACTCAAAAAAAATTGCCGGCATGTTTCGCGAAGAATTCACCGAATACTTCGGAAAATTCAGCGATGCGGCCGCGTTCATGCAAATTGCCGATCTGCCCTTTGCCGGCGAGCCGATCTCGATGGGCGAGCTGCACTTTTTTGCCAATGGCCGCGACATCGACCAGATCAAAGTCGAATATCCGGCTCGCTGGAAAGTTGACGGGCTTGGCCGCGGTGCGGTCGAAGTGCTGCGTGGCAAGCGCAATACTACCGAAGACGAAAAAATCAGGTTTTTCCGTAACGGCTTCATTCTCGAAACCGCCGGCCTGCAGGGCAATGGGGCAAAATCAAGCTTGTCGCTGCGCTTTAATCAGATTCCCGCCCCTGAAATTGCCGGGAAATATGCAGTCCTGGTCTCTGTGTCAGAACGTGGTGGTTCCGACAGGTTCGTGACCCTGCGCAACAATCCGACCGTATGGGTTTTCAACCCTGAAAAGATCGAAGATTTCACCCGTCTTCTCGATTACACTGAATTGCTGCACAACTCTCTCGAAGCCATGAAGGGAAGCCTGAATTCGACTCAGCAGAAAAATCAGGCCAATATTTTCAGAATGGCGGTAAACAAGGTGCAGAAGATCGTCTGTGAGGGAATCAGCGGCGGTGAATACCAGCGGGCTGAAATGGCCATTGCCAAAATAGAAAGCTTCACGAAACGCTGGCGCCCGTTCATTCTTTCTGTTTCGGGCAATCTCAAGCCAATGCGCGATGCACTCAAGCACCGCGTGGTGCATGACAACGACGAAGCGGCCACCAAGCTTCTGAGGCGTGTTGAAACCTTTATTCTCGATGCCACGCAGTGATTATTGCACAAGGAAACCTGAAATGATGAAACACCTGAAAAATCTGGCGCTTGCGGTTCTGTTCATGTCGGCATCGGCCGCTCTGGCAACAGAATTGACGATTGTCGTCAATGTTCCGGCTGTCACCCCCGATGCCGAAAAGGTCTGCATTACCGGCAATCATGAGCTTCTTTCCGAATGGGCGGGCGCCGGCGTGCCTCTGAAAGAAACCGGCCCCGGGCTGCACCAGTTTCGTGGCGAGATCCCCGCGGGAACGGTGCTCGAATTCAAGTTTACCCGCGGCAGCTTCGCCACTGTCGAAAAGACGGCGCAGGGGCTCGAAAGACCGAATCGCCGCCTGCTGGTCAAGGGCGACAAAATGGTCGAGCGTGCCGTGGTCGAAGCCTGGTCAGATCAGGCCGGCAGCGGTGCTGCAAACCAGCCGCCAATGATAACCGGAAACTATAAAATTCTTCGCCAGGTGAAATCGGCATTTCTGGCGCCGGCGCGTGATGTGATCGTCTGGCTGCCGCCTTCCTATGACAAACCAGGCAGTTCGAGTCGTCGTTACCCGGTTATTTACATGCACGACGGTGGCAATCTCTTCGACCCGGGCACCTCTTTCGGCGGCGTCGACTGGGGTATCGACGAGGCCATGGACGAAGGCATCGCCCGTGGTGAACTGAACGATGCCATTGTTGTCGGAATCGGCAACACCGCTGACCGCATGAGCGAGTATACGCCTTTTCCGGACCCGAAGCACAAGGGTGGCAATGGTGAAAAATATGCCCGTTTTCTTGTCGAAGAGCTCAAGCCCCTTGTTGATCGCAGTTTCAGGACTCTCAAAGATCGCCGCAATACCTTCGTCGGCGGTTCTTCACTCGGTGGCCTGATATCACTTTACATCGGGGTTTCGCGGCCAGAGGTGTTTTCGGGGATCATCGCCATGTCGCCTTCGATCTGGTGGGCCAATGGCGGCATAATAGAATGGCTGCTGCAGAATGATCTGGCGTCATGGCAGGGCAAGATCTGGGCCGATATGGGCACGCGCGAAGGCGAAGAGGCGATAAGATTCAGTCGTCAGCTCGCCGAAACCGTAAAACAGAAATGCCCGGCCTTCAAAGGCCTGGTTTATCGCGAATTTTCGGGTGGCAGCCATTCTGAAGCCTCCTGGAAGCAGAGAATACATCTGCCGCTGCGCCTCTTTATCGGCCGCCGCAAATAAAGTATTAAGCACAGCCGCACAAAGACACAACACCCCGCAGCAGTGCGGGGTGTTGTCGTTAAAGTCTTTTTATACTATTTTGGCAGATAACTGCCAGACTCTGCTGTGGCACCCCGCGTTTGTGCCCGGACCGAAAACAGGCGGGGAACTTGTGACTGCTGCCGCCCTGATTTTGTCTCAGGGGTAGTCGATGGTGAAGCCGGGGCTGGCCTGGGCCAGGTCACTCGGACTGGTCAGGTCAGTAAAGATTTTGCCGTCGCCGTTGCCGGGCATGAGTTTCGCAAGAGTGCCGCCGATGACCGGCCAGTTTTTGACGCTTTCACGTTTGCTGACGCCCCAGTCGACGATTTTCAGCACGGTTTTGACGCCTTCGGGCAGGCTGACCTGATCGGTTTTGTCCATGCCGCCGAGTACTTCACCGAAAGTGCCGAGATTCTGATACACGGGTATGAAAAGCTTCATGACGACCATGGTCAGGTCTTTGCGGCTGGCGCCGGTTTCTTTGCCGAGCCTGTCGATGTCTTTCAGCAGCGACAGCCCGACGCTGGCCTTGCTTTTCAGCTCGCGCAGTTTGCCGATACCCCAGCCGGCATTGAATTTTCCGGCTTTTTTATCGTCTTCGTATGACTTGTTGGCGGCGGTAAAGCTTTTAAAGCCTTCGTTGCTCTTGATTTTATTGAATACCTTATTCAGCTTCGCCCGTCCTTCAGGGCCCGGAAAGGCCTTATCGAGAGTTTTGCAGTCAGGAACCAGATCGTTGATGATGAATTCCTGCAGTTTGTTGATATCGGGGCTGTGGCTGTAGGCAACCGCAAAGTTCATCACCTTGTCGGCGAGCTGATACTTGTTTTTCGGTTCGAGGCCGTCGATTACCGAGTGCAGGGCGACGATGATCTTGTCGCGTTCAGGGTCTTTCTGGGCGATATTGCCCTTGAAACCGGCGCCGTCGAAATAGGCTTTGCTGACAAGCTCGCTGCAGTAAAAGGCGCGGTCACCGTCGCTGTTCGAGAATGAGTAATCGTAAGGCTTGCCAAGTTGCGCTTCAGCGTAGCCGATTGCCTTTTCGATGATGGCGTTGGCCTGTGACGCCGGCAGGCCGTGCGTTGGCCTGACAAGGCGGTAGTTGCACCAGCCACCCAATTCTTCATACCAGGTACTCATACGTACCTTGTCGCTGGTCGTATCTGATTTGTTGGCGGTGATGCCGACCGCTTCGATGATGATGGGTGGGACACTGTCTACCACCATTGTCGCGTGATAGTAGGGGCCCTTGGTCATCAGGCAGATGAAGTTTTTGTCGATTTCCTGCTTGTCTTTTGGGCCGTTAAGGAAAATATCGCCCCGTTTTGCCGAGGTGACCATTTTTACCATCTTTTCGTCTTTATGCCAGCGCTTTGCCCAGTCGAGCATTCTGACCGGGTTGCCGAAGTCGCGCGAATAGTTTCCCTTGCCCTGCGGGTAGAAACTTTTGCAGAGATTCTTGGCCGCCGTCAGTCCGCCGTCTTTGCCGGTGAACGGCTCTTTGCCTTCGGCGCATCTTTTGAGAACCGGGTAGTAGTAAGGCAGCAGCTGCATGTCGAGAAATTTCTGTTCTTCTTCGGTAAGGTCTACTGAAGCGCTGGCGTTGATCTGACTGATGTCGAAGCTTTTGCCTGCAGAAATGTAGACATTGTTGACCTGGAAAGGGTTGCTTTGCTGCGTATTTTGTGCGGCCAGATCGGCCGAAAAGCCGGCGGTCATGACCAGCGCGAGCGCAGTTGCATTGATAAGCCGGCTGAAAGTTTTTTTCATAGGAATATACTCCCTGCTTAATCTGCGAAGTAATACCAGAATTATACCCGAAAAATGGCCGGAAGTTTTTGCTTTCTGCCACGAAAAGCTAAAGATCAGGAATCCTGTTTCTGGAGCCAGAAACGTCGCAGTATGGTCCAGCCGGGCTTATACCACGCGACAGTGCTTTCTTTGGGGCTGTCTGGCTGCGCAGAAGTTTCCGTTCTGCCGAATCCGACGGCAAAAAGCAACAGATTTATCGCCAGAGCGACCAGGCCGGTGATGATGCCATAGCTGAAAGAGCCGGTCTGGTCAGCAATCAGGCCGCCGAGGGCCGGCCCGGTAAGGGCTGCAAAGCCGTAGGCGAGGAAACAGAACGGGTATAGGCCGGCAAATTTGCGGTGCCCGAAAATTTCGACGACGGTCGAGGCATAAATGACAAAGCAACTGCCAAAAACCATTCCTATTAAAGGGATAGCCGGCAGCGACCAGGTTGAGAGATCTTCAGAAAGGAGCGGCAGCAGCGAGATAATGAAGAGAAAATTTCCGGCTATAATAGTTTTGCGTGAACCAATACGGTCGTGAATCTGGCCCCACAAAATACGACCGGTAATATTGCCGGCCGCAAAGAGGCTTATCGAAATCGTAGCCCAGTATTCGCTGAAGTCTGCAGCCAGCATGATTGATTTGAGATTGCTGATGATAAGAAGCCCGGCAAAGGTGCCTGAAAACATTCCGAACGCTGTCAGCGCAAAGTTTTTCGTCAGAATCAGTTCATGCAGAGGTATATTGCAGGTATGCGCATGATGTTTTTCTTCATCTGAAGAGGGTTCACTGAGAAAACTGGCGGCAATCAGTGCACAGCCACCAAAAATGAATGAGATCATGCGAAAAGTCACCATCAGGTTATAGCCAAGATCGTGGATCAGGTATTCACTGACCGCGCTGAGCACAATCGCACCGCCGCCGAAGCCTGCCACCGAAAAGCCGGTGACCAGCCCGCGGTTGTCAGGAAACCATTTCATTCCGACAGTCAGCGGGCAGACGTATGCAAAGCCAGTGCCGGCACCGGTAAGCAGGGCGAAACCGAGCAGCAGGGCGAAATTTCCCTGTGAGAAAGAAGCGGTCAGATAACCCGCGATAAAAAAAAGGGCCCCGATTGATGCTGTCATCTTGGGACCCCAGGTGTGCAGTTTTCTGCCGGCGTAGACCATGGCCAGGGTAAAAATGGCGATGGTCAGGCCAAAAATGGCACCACATTCGCCACGGGAAAGGTTGTAGTTCTGGTGCAGCTTTACAGCAAATTCGCTCCAGGCATAGATTCCGCCCATCACCGTCTGAATGACGAAACCGGCGGCAAGAACCAGCCATTTTTCCATTGTTTAGTCCTGTTTGTCTGACTCCGGGCTGAGCCCGGGCTTTGTCTGTATACTGTGAATTTCTGGTGCTCCTTTGAGCAGGAGCAGCAGCAGTTCCCCGATAGTGTGCCCCGATTCGATCGGGTGTCTCAGGTGAAGCGCGCTGTTGAGGCGATAGCTGTTACAACGCCCGCGCCGGTCAATTTCGAGATAGCCCTCGTGTGTCAGGTCGGCAATGATTTTTTGAACCGCTCTCTCGGTAATACCGACACGGTCTGCGATGTCGCGCATGCGCATTGCCGGATTTATGCTCAGGCAAACGATTACGTGGGCATGGTTGGTGAGAAAGGTCCATTTATGGGTTTGTTCGCTTTTTTCGACCATTGCGGCTTCCTGACCTGAAAAATTTTACGCGATATAAAATACACGAATTATAGTTTGTAAGTCAAGATTTTTGTTATGCGGTCGATCTGATGGCCGAAATCCGCCGGGCTATTCGGCGAGATTGCGAAAACGATAAAGAGCTGGTGGGGCTGTTTTAAGCAGGGGTCGGAATGCCATCAGGCCTTTGATATTTTTGCCGGCGCGCAGATATTCGGCAAGATCCTGATCGGTGACCCGGTTGAGTTTGAGCGAAGCGTGGCGCAGCCAGCGTTTCTGGTTCTGTTCGATATAGAAACCC
>Ga0116176_10000859_pt1 | contig 24407 bp, 26 predicted proteins | sample AD_STIC08_MetaG_FD_89803 | JGI IMG/M metagenome (GOLD analysis project Ga0116176, IMG submission 89803) | Active sludge microbial communities of municipal wastewater-treating anaerobic digesters from USA - AD_STIC08_MetaG | ecosystem: Engineered > Bioreactor > Anaerobic > Digestate | place: USA...
GGACGGCAAGGGGCACCGGCCCTACATGGTCCACCGGGCCCTGCTCGGCTCGCTCGAGCGCTTCTTCGGCGTCCTCGTCGAGCACTACAACGGCAGCTTCCCCTTGTGGCTGGCCCCCGTCCAGGTCCTCGTCCTGCCCATCGCCGAGCGCCACGAGCCCTACGCCAGGGGCCTCGAGGAGAGGCTCCGGGCCGCCGGCCTGCGGGCCGCGAGCGACCTCGGCCGGGAGAAGGTCGGCAAGAAGGTCCGCGAGGCCGAGCTGCAGAAAGTGCCGGCCATCCTCGTCGTCGGCGACCGGGAGGTCGAGCGCGGCACGGCCGCCCTCCGCGTCCACGGCCAGGGCGACAAGGGCGAGGTCGCCGTCGATCGTTTCATCGAGCGGGCCCGGGAGCTCGATCGGAATAAAAGCCTCACCGTGAATTTCTAGAGGAGGACCGACCATTATCAAGAGACACGGCTTCTATCCCGCGGTCGTCAAGGCCAAGCCCCACCGGACCAACGAGATGATCCTGGCCCGCGAGGTCCGGGTCATCGACGAGAACAAGGCCGCCCTGGGCGTCCTGCCGACGGGCCAGGCGGTCATGCTCGCCCGGGAGCGGGGCCTGGACCTGGTCGAGATCGCGCCCACGGCCGACCCCCCGGTCTGCAGGATCACCGACTACGGCAAGTTCCTGTACGAGCAGCACAAGAAGAACCAAGAGGCCAAGAAGCACCAGAAGCAGATCCAGATCAAGGAGATCAAGTTCCGGCCCAAGATCAGCATCCACGACTACGACTTCAAGATGAAGCACGTCAAGCGCTTCCTCGGGGAAGGCAACAAGGTCAAGATCACCGTGATGCTCCGCGGCCGCGAGAAGCAGAAGCCGGAGCTCGGCTACCAGGTCCTCGACCGGGTCAAGGCCGACGTCGGCGATTCGGCGACGCAGGACGGCTCGGCCCGGAAGCAGGATTGGGCCGTGTCGGCGCTGTTGGTCCCCGCGAAAGCAGGAGGAAAAGATGCCAAAGCTAAAAACCCACAAGGGAGCGCAAAAGAGGTTCAAGGTCACGGCCAAGAAAAAGGTCTTTCACGCCCGGGCGAATAAGAAGCACATCCTGACCAAGAAGTCCTCCAAGCGCGTCCGCCAGCTGGGCCGGGCCGCCGAGGCCAGCCCGGCCGACCGGAAAGCGCTCAAGACGCTTCTCCCCTACGACATGTGAGCGCGCCCGGCGCCCCGAGGAGACGATCATGCCCCGAGTCAAACGCAGCACCAAGAGAACCGACCGGCGGAGGAAGGTCCTCGGCCGGGCCAAGGGCTATTTCGGCGCCAAGAGCCGGAACTACCGGACGGCCAAGGAGGCCGTCGAGAAGTCCCTCCTCTACGCCTACCGCGACCGGCGGAACAAGAAGCGCGATTTCCGCAGCCTCTGGATCGTCCGCATCAAGGCCGCGGCCGTGGCCAACGGGACGAGCTACAGCCGGTTCATCCGCGGCCTCAAGGCCCGCGGCGTCGCCCTCGACCGCAAGGTCCTGGCCGACCTGGCCGTCAACGCCCCCGGGACGTTCGCCCAGCTGGTCCGGATGACGGAAACCCCGGCGGCCTAGCCCCTGCCCATGCCCAGCCTCACGGACCGGATCGAGGGGCTCCGGAGGGCCTTCGAGGAGGCGGCCGGGAAGGCCGCTGACGCCAAGGCGCTCGAGGAGCTCCGGACGGCCTTCCTGGGCCGCAAGAAGGGCCACCTGACCCTTCTGTTCGAGGACCTGAAGTCCGTCCCGGCCGGGGAGAAGCGCGAGGCCGGCCGCCTGATCAACGAGCTCAAGCAGGCCGTGTCCGCCGGGCTGGAGGCCGTCGAGAGGCGGCTGGGGGCGGCCCGTCCGGCCGCCGCCGCGGCCTCGGCCGGCGAGGACCTGACCCTGCCCGGCCGCCGGCGCTACGTCGGGACGCCCCACCCCCTGACCCTCTTCGAGGAGGAGATCGAGCGGATCTTCCTAGGCATGGGCTTCACCGTCGAGGAAGGCCCCGAGATCGAGACCGACTACTACAACTTCGAGGCCCTGAACTTCCCGCCCCACCATCCGGCCCGGGACAAGTGGGACACCCTCTTCATCGAGGGCGACCTGCTGCTCCGGACCCACACGTCGCCCGTCCAGGTCCGGGTCATGGTGCGGACGAAGCCGCCCATCCGGATCATCTGTCCGGGCCGGGTCTTCCGCCACGAGACGCCCGACCCGACCCACCTGCCGATGTTCATGCAGGTCGAGGGGCTGGTCGTCGACGAGGGCGTCACCTTCGCCCACCTCAAGGGGACGCTCGAATACTTCATCCGGGCCCTCTTCGGCGAGAAGCTCAAGGTCCGCTTCCGGCCGAGCTTCTTCCCCTTCACCGAGCCCTCGGCCGAGGTCGACATCGAGTGCATCGTCTGCGGCGGACGGGACGCGGCCTGCCGCGTCTGCGGCGGGTCCGGCTGGAAGGAGATCCTGGGCTCGGGCATGGTCCACCCCCAGGTCCTCAAGAACGTCAACATCGACCCGGAGAAATACTCCGGCTGGGCCTTCGGGCTGGGCATCGACCGGACGGCCATGCTGGCCTTGGGCATCCCCGAGATGCGCTATTTCTACGAGAACGACCTGAGGTTCCTCAGGCAATTCGGGGCGAAATGAAGATCAGCCTGGACTGGCTCCGCGAATACGTCGCCGTCGGCCTCGGCCCGGCCGAGCTGGCCGACCGGCTGACCATGATCGGTCTCGTCCCCGAGTCCGTCGAGGAGCGCGACGGCGACGTCGTCCTCGACCTCGAGACCTACGCCAACCGGCCGGACACGCTCGGCCACCTCGGCGTCGCCCGCGAGATCGGGGCCGCCCTCGGCCTGCCCCTCCTCGAGAAGGACTGGCCGCTCGTCGAGCGCCCCGAGGCCACGGCCGAGATCGCCGACGTCCAGATCGCGGCCGAGGACCTCTGCCCCCGGTACTGCGGCCTGGTCGTCCGGGGCGTCCGGATCGGCCCCTCGCCCGACTGGATGCGGCGCCGCCTGGAGGCCGTGGGCCTCAAGCCCATCAACAACATCGTCGACGTCTCGAACTACGTCTGCCTGGCCACGGCCCAGCCCATCCACACCTTCGACTTCGGCCGCATCGGCGGCGGCCGCATCGTCGTCCGCAAGGCCCAGCGGGGCGAGACGCTCGTCGACCTCGAAGGGCGGACGCTCCCGCTCGAGCCCGACATGCTGGTCATCGCCGACGAGTCCAAGCCGGTCGCGCTGGCCGGCGTCATCGGCGGCCAGGCCTCGGGCATCGGCCCGTCGACCCGCGACGTCTTCATCGAGAGCGCCGCCTTCGCGCCGGCCTCCATCCGCAAGACGGCCAAGGCGCTCGGCCTCCAGACCGACGCGTCCTACCGGTTCGAGCGCGGCTCCGACATCGGCTTCGCGCCCCGGGCCGCCCTGATGGCCGCCTCGCTCCTCTGCGGGATGGGCGGCCAGGCCAGCCGCGGCCTCATCGACCGCTTCCCCCGTCCGCCCAAGCCGCGGACGGCCCGGCTCCGCCTGCGCCGCGTCGCCGAGCTCCTGGGCGTCGAGGTCCCCGAGAGCTTCGTCGTCGAGCTGCTCGGCCGGCTCGGCTTCTCCGTCGAGGCCGGGGCCAAGCACGCCTGGCGCGTCACCGTCCCGACGTTCCGCGTGGACGTCGACCAGGAAGCGGACCTCATCGAGGAGGTGGCCCGCTTCTTCGGCTACGACCGCATCCCGGCCGAGTTCACCCCGGCCGGCTCGTTCGACCTCGACGTCAACCGGAAGCGGGAGCGCCTCGCCCGGCTCCGCGGGGCCCTGCTCGGCCAGGGCCTCGACGAGGTCGTCAACTGGAGCTTCGCCGATCCCGAGCGGGACCGGGCGGCCCGGGAAGGCCGGACGCCCGTCGAGATCCTGAACCCCATCTCCCAGCGGGCCTCGATCATGCGCACGTCGCTGCTCCCCGGGCTCCTCGAGAACGCGGCCTGGAACCTCCACCGCGGGATCGAGGGCGTTCACATCTTCGAGCTGGGGAACGTCTTCGGCTGGGCGGACGAAAAGCACAGCGAGACGCTCCGCCTGGGGATCCTCTCGACCGGCCTGCGCCCGGGAGGGAGCTGGGCCGAGCCGGCCGCGGAGACGGACGTCTTCGTCGTCAAGGGCGCCGTCGAGGCGCTGGCCGAGGCCCTGCGCTTCGAGCCGCTCGCCTTCGAGCCGCGGGACCACCCGTCGTTCGAGCCCGGCCGGGCCCTGGCGGTCCTCTACAAGGGCCAGGAGGTCGGGAGGCTGGGGGCGCTGCGGGCCTCGTTCGCCGCGGGGGCCTCGGTCGACGGCGAGGTCTACGCCGCCGACATCGACCTCGAGGCGCTCTTCGGGAAGCAGCCGCGGCCGTTCGAGGTCGCGGCGGCGCCGAAGTTCCCGGGGATCGTCCGCGACCTGTCGTTCCTGGTCGACCGGGACGTCCCCTACGGCGAGGTCGCCCGGGTCCTGGCCCGGGCGAACCAGCCCCTGCTCGAGGGTTTCGAGCTCCGCGACCGCTTCGCCGGGGCGCCGGTCCCGGCGGACAAGGTCAGCCTGACGGTCCGCTTCCGCTACCGGCACCCGCAGCGGACGCTCGTGGCCGAGGAAGTGGACCGCGCCGAACTGGAGGCCATCGGCCAGCTGCGGTCGGCGCTGGACATCCGGCTGAGGGAGGGAAAAAATTGACTTCGGAACTCGAGCGCATTAAAATACTCGAAGGGAAGATCGGGCAGGTCGTCGACCACATCCACAAGCTGACGGCCGAGAACGAGAAGCTGCGGCAGCAGCTCAAGGAGGCCCGGACCGAGAAGAAGGAGATCGAGGAGAGCGCCCGCAAGCTCGCCCGCCTGGACGAGGAGATGAAGAGAGCCGAGGGCGAGCGCGAGGCGATCAAGGCCAAGATCGAGGCCATCATCGGCCAGATCGACAAGCTGGGGTTATGACCGACCGGATCCTCGAGATCGAGATCTTCGGACAGCGGTACAAGATCCGCGTCAAAGGAGAGGAGGATGAGAAATATATAGGCCACTTGACCTCGCTCGTTGACCAGAAGATGCACGAGGTGGCCGTGAAATCCAAGTCCGCGGACACGACCAAGATCGCCGTCCTGGCGGCCTTGAACATCGCGGACGAGCTTTTCCTGAGCCAGAAGAAGCTGGATCAGCTGAACGAGGCCTTGGGCCACATGGAGACCGAGATCGAAAGCCTGGAGATCCCTGTTGCCGCAGATGACCATACATTCTCGGACGCCGACGAATCCCCGTCGTGACGGGCCGGTCCCGCGCGGCTTCCCGGCCGGGCGGACCGTTCCGGGCCGTCGCCCGGGCATCTGACGCCTCCGCGCTTTCCTCCCGCGTCTCCTCATTCGCATAGATGAGGAGGTTATCCCATGAACGCGGTCACTTACGCCGCGATCGCCGCCGCCGTCGTCCTGGCGGCGGCCGTCGCCGTTCTGCTCGTCAAGCGCCGGGAAGTCGGCCGCAAGGCCGCCGAGGCCGAGGACCAGGCCCGGGCGATCCTCGACAGGGCCCGGGAGGAAGGGGAGAAGATCAAGCGCGAGGCCGCCATCGAGGCCCGCGAGAAGGACCTGGTCCGCCAGAACGAGTTCGAGGCCCACACCCGGGAGAAGCAGCGCAAGATCAACGAGACCGAGCGCCGGCTGCTCAGCAAGGAAGAGAACCTGGAGCGCCGCTTCCAGTCCATCGAGCGCAAGGAGCGGGACTACTCCCAGAAGGAGCGCAAGCTCAACGAGAAGGAGAAGGAGATCGAGGCCAAGGAGGCCCAGGTCGCCGAGGCCGCGGCCAAGGCCGTGGCCGAGCTCGAAAGGATCTCGGGCCTGACCCAGGAAGAGGCCAAGGCGCAGCTGATCAAGCGGATCGAGGAGGAGGCCAAGCTCGAGGCCATCGCCACGGTCCGGCGGATCGAGGAGGAGGCCCGGGAGAAGGCCGCCGCCTCGGCCCGCGAGATCGTCTCCAACGCCATCCAGCGCTCGGCCGCCGAGCACGTCGTCGAGACGACGGTCTCGGTCGTCGACCTGCCGTCGGACGACATGAAGGGCCGGATCATCGGCCGCGAGGGCCGCAACATCCGGGCCCTGGAGATGGCCACGGGCGTCGACATCATCGTCGACGACACGCCCGAGGCCGTCATCCTGTCGAGCTTCGACCCCATCCGCCGCGAGCTGGCCCGGCTGTCCATCCAGAAGCTCGTCACGGACGGGCGCATCCACCCGGCCCGCATCGAGGACATCGTCGAGTCGGTCAAGGCCGAGCTCGAGCAGAGGATCAAGCAGGAGGGCGAGTCGGCCGTCCTGGAGCTCAAGGTCCGCGACATCCACCCGGAGCTCATCAAGCTCCTGGGCAAGCTCAAGTACCGGACGAGCTACGGCCAGAACGTCCTCCAGCACACCAAGGAAGTGGCCATGCTGGCGGCCATGATGGCCCGCGAGATCGGCCTCGACACCAACGTCGCCCTGCGGGCCGGCCTGCTCCACGACATCGGCAAGGCCGTCGACAAGGACACCGAGGGCACGCACACCGAGCTCGGCGTCGAGCTGGCCAAGAAGTACGGCGAGTCGGAGAAGGTCTGCCAGGCCATCGCCTCGCACCACCGCGACATCGACTTCCCGTCGATCGAGGCTGTGCTCGTCCAGGCCGCCGACACCCTCTCGGCCGCCCGCCCCGGGGCCCGGCGGGAGCTCCTCGAGACCTACATCCAGCGGCTGGAGAAGCTCGAGGAGATCGCCGCCTCGTTCGAGGGCGTTTCCAAGGCCTTCGCCCTCCAGGCCGGCCGCGAGATCCGCATCATCGTCGAGGCCCTGAAGGTCTCCGACGACCGGGCCGCGCTCCTGGCCAAGGAGACGGCGGCCAAGATCAAGGCCGAGCTCGATTACCCGGGCCAGATCAAGGTCACGGTCATCCGGGAGATGAGGGCGGTCGAATATGCCCGCTGACCTCGGCGTCCTCTTCCTCGGCGACATCGTCGGCCGGCCGGGCCGGCGGGCCATGGACAAATTCCTGCCCGCCCTGGTCCAGAAATACCGGCCGGCGCTCGTCGTCGCCAACGGCGAGAACGCGGCCGGCGGCAGCGGCATGACCGAGGAGATCGGCAAGGACCTGTTCATGCACGTCGACGTCCTGACCTCGGGCAACCACATCTGGGACAAGAAGGAGGCCCTGGCCTACCTCGAGCGGGAGCCCCGGCTGCTCCGGCCGGCCAACTACCCGGCCGTCAATCCCGGCCGGTCCTCCTACGTCTTCCGGACGGCCGACGGGGTCAAGGCGGCCGTGCTCAACCTCCAGGGGCGGGTGTTCATGGAGCCCATCGACTGCCCGTTCAAGCGGGCCGACGAGGAGGTGGCCGCCCTGCGGGCGGAGACGCCCGTCATCGTCGTCGATTTCCACGCCGAGGCGACCTCGGAGAAGCAGGCCCTCGGCTGGCACCTCGACGGCCGGGTCTCGGCCGTCGTCGGCACGCACACCCACGTCCCGACGGCGGACGAGCGGGTCCTGCCCAAGGGCACGGCCTACATCACCGACGCCGGCATGGCCGGCGGCCGCGACGCCGTCATCGGCATCGCGCGCGAGCCGGCCCTGCAGCGGTTCCTGACCTCGCGGCCGCAGCGCTTCGAGCCCTCCCGCGACGGCCTGTTCCTGTCCGGCGTCTTCATCCGGATCGACCCCGGGACGGGCCGGGCCCTGTCGATCACGCGGGAGGTCCTGGCGGAGGATGGACACGGAGACTGAGCGGTTGGCGGTCAAGGGCCGGGTCTACACGGTCTCCGAGGTCACCGAGATCGTCAAGACGGCCCTCGAGGCGGCCCTGCCCCAGGTCTGGGTCGAGGGCGAAGTCTCGGGCTTCAAGCGGGCCTCCTCCGGCCACGTCTTCTTCAGCCTCAAGGACGAGAAGGCCGTGATCAAGGCCGTCATGTGGCAGTCGACGGCCCGCAAGGTGGCCTTCGACCTCAAGGACGGCCTCCAGGTCGTCTGCCGGGGCAAGGTCAGCGTCTACGAGCCCCGCGGCGACTACCAGCTCTACGTCGACCACGTCGAGCCCAAGGGCAAGGGCGCCCTCCAGCTCCGCTTCGAGCAGCTCCGGGAGAAGCTCCGGGCCGAGGGCCTGTTCGACGGGGCCCGCAAGAGGAAGCTCCCGCTCCGGCCGCGGACGATCGGCGTCGTCACCTCGCCGACGGGGGCCGCCCTCCGCGACATCCTGCGCGTCCTCGAGCGCCGCTACGCCAGGCTCCGCGTCGTCATCTACCCGGCCCGCGTCCAGGGCGAGGGCGCGGCGGCCGAGATCGTCGAGGGCATCGACGCGCTGGCCGCCCGGCCGGGGATCGACGTCCTCATCGTCGGCCGCGGCGGCGGCTCGATCGAGGACCTCTGGGCCTTCAACGAGGAGCCGGTGGCCCGGGCCATCGCCCGCTCGAAGGTCCCGGTCATCTCGGCCGTCGGCCACGAGGTCGACTTCACCATCGCCGATTTCGTCGCCGACGTCCGGGCCTCGACCCCGTCGGCGGCCGCCGAGATGGTCATCGAGACGGAAACGGCCTTCGCCGAGAGGATCGACGCGCTGAGGCGCCGCGTCGCCGAGCTCGCCCGCTACGGCCTCCGGGACCGCCGCGCCGACGTGGACGACCTGGCCCGGAACCGCATCTTCCAGAACTTCCAGGTCCGGCTGGCCAACCTGGGGCGCCGCGTCGACGAGCTCGAGACCCGCGGCCGGAACGTCGTCCGGGCCGAGCGCCAGAGGATCGCCGAGCGCATCGGGGCGGCCAGGCTGGCCTCCGAGCGCCTCAAGAACGCGGGCCGGCGCGCGGTCGCGGAAGGGCGGGCGGCCTGGGAGCGGCTCGGCGCCGCCCTCGACGCCCTGAGCCCCCTCGCGCCCCTCAAGAAAGGCTACGCGGTCGTCTGGAAGGAGGGCGGCCTGCGCGCCGCCTCGCGGATCCAGGACATCGCCCCGGGCGAGACCGTCGAGGTGGCCTTTCTCAAGGGCGCGTTCGGCGCCCGGGTGGAGACGGTCGACCGCAAGAAGCCCATCGCATCCCGCTTCCTCAAGGAGGGACCATGACCAACCTGACCTTCGAGAAGGCCCTGGCCGACCTGGAGGAGATCGTGGCCAAGCTCGAGAAAGGCGGCCTTTCGCTCAACGAGTCGCTGGCCCTGTTCGAGAAGGGGGTCAAGCTGTCGCGGTTCCTCAAGACCGAGCTGGACAAGGCCGAGCGCAAGGTCGAGATCCTGCTCAAGGACGAGAAAGGGGCCCTGCGGGCGGAGGACTTCGACGCCGAAGAGGCCGCCGGGGACGGGACGGAGGACGAGGGCGGCGGCGCCTGAGCCGGGAGACGGACATGGCCAAGATCCTCGACGCGGTCCGGGAGCCCGCCGATCTCAGGACGCTCAGGCCGGACGAGCTCTCCCGGCTGGCCATGGAGGTCCGGGCCCTCATCCTGGAGACGGTGGCCCGCAACGGCGGGCACCTGGCCTCGAACCTGGGCGCGGTCGAGCTGACCCTGGCCCTGCACCTGGCCTTCGACTCGCCCCGGGACAAGATCGTCTGGGACGTCGGGCACCAGTGCTACACCCACAAGATCCTGACCGGCCGCAGGGACCGCTTCGCCGGCCTGCGCAGGTGGGGCGGCCTCCTCGGCTTCCCCTGCCGCGAGGAGAGCGAGCACGACGTCTTCAACACCGGCCACGCCTCGACGGCCCTGTCGGCCGCGCTGGGCCTGGCCGTGGCCCGGGACAGGGCCGGGGAGGGCCACCACGTCGTGGCCGTGGTCGGCGACGGCAGCCTGACCGGCGGCGTCGCCCTCGAGGCCCTCAATCAGATCGGCCACCTACGCGAGCGGCTGATCATCGTCCTCAACTTCAACGAGATGTCCATCTCCATCAACGTCGGGGCCTGGTCGAAATACTTCTCGTACCTCGTCTCGGGCCAGCGGTACATCCAGATCAAGGACCAGGCCAAGTCGTTCCTGCGGCGGGTCCCGCTCGGCCGGGCGGTGATCAAGGCCGGGCGGGCCCTGGAAGAGCTGGCCAAGAAAATGCTCTTCCCCGGGCTCGTCTTCAAGGAGCTCGGCATCCGCTACATCGGCCCGGTCCACGGCCACAACATCCAGTCGCTCGTCGAGGCCTTCGAGGCGGCCAAGTCCCACGACGGGCCGGTCCTCATCCAGTGCGTGACCCAGAAGGGCCGGGGCTATCCGCCGGCCCGGCTCCGCCCGGAGAAGTTCCACGGCGCGGGGCCGTTCCAGGTCACGACCGGCGAGCCCCTCAGCAAGGACTGGGGGCCGTCGTACTCGAGCGTCTTCGGACAGGCCATGATCGAGATCGCCCGCCGCGAGCCGAAGGTCCTGGCCGTCACGGCGGCCATGGGCGAGGGCACGGGCCTGAGGGAGTTCTCCGAGAGGCTCCCCGACCGCTTCTTCGACGTCGGCATCGCCGAGCAGCACGCCGTGACCTTCGCGGCGGGACTGGCCGTCGCCGGGCTCAAGCCGGTCGTGGCCATCTACTCGACCTTCCTCCAGCGGGCCTACGACCAGGTCTACCACGACGTCTGCCTGATGGGCCTGCCGGTCGTCTTCGTCCTCGACCGGGCCGGCATCGTCCCCGACGACGGGCCGACCCACCAGGGGATCAACGACATCGCCTTCCTCCGGACGATGCCGAACATGGTCCTCATGGCCCCCAAGGACGAGGGCGAGCTCCGGCACATGCTCTGGTCGGCCCTGGCCTACGGCCGGCCGGCGGCCGTGCGGTTCCCCAAGGCCAAGGGCCTGGGCGTCCCTCTCGACGCGCCGCTCGAGGTCCTGCCGCTCGGGCGGAGCGAGCTCGTCCGGGAGGGGACGGACCTCATCTTCGCCGTCGGCCACATGGTCCGTCCGGCCGTCGAGACGGCCGAGGCCCTGGCGCGGGAGGGCCTCTCGTTCGCCGTGGTCAACGCCCGCTTCGTCAAGCCCCTCGACCGCGACGCGATCCTCCGGTTCGCCGGGCCGGGGCGGACCGTGGTGACGCTCGAGGAGGGCGTCGTCGAGGGCGGGGCCGGGAGCGCCGTGCGCGAGCTCCTCGACCGCGAGGGCCGGTTCGGCATCCGTTTTCTGTCGCTCGGTCTCCCCGTCGGTCCCTACGCCCTGGGCAAGGCCGAGGAGATCCGGGCGGCCCTCGGCCTCGACGTCCCCGGCCTCGTCCGGCGGATCAAGGCGTTCCGCGGGACGCCCTTCGGCGGCGGCGATGAAGGACAGGGCGGATAGGCTCGTGGCCGGGCGGGGCCTCGCGCCGAGCCGCGAAAAGGCCCAGGCCCTGATCATGGCCGGTTCGGTGACCAGCGCGGGCCGCCCGGTGCGCAAGCCCGGCGAGCTTCTCGACACGGAGGCCCCTCTCGAGATCGCCCAACCCCTGCCCTTCGTCGGCCGCGGCGGGCTCAAGCTCGAGGAGGCCCTGGACCGCTTCGGGATGGACGTCGCGGGTTTGGTCGCCCTCGATATCGGGGCGTCCACGGGCGGCTTCGTCGATTGCTTGCTGAAACGCGGCGCGACAATGGTTTACGCGGTGGACGTCGACACGAGGCAGCTCGACTGGACGCTCGCCCGGGACCCCCGGGTGGTCCGGATCGAAAAGAACGCCCGCGAGCTCGCGCCCGAGGACGTCCCCGAGCCGCCCGGGATCGTCACCATGGACGTCTCGTTCATCTCGGTCCTCAAAGTCCTTCCGGCCCTGCGGCGGGTCCCCGGCGACTGGACGCTCGTCTCGCTCGTCAAGCCCCAGTTCGAGGCCGGCCCCCGGGAAGTCGGCAGGAAGGGCGTCGTCCGCGACCCGGCCGTCCGCGCCGCGGTGCTGGCGCGGGTCGTGGCCGGGGCCCGCGAGCTCGGCTTCGGCCCGGCCGGGCTCATCCGCTGCTCGACCCGCGGCCAGAAGGGGAACGTCGAGTTCTTCGTCCGGTGGATCAAAGACGGCCCGGAGCTCAACGCGGGCCCCGTCGGAGCCTGGATCAAGGAGGCGACGAGCCATGACTAATGTGCGCAAGGCCGGCATCGTCATCAAGCCCCACGCCCCGTCGGTCGAAGGCATCCTGAAGACCGTCGTCGAGTGCCTCGAAGGGCGGGGCGTCGCCTGCGTCCTCGAGGACGCCGCCGCCCGAAGGCTGGGGCGGCCCGACGGACTCGTTCGGGAGGCCATCCCGGCGGCCTCGGACCTCGTCGTCGTCCTGGGCGGCGACGGGACGCTCCTCAGCGTCGCCCACCTGGCCGCCGAGGCCGGCGTCCCGGTCATGGGCGTCAACCTGGGCCGGCTGGGCTTCCTGACCGAGGTCACGGTCAAGGAGGCGACCCTGACGCTCGAGCGGTTCCTGGACGGCGACACGGACCTGGTCAGCCCGCGCTGGCTGCTCGAGGCCCGGACCAAGGGCGATGTCTCGTACTGCCTGAACGACGTCGTCGTCACCAAGGGCGCCAAAGCCCGGATGATCGAGCTCGAGATCGGGATCGACGGCCGGGACGCGGCCCGGCTCAAGGCCGACGGGCTGATCGTCTCGACCCCGACCGGCTCGACGGCCTACTCGCTCTCGGCCGGGGGCCCCATCCTCCATCCCCAGGTCCCGGCCATCGTCCTGACGCCCATCTGCCCGCACACGCTCTCGTTCCGGCCGCTGGCCGTGCCGGCCGAGTCGGTGGTCACGGTCCGGCTCCTGACCGGCGGGGAAGAGGTCTGCCTGACCCTGGACGGTCAGCGCGGCGGCGTCTTCGAGCAGGGCGACGCGGTCGAGGTCCGCCGGGCGCCCCGCGACCTCCGTCTCATCGGCTCGCCCCGCCGCAGCTACTACGACCTGGTCAAGGAGAAGCTGGGCTGGGCCGGATAGCCCGGCGAATTGACAAGGCGCGGCCGAGGCGCTATCATAAGGAAACTCGACAATAATGCTAGGAATTGGAGCATGACATGTCCGAAGCGATCCTGACCGGGACCGACGCGAATTTCGACGCCGAGGTCCTCAAGGCGGACCTCCCCGTTCTCGTGGATTTCTGGGCCCCCTGGTGCGGCCCCTGCCATATGATCGCCCCGCTCGTCGAGGAGATCGCCGAGGCCCACAAAGGCAAGCTCAAGGTCGTCAAGATGAACGTCGACGAGAACGCCCGGATGCCCCAGGCCTACGGCATCACGGCCATCCCGACCCTGATCCTGTACAAGGGCGGCGAGGTCCGGGAGAAGATCGTCGGCTTCATGCCCAAGGCCAAGTTCAACGACCTCCTGGCCAAGCACATCTGACCCTCCGGGCGAACCGATCCAGCCCCATCTGCTTCGTTCAGGGGCGGAATTCCCGGGACACGATACCGCCCCTCTCCCCCTTTCTAGGCCGGTTTCGACGCCGGCGGTTTGCCCGAGGCCGCGGCGTATTTCTCGTTGAGCACGGCGGCCAGCTCCGCCCCCCAGAGCATGATGACCATCGAGGTCGTGATCCAGAGCAGGAAGAAGAGGATCGAGGTCAGCGTGCCCTTGATGAGCCTCTGCAAGACGACGCCGACCGCGGAGAAATGGAAGACGTAGAAGGCGAAGGCCCGCTTGAAGACCTCGAAGAGCAGGGCGGCCGCGGCCGCCGGGATGAGGCCGGCCCGGGTGTGGACCTTGACCTCCGGGATGTACTTATAGAGGATGAAGAACATCAGGAAGGTCAGGGCGTAGGGAATGACGTAGGCCAGCAGGAAATTGTTGACCACCGCCACGGCCTCGGGGTTGATCGTGGCCCGGACGAGCTCGCTCCGCTCGAGCATCCGGCCGAAGGCCGTCCAGGCCGCGGTCATGGCCAGCGAGAAGACCATGAAGACGCCGACCACGGCCATCATCAGGAACTCGATCAGCCGGTTGTAGACGAAGGAGCGGTGGTATTTCGTCCGGAAGATCTGGTTGACGGTCGCGATCAGGGTCGAGAAGAGGAAGCTGGCCGAGACGAGCGAGCCGACGACGCCGAACAGGCCCAGCTGGCCCACGGCCCCCGAGAGGTCGCCCAGGCCCTTGAAGAAGCCCGGGTCGAGCCGGGCGAAGAACTCGTCGGTGAAGATGTTGAGGCTCCGCAGGGCCACTTCCGTGTCGCCGAGGACGCGGGCCGCCGCGGCGAAGAACAGGGCCACGAGCGGGACGCTGCAGAGCAGGGCGAAATAGGAGATGACGACGGCCGAGGTCCAGCACCTGTCCCCGTTGAACCGCTTGAAGGACGCGGCGAGGAGCGAAAGCGTCGGACGGATCATCCGCTCGGGGGTCCGGAGGGGCCTCGGCCCTCGGCCCTCAGACGTACTTCCCCCACTGGACCATCAGGATGATGATGGTGATGAGCAGGGCGTAGATGACCAGGGTCTCGATGAGGACGAGGCCCAGGATGAGCAGGCCGCGGATGGCCGGGGCGCCGGCCGGGTTGCGCGAGAGGCCTTCGCAGGCGGAGCAGATGGCCCGCGACTGGCAGAAGGCGCCGGCGATGACGGCCAGGGTGATGACGGCGCCGCCGACGATGAGCGACAGCTTGAACAGGTCGGCGCGGGGCTTGGCCAGCTCGCCCGCGGGAGCCGCTTCCTGGGCCAGAGCGGGCAATGCCGCGAGGACGACGGTGCAGGCCAGCAGGCTCAGGACCTTGGTTCTCTTGGACATGGCTGAACTCCTTTACGTTGAGTGCTCTTCCTGGTGGGCGACGGCGCCCGCGATGTAGATGCAGGCCAGCAGGACGAAGACGTAGGCCTGGATGACCGAGGTGAAGATGGCCACGGCCATGAACGGCAGGGGCAGCAGGAAGGGGATGATCGAGGCCATGATGACGATGAGCAGCTCCTCGGCGAAGATGTTGCAGAAGAGCCGCATCGACAGGGACACCGGCCGGGAGAAGTGGCTGATGATCTCGATCGGCAGCATCAGCGGGGCCAGGGCCGGGATGTCCCCGACGAAGTGCTTGAAGTACTTGAGCCCCTGGCTCCGGACGCCCTGGGCGTGGTAATAGAGGAAGACGACCAGGGCGCAGCCGAGGGTGACGTTGAGCTTGCTCGTCGGCGACATGAAGCCCGGGATGAGGCCGATCATGTTGCAGGCGAAGATGAAGATCCCGACCGTGCCGATGACCGGGACGTACTTGCGCCCCTCCGGGCCGACGGCGTCGACGACGACGCTCTCGAAGGCCTGGACGACCATCTCGGCGACGGTCTGGCGGCGGCCGGGGACGAGGGCCGGCCGGCGGGCCAGGAGCCTCAGGAGGACGGGGACGGCGACGGCCACGACGAGGACCATGACCAGGTAGTCGGGCACGGCGTGAAGGGGGTCGACCTCGAGCCCGAAGAGGCCGAGGAAGGCGGCGACGGGGGGGCCGAAGACGCGGTTGAAGGCCTCGACGAGCCAGAGGCTGTGCTCTAAGCCTTCCATTTTCTCAGTTGAAGAAGACCCCGGACGGCCTCGGCCAAAGCGACCGGGACGACCGTGGAGAAGCCCGCGACGAAGGCCAGGATCCTCTTCGGATAGACGAGGATTATAAGGAAAAAGACGGCGCAAATCAACACGAGCCGGAGGGCGTAGAGGAGGACGCCGGAGCGCCGGGCCCCCCGGACGCCCTTCGAGAGCAGGCGGGTCAGGGACTGCTTGAGCCAGAGGAAGCCGAGGGCGGAGAAGAGCCCTCCGGCGAAGAAAAAGAGCCCGGTCGGCGGGCCGATGAACAGGGCCGCCGGGACGGCCAGGAGGGCCGCGAGCCCCACGATCTCGAGGGGGATGCGGCGGAGGAAGAGCTCCTCGGAAGGCCCGGTCCGTTCGGTCGTCATGCCGGGGCGATTATATCACTTTCGGGCCGTTTGCGGCCCCGGGCCGAACGAAATTCCCGGTTTCCGTATTTTGTAGCATAATAGGGCCGGCGGCGGACGCCGGCCCTGGAGGAACGACACATGTCCACGGGTTTCCTGGTCACCTTCTTCGGCCTGCTCCTGGGCATCCTGGCCCGGACGGCGCTGCCCTGGCTGCGCAAGGTCCAGGCCGGCCGGGTCCGCGGCTTCGACCGCCGCTACCTCCATTCGGCCCTGGCCTCGGCGGCCGTCGGCCTCATCCTGGCGCTGGTCCTCTTCCCCAAGTTCGAGGCCGTCCCCGAGAGCGACGCCTTCGAGGCCTTCTTCAAGCTCTTCTGCCTGGCCTTCGGGTTCGGCTTCGGCTGGAACGCCCTGGTCAACGAGGGCGCGGCCTGGGCCTCGAGGCCCGGGCCGATCGACGCGGGGCGGTCCGACGGGAGGCCGTCTGCCCGATGAGCGACAGGCCGCGCTGGACCGACTTCCGCCGGCTGGCCGAGATGAGTTCGACCGCCCTGGTCCTGCCATCCTCGATCGCCGTCGGCCTCTTTTTCGGCTACTTCCTCGACAGGAAGCTCCACACGGCGCCCTGGCTCCTCCTCATTTTCACCGTCCTCGGCATCGCCTCGGGCCTCCTCAGCCTGTTCCGGGTCCTCCGGAAGCAGATGAAGGACGGGCCGCCGGAGTCCTGAAGGCCCCGTCGTTTGCTTCTGGCGGAACGGTGTGCTAAGAATCAGAGGATGGAGTTTCGTCCGTTCCGGCCGGCCCTCTCTCGGCTGACCGCGGCCGTCCCGCTGGCCGCCTTGTCGTTCCTTGCCGCGCTCTCCGCCCAGACGGCCCCGCCGCCTCAGGCCGCTCCTCAGGCGCCGCCCGGCGGTCCGGCCGCCTCGTCCGAGGTCCGGATCACCGCCCGGGCCTGGGAGCGGGCCAAGGACCGGGTCTTCGCCGCCGGCGACGTCGAGCTCCGCTGCGGCGACATCCTTCTTCTGGCCGACCGCGTCGAATACGACCTCTCCTCCAAGGACGTCCTGGCCGAAGGGAACGTCGTCGCCCAGTCGGCCGGCCAGGTCGTCCGGGCCGAGCGCGTCCGCTTCAACCTCGAGTCGGGCCGGGGCACGGTCGAGAAGGCCACGGGCCTGATCCCGCCGTTCCTTCTCTTCGAGGCCGAGTCGCTGGAGCGGAAGCGGGCCGACCTCTACGAGCTGAGGAAAGGCCGGATCACGGCCTGCGCCCAGCCCAACCCCCGCTGGAGCTTCGGCGTCTCCAGGGGCCGGATCGAGACGGACGACCACATGACGCTGCGGGACGCCGTCCTCCGGATCAAGAGCGTCCCGGTCCTCTACGTCCCCTACCTCCGCTATCCCCTGAAGGACAGGGCCACGGGCTTCCTCATGCCCCGCCTCGGCTTCGGCGGGGCCAAGGGCCTGTCGCTGTCCCAGAGCTTCTACTGGGCCATCGCCCCCAACATGGACGCCACGGCCGGGGTCGACCTCTATCTTTCCCGCGGCGCCGGGGCCAGCCTCGAGTACCGGTATCTCTTCCCCGGCGGCACCAGGGGCGACCTCAGCCTTTACTACTTCGTCTTCAAGCGCGACGCCTCGGGCGCCAGGCCCGGCAACTCCTCGATCGTCCGCATCAACCACACCCAGGCCCTGCCCCTCGGCTTCAGCCTCGTCGCCGCCGTCGACCAACAGACCTCCTACGGCTTCCTCCGGGAGTTCGACGACAGCTTCCAGCGGGCCCTCACCTTCACGCGGACCTCCCAGGCCTACCTCTCGCGGTCGTGGCGGCGCTTCAACGTCAGCGCCCGGGTCTCGCGCTTCGAGACCTATTTCTCCGAGGTCGACGACGCCAACGTCTCGACCGCCCTGCCGCAGCTCGCCTTCAACGTCTTCAAGACCCGGCTCTTCGCCCCGCTCTACTTCTCCCTGACCTCGTCCTTCAGCCGGACCCAGTACGGCTGGAAGTCGGCCTACGAGGCCGGGACCGAGCGTCGTTCGACCAAGCTCGCCGTCAGCCCGACGCTGAGCCTGCCTTTCGCCTCGATCCCCTGGCTGACGGCCACGACCTCGGTCACGGCCAACCTGGCCTACTACGGCCAGAGCCTCGAGCCGGGGAGCGGGGCCGTCGCCGACGACCCGTTCTTCGCCGGGAACGTCAAGGCCGGGATCGAGATCGTCGGACCGGTCTTCTTCCGGCTCTTCTACGGGCGGGACGGCCGGGCCCGGCTCAAGAACATCGTCGAGCCCTACCTCGACTACTCCTACGACAGCCCGACCCGCCGGGCCGGCCGGATCGTCACCGACTACGGCTTCTTCCGCTACCACCAGATGGGCTACGGCGTCACCGGCCGGTTCCTGTTCAAGACCGGCGACCGGACCGTCGAGGTCTTCTCACTCGGCCTGGGCCAGACTTATTACTTCTCGCCCGAGGACGGCCCCCTCTCGCGCTTCTCCGTCGACGGCCGGCCGCCGCGGTTCTCCGAGGTCGCCGCGACGCTCCGCTTCTACCCCCAGGCCAAGTTCAGCTTCGACGCCGCGGCCGCCTACAATCCCTATCACCGCCGCCTCTCCAGCCTCCGGCTCGGCGCCACGGTCGGGGCCAGGGCCGACGGCGACTTCCTGACCGTGTCCTGGTTCTCCAGCCGCGACTCCTGGGCCACCGGGGTCGATCCGGGCCTCATCGCCCTGTACAACCGCGACCAGGTCGGGGCCTCGGCCGGGCTGAGGCTGCCGGCCCTCGGGGTCGACCTCCAGGCCGAAGCGGACTACAATATCCGGGAGCGGAAGCTCCTTTATACCGGGGCCCAGCTCGTCTGTCATTGGCAGTGCCTCGACTTCCTCGTCGACGTCCGGGCCTACTACTTCCGGGAGCGGCCGGACGTCCAGGTCCGGTTCTCCCTGGGCCTGGGGGCCATCGGCAGGACGCTCGGCTTCCTGCAGGGCTTCGGAACGTGAGCACGGGAGCGCGACCATGAGCACGGAACGCACCCTCGAGGGCAAGACGGTCCTGGTCACGGGCGGGGCCGGCTTCATCGGCAGCCACTTCGTCCGCGAGACCCTCCGCCGCCACAAGGACGCCAGGGTCGTCAACCTCGACAAGCTGACCTACGCCGGCAACCTCGACAACCTCCGCGACGTCGCCGAGGACCCCCGCTACGAGTTCGTCTTCGGCGACATCCGGGACAAGGCCTTGGTCCGCGGCCTCTTCGCCCGCGTCCAGGGCGTCGTCCATTTCGCCGCCGAGACCCACGTCGACCGGTCGATCTACGACGCCGGCGAGTTCGTCCAGACGAACGTCCACGGCGCCTACACGCTCCTCGACGCCCTGCGGGCCTTTCCGGGGATCGAGTTCTTCGTCCACGTCTCGACCGACGAGGTCTACGGCTCGCGCCCGGGCCGGGCGGCCCGGGAGACGGACCCCCTGCTGCCGTCCTCGCCCTACGCGGCGACCAAGGCGGCCGGCGACCACCTGGCCCGGGCCTACCACGTGACCTACGGCCTGCCGACGATCGTCCTCCGGCCCTCGAACACGTACGGCCCCTGCCAGTTCCCGGAGAAGCTCATCCCCCTCTTCGTGACCAACGCCCTCGAGGGCAAGACCCTGCCCGTCTTCGGCGACGGCCTCAACGTCCGCGACTGGCTCTACGTCGAGGACCACTGCCGGGCCGTCGAGGCGGCCCTCCTGCGCGGGCGGGCCGGCGCCGTCTACAACGTCGCCGGCGGTTGCGAGATGACCAATATCGACCTGGCCCATCGCATCCTCGACGCCATGGAGGCGCCGCGCGAGCTCATCCAGTACGTCCCCGACCGGCCGGGGCACGACCGCCGCTACGCCATGGACGGGAGCCTCGTCCGGGCCCTGGGCTGGGAGCCGGCCGTGCCGTTCGCGGAGGGGCTGAAACGGACGGTCCGCTGGTACGCGGCCAACAAGGCCTGGTGGCGCAAGGTCCGGACCCGCTCGCTCTGACCGGCCGCCGGATCAGATGTCGAGCTCGAGCTGGCCGTCGCGGTCGCGCTTGCGGTCGGCCTCGATGTCCTCGAGCAGGTCCGGGGTGATGTCGCCCGTAGGGTAGACGCCGTCGAAGCAGGCGGCGCAGAAGCTCTCGAGCCTCGGGTTCTCGGCCCGGGCGGCCTTCTCGAGGGCCGCGAGCGTCTGGTAGATGACCTTGTCGGCGCCGATCCTCCTGGCCACGGCCGCCTCGTCGGCGTCCTGGGCCACGAACTCGGTCTTGGTCTGCATGTCGATGCCGTAGACGCAGGGGTGGCGGAGCGGCGGCGAGTACGAGGCGAAATAGACCTTCCTGGCCCCGGCCTCGCGGACCATCTCGATGATGGCCTTGGAGGTGTTGCCCCGGACGATGCTGTCGTCGACGAGGAGGACCTTCTTGCCCTTGATCTCCGAGGCGATGGGGTTGAGCTTCTGGCGGACCGAGCTGCGGCGCTTCCCGGCGGCCGGCATGATGAAGGTCCGGCCGATGTAGCGGTTCTTGACCAGGGCCTCGCTGTACTTGAGGCCGAGCCGGCGGGCGATCTCGATGGCCGCGTCGCGGGCCGAGTCGGGCACGGGGACGACGACGTCGACGGCCAGCTTGCGGCGCCGGATCTCGGCGGCCAGGAACCGGCCCAGGTTGACCCGGCACTTGTAAACGTTGACCTTGTCGATGACCGTGTCGGGGCGGGCGAAATAGACCCATTCGAAGAGGCAGGGCGACGGGCGGCCCTTGCGGACCCGCTTGCGGTGGACCGTCCGGCCCTTGTCGATGAAGACGGCCTCGCCGGCCTCGACGTCCCGGATCTCGCCGAAGTTCATGATGTTCAGGCTGACCGACTCCGAGGCGAAGGCGTAGGAGGGGAGGAGGCCGTCGCGGCGGACGCCGAAGGCGAGCGGCTTGATGCCGTAGGGGTCGCGGAAGGCCGCCAGGCCCTGGTCGGCGATGTAGGCCACGACCGAGAAGCTGCCCTTGACCTTCCCCATGACCGCCTCGACGGCCCGGAAGATGTGCTCCGGCGCGAGGTCTCGGGTCCTCTCCCGGGCCAGGGACTCGGCGAAGAGGTTGAGGATGATCTCGACGTCGCAGTCGGAGTTGAGCAGCCGGTGATGGACGTCGTAGAGCTCGCCGCGGAGCTCGCGGTAGTTGGCCACGTTGCCGTTGTGGGCCATGGCGATGCCGAAGGGCGAGTTGAGCTGGAAGGGCTGGGCGTCCTCGCCGCCGCCGCCGCCGACCGTCGGGTAGCGGGTGTGGCCGACGCCGATCGAGCCGGTGAGGCGGGCGACGGCCTCGGGGGTGAAGATGTCGTGGACGAGGCCGTTGCCCTTCCTGGCGTGGAAGCGGCCGTCGAAGGTGATGGCCCCGGCCGAGTCCTGGCCCCGGTGCTGCATGGCCAGAAGGCCCTGGTAGAGGTCGCGGATGACCGGGCCGTTGGCCCAGACGCCGATGACGCCGCACATGGTCAGGGCTTGACCGGCCGGTCCGGCTCGACGGCGGCCTCGTCGACGATCATGACCGGGATGTCGCCCCGGACGGGGTAGACGCGCTGACAGGCGACGCACTTCAGGCCCGTCTCGTCGGCCGTGAGCTTGATGTCGCCCTTGCACGCCGGGCAGGCCAGGATGGCCAGGAGGGCGGGACTGATGGGCATGGACGGACTCCTCTCTCAGCATAGCGGCCCCGGCCCCGTCCGTCAAGCGCGCGGACGGGCCCGCGCTTGCCCCGGGACGCCGAAAGCGCTTATAATCCCCGGCGAGGACCAGCCCTTCGAGGAGGCCGGCCGTGCTCTACTTCGCCTACGCGTCGAACCTGAACCAGGCCCAGATGAAGCGCTGGTGCCCGGCCAGCCGGTTCGTCAAGGTCGCCTGTCTCGAAGGATATCGGTTCGTCTACGACGGCTATTCGGTCCCCTGGGACGGCGCCGTCGGCAACATCGTCAAATCCGAGACGGAGAGGGTCTGGGGGGCGGTCTTCGACATCACCGAGCGCGACCGGCTGACCCTGGACGCCTTCGAAGGCTATCCCCGGCACTACGAGCGCCTGGAGGTCGAGGTCAGGGACCGGGACGGGCGGACCGACCGGGTCATGACCTACGGCCGCACCGGCCGGGCGGCCGGCCAGCCCCACCCCGATTACGAGAAAGTCGTCCTCGACGGGGCCAGGGAGTGCGGCCTGCCCGAGGACTACGTGGACAAGGCGCTCCGCGTCCCGCGGCTCTAGAACCGGTAGCGGACGCCGGCCCGGACGGTCCCGCCGGACAGGTCGAGGACGGCCGCGCGGGCGCCGCTGATCCCCGTCCCGGACGGAAGCGCGGGCATGACGAAAAGACGCGGATACGCCGTCTCGTCGGGGGCCTCCTCGTTCCAACGGGTGAGGGTCCCGATGACGGTGCCGGTCGCGCCGGACGGGGACCTGTGGACGTCCTTGCCCGTCAACTTGGTGAAGCGGGCGTAGCGGAAGCCGGCCTCGATGAACACGGCGGTCCTCGCGGCCGGCTCCCACTCGCCGCCGAACGCCGCCTCGCCGCCGAGCCCGCTCGCCGTCGCCGCGCCTTGCCACCGCTCCCACGCTCCGGACCGGTCGACGCGGTAGAGATAGGAGGCCTTGACGGCGTAGGCGCCGAGGCCGCCGCGGACATAGACCCCGCGGCCCAGCGAATACCTGGCGGTGACCTTGACCGGCACGGCCCGGGCGGCGGGCCGGGTCCGGACCGTCGCGCCGTCGGAGAACTCGACCACGGAGGCGTTCGCCCCCTTCAAATGGTCCGCGGCCAGCCCGACGGCCAGCTTCGGGGAGAACCTGTAGTTGAGCTCGACCCCGGCGAGGAGGCCGGCGCGGAGGGCCTCCGCCGCCGCCGTCGCGGGAACGCCGGTCCCGGCCCCGAAGGCGCCGGCGAAGCCGCGGGCCCCGTCGTTGAGGTCGCGCGGCGCCATGGTGGCCAGCCCCAGGGAGAACGCGGCCTCGAGCGGGAAACTCCCCGTCCGGAACTCGGGCCGCTCGATCGGGCCGATCCGGGGCCGCCGCGGCTTCAGGGGGGGCCGCTCGCGCGGCGCGGCAGGCGGCTGCTCCGGCTTCACGGCCGGCCTCGTCGCGGCGGGCGCGGCGGCCTCCTCGACGGCCTCGACCAGGCTCTCGTGGATCCAGCCGCCGAGGACCCCGCCGTCCTCGAGCGTGTAGCGGACATAGAACCACTCGCCCTCTTTCCGGTCGGCCTCGAGGACGGTCCCCTCGGGGACCTGCTGGACGATGCCGCTGCCGATGTCCGGCTTCTCCCGGAGGTTGGCCTGTTCGGCCGTGACCTTGATCTTCGCCGCCCGGGCCGGCGCGACCTGGGCCGGGGCGGCCAGGGCCGCGCCGAGAAGGAGGATCAGAGAGGCGGCGAGACGGGCTCTTGTGCGCATGCCGGGTTCACCCTGCGACGATTATAGTGGACCTCGTCCGCCCGGGCAAGCCGGCATCGAGGGCCGGCGCCGAGGGCGTCGGGGGGGGGCGGAACGGCTGGACACGGCCTTGGGCGATGGGATATAGTCATGACGGGGGGCGAGAAGGCGCTGGACTTCGCCCGCCCCAAGCATCCCCAGGAGGTTGCCATGCAGGCCCGAAAACGCTTCACCGCCGAAGGCCATCTCATCGATTCCGGCATCCTGACCAAGCTGCTCAACCTGATCATCGAAGAGGGGGCCGACTACGAGATCGCCGAGCTCAAGGTCGGGAAGACCGAGCTGCTGCCGTCGTCGCTGGAGCTGGATGTCATGGCGGCGACAGAGGAGCGGCTCTCCGACCTGGAGAAAAAGCTCGTCCGGCTCGGCTGCTACGGGAAGGCGGCCCCGGAAGCGGTCTTCAAGCCGGCGGAGAAGAAGGCCTGCGTCCCCGACGATTTCTACTCGACGACCAATCACCGCACCGAGGTCTTCTTCGGCGGGGGATGGCACCCGGTCGGCCGTCAGCGGATGGACGGCGTCATCGTCAAGGCCCCGTCCGGGCTCGTCTGCAAGAAGCTCCGGGAGGTCGAGCCGGCCGATCCCGTGCTCTGCGGCTCGGAGTCGGTTCGCGTCTTCCCGCCCGAGCTGGACCGCCAGGGCAGCAGCTTCGGCTTCATGGAGAACCCGGTGTCGTCCGAACGGAGCGTCAAGCTGCTGGTCCGCGACCTGGCCGAGGAGATCCGGGGGATCACCGGACGCCAAGGGAAGATCGTCGCCGTGGTCGGGCCGGTCGTCGTCCACACCGGCGGCATCCCGGCCCTGAGCGGGCTCATCCGCGGCGGCTTCATCAACGGGGTCCTGGCCGGCAACGCGCTGGCCGTGCACGACATCGAAACCGCCTACTTCAACACCTCGCTGGGCGTCGACAAGGACTCGGGCCGGCCGACGCGCGAGGGCCACCGCAACCACATGCGGGCGATCAACCGCGTCAACCGCTTCGGCTCCATCCGCCAGGCGGTCGAGGCGGGCGACCTGACGACGGGCATCATGTACGAGATCGTCAGGAAAGGGATCCCCTTCTGCCTGGCCGGGTCCATCCGCGACGACGGCCCCCTGCCGGAGACGGCGACCGACATGATCGAGGCGCAGCGCCGTTACGCCGAGATCTGCGAAGGCGCCGAGATGATCCTCATGCTGTCCTCGA
>Ga0116176_10000863_pt1 | contig 24337 bp, 20 predicted proteins | sample AD_STIC08_MetaG_FD_89803 | JGI IMG/M metagenome (GOLD analysis project Ga0116176, IMG submission 89803) | Active sludge microbial communities of municipal wastewater-treating anaerobic digesters from USA - AD_STIC08_MetaG | ecosystem: Engineered > Bioreactor > Anaerobic > Digestate | place: USA...
CATCAGCTCGATGGCATTTACACCCAGGCGCTGGAGATAGTCAAGCGTGTCCTGTAATGCTGTATATGAATGTGCATGAAGAAAATCGCGCATAAGCAATTCATAAATAATAAGATCTGCTTTTGGAAGTTTTGGATTCAGTGGTGCCGTGATCTCTGTAGGCCCTACTACAAAACTGCTGACCATACCTGACGTAAGTCCATAGGGGTATTGTGGCATATCAGGATAGGTCTCTGCAGTGATGGAGCCATCGTTGAAGGGATCAAGGATCAATGTGCTGTATGGGTCACCAATCCTGATCGTACCGTCTACTACATACTGATATCTGTAATTAGCGCCAAGGTCAAGTGCCGGCACTTCGACCCACCAGGTATTTCCATCGACCGATTTCTTCATTTGAAATTCGGAGCGAAGTTGCCAGTTGGTCATGTCACCATTGAGATGGACATATGATTTGCCAGGCGCATAGAGTTGGAAGAAACAGTCATTGCCATTGCGTATGGTCAATCCGTCTTCGAGGCCGGCAGGGGGATCTTCAACCACGACATCGTTGATGACAGAATAATAAAAACATTGTGTGAGGGTGTCTGCGCTTCTGATCGCTTGAAAACAGATCTCATGGTTTCCCGTGCCCTGAACTGTGAAATTAAATTCTATCAAGCTTCCATAAGTATGATAAACAGTGACACCATTGTCTTTGATATACAGATCGGCATTCTGGCTTGTTGCTCCCTTGACAGGCAGCATGTCGTTTTCAAACAAAGCGAGTGAAGCTTCCTGTGGAGAGAGCAGTAATGACTGAAAGGCAATGTCTGACGGATAGACCGTGTAGAAAATGTCTCCTCCATCTGAAGCACGTCCTACTGCGCTTCCATTGGCGTTTCTAAAAACAAATGCTAGTGCTTCTACTTCTTCTCCTTCCGGGACGCCATAGAAGTCCTTGATATTATAGCTGATGGAGTGTTTGTTGTTGCCGAGGTTGGTCATCAACACTTTTGGGTCAGGGGTGCCCCATACACCCTGCACATATTTCCAGTCAGTCGGACTGGTGCTGGTAGAAGTGATCACACCTGCGTGGGCGTAGACAGGAGAGATACCTGTCAAGGCGCCATTGCCTTCTGTCGCATTGAAGGTGATGGTGACATTGTCGGTCACTTTTGGAAAAACGGGGACCACCTCCACGACCTGGCTGTAGGCTATTGGAAAAGAAATCAGTAAACAGAGGAGAGTTGAAAAAAGGTAATAAAAAGGCTTTCTCATAAATCTGGTTTGTGCTGGTATTGTAAGGTACAACGAGTGGATAAAGTTACTACCCTTGAGTGATCAAAAGGATAAAAAAACAAACGTGCAGTGTAATGTCGTATAGGGGACATTTTAATAAAATCGCCGCTGGATGGCGTACCTCGTGCTGAGCCGAAGTATCTCCGCCAGCCATGATGATTCCAAAGACAATTCTCTAGGGTATTACGGTAGGTATCGCGGTGGTTGGCGGCGAAAACGCCATCCAACGGCCTGGAACAGAAAGTGAGCACATCTGACCTAAGCTGCTATCGGGCTTCAATGGAATTACGGTAGGTATCGCGGTGGTTGGCGGCGAAAACAGTTCGACTACGCTCACCACGGCGCGCCATCCAACGGCCTGGAACAGAAAGTGAGCACATCTGACCTAAGCTTCTATCGAGCCTTCGCCAGGTACTGATCCACCCGCGCAAGGTATGCGGCTTGTAATTGTTTGGCCAGCGGATGCACTGATCCGTCCCCTATCACCTGGCTGTCAATTCTGACGACAGGTAAAACGCCTTTCGTTGTTGCTGTCAGAAAGGAACCTGCCATCCATGGTAGTTCTTCGAGATGAACATCCCTTTCCTCCAGGGGCATGTTGTGTTCAGCTGCGATCGCGAGTACTTGCTTTCGAGTGACGCCTTTCAACATACCTTTTGCAGGGGTAACAATGACGCCTTCCGGTGTGATAAAAAAGATATTGCATCTCGAACATTCTGATATCACACCATTGAAATGATATAAGACTTCGAAAGCACCTGCCTTTTTTAATTGAGGCTGGGCTTTCATTGATTCGATGTACACGGTTGTTTTGGCGGTGGGTGTATCACGCTGATAGTTTACGGTCATCAGGCTCACTCCGTTTTCGTATTGAGCAGGGTCGCTGACCGGAAGGCTATGCAGCATCAGGTAGATATTCTTTTGCTCCGGAATGGTGTATCCGTCATCGCTGAAGCCACCTGTGACCACAACTCTGAAACCGGCCCTATCCACCTCATTGGCCTTGATCATCTTGTAAAACAAGTCTTTCCAATCTTCCCTGGATAAGCCTGTATTGAAATCCATCATCTGCATCGAGTTTTCGAGGCGATCGATATGGTCTTCCGCAAAAACAGGTATCCCATCGAGTACCCGGAAGTAGTCAAAGATGCCGAGGCCTCTCAAGAGTCCCAGGTCATAGACCGGGATGAGGGCTTGTTCTTTGGGGAGGATATTGCCGTTGATGTAGATGTATGGAAAGAGCATGATGTCGGAATTGAGTGGCAAATTTATTCAATCTGCAGCTTATTAGCTTATAATGCTTATGAGCTTATGAAGGTGATTGGGTTTCCAAACGTTAATTTTTTCGCACGGAGAGCACGGAGTACACGGAGAATATTTATGGCCTGAACCACTTACTGAGATGGCTAAGTATGCTAAAATTCATAACTGGATTCTTAATTCTATTCTCGCACAGAGACGCAGAGGCGCAGTTTAAATTTCCTCCGCCTCCGCCTTAGCCTCAGCCTCAGCCTTAGCCTTAGCCTTAGCCTTATCTCAACACATTCCAATTCAACCCATCAAACAACATCAGTTTATTATTCGTAGGATTGAAACAGATCAAACCTGTGACCGGTGTATAGATCTGATCCGGATCCAGGATCGGTAAGAGAAATGCCTTACCTCCGGTGGGGTTGATATCCATGACAGAGGAAGGGTATTTGAAATTTTGATTGACAGCAATTCCTGGAACAAGCGTTGAGGGAGCCATAGACACGGGAAGATTAGTGGCAAAGGAAGCCATAGGTTGCCATTCATTTCCATTGTAACATCTGACTACATCTGAGTCGCTGTCATAGATGATCATACCGGGAGTCGGATGCTGAATATTTAAAATTTCAGATGCGGTAAATACGGGTAGGTTGACTAATCCATCGCCGAGTTTCACGAGGGAAGAGGAACTAATCGTACTTCCGGGCATGGACAATGTGCCAAATGATACTGGTGCTTCATCGGCAGTAAATTGTAATACTGGGTCCTGGAGTATTTGTCTCCATTGTGTGCCATTGAAAAAGACCACTGCAGCACTATCTGAGAGATAAGCAAGTTGTCCTCCTGTGGGTGTGCCCAGGTTACTTAGCGCAGTGGCTGTGATCACTGGTAGTTGCATTCCTTGCTGGCCGGAGTAAACCAACAGACTTACGCTTTCCCCTCCATGAACAAATGGATCAGGTGCATCAGGTGTTTTAATGACAACATCCGCGTGTCCGGAGATGACTGTATCCCGCATGATGAGCAATTGTCCGAGCGACCTCACCGACGAGAGGGTCTTGCTTTTGATGGTGGCATTTAATCCCGGATACGGAATCATCATGCCTGGAAATATTTCACCCCACACCGGTCCGAAGGCATTTGCGGCCCGCTTATATATTTTAAATTCGAAGTCATCCGCCATCAAATGACTTAAAGCCCCGCAATCGTAAAAGTTGATGCTGTCCAGTGAAGGGATTTCCTGGTTAGTGCCATAATTATTGACAATCCAGTAAGCGCCTTGTGGTGTCTTAATCTGCGGCACCACATCCGGCAATACATTCAAATGACTTACGACTACTTTACCGTTTGGATTGAGCGCGCCAAAACCAATAGAAAGATCACCGCCATTGGTGAATGAAATGTTTCCATTATTCTGGACCAGCAATATCTGACTCGTACCTGAGCCGACAGCAACATTGGAAGGAATGATGTTAGCACTTCCTGACAAAACGCCGTCAACTCCGTTTGCTTTGTCAATTACTTCGCCGGATGATACATCATCAAACTGATAATAAGCTACGATCGTCTGATCGATTGATGGGTTTTTGGTGAGATGGCGACCGAGCCTGATTTCATCTTCCGTGAGTGCGCGGTTCCATACACATACTTCATCAATTTCGCCTTTAAAGTTTCTTTCATTCCAGCCCTGGTAGCTTCCTATACGCACATTGTCAATCGTGACAGATTCAACACTTGTATTGTGCACTGCCGGTACACCATTGACATAGAGTGTAACGGATCCGGGCTTAACAACCATTGCCACGTAAGACCATTCCCCTGGTGTTACAGTAAGATTACTATCCCACCACCATGCGCCGCCTGGCCAATGATAGGCAAGTGTATTATTACTCTCCCGAAAATTGAATCCGGCTGCAGTGCCATCATTCATCCATATCCCGGAGTACTCACTTTGGATACCTGTTGGCTTTATCCAGGCTGTCACGGTCAGTGTCTGGGTAGTGAGGCTGATATCATCTACTTTGAGATAACCAGGTGTAGAAGCAATTTTCATTGCACTGCCTGGTGTCGTATCAAGTGCGCACCGATTGTCGGCGATGATCATACCATCTACTGTAGTGGTATCATCTCCGTTGACATCATGTACGATGAGGGTGACATCGTACACGCCCGGACTCTTGTATACTACTTTTGGATTGCGGATAGTTGATGTTGATGGTGTACCGCCTGGAAAACTCCATGACCATGTAGCGTTTGTCTCCTTTAATACAGAGAGGTCTGTGAAGTATGCTGTATCACGGTCACAAAAGAGATACTGCTTATGCACACCAGGAATGGCCATGGGTTGGGAGGCTTCGTAAAAAGGAGATTCCCATACCGATCTGTCTGTAGCGTTTCGCAAGACTCCGTTTCTGTACCACGGCAACATTTTCACTGAATTTGTCCTGGCAGGAAGTCCGCTATTGAAGAGCACCCATTCAGGCATCGTTGCATTCCGGTAATAGACACTATTCCGTGTACCGATATAGATACCACCATTGGTGCCGCGCTGATGCATGAGGTTGGTCGGATATTGCCCATCGAGTGCTGTGCCGCTGATGTTAGTCCAGGTACTGCCACCATTATCTGATGTGTATGCTTTAAAGCCATTATAAGCCGGGTATCCATTATACATGGAGGTCCTTACCATCCAGATTTTCATTGGATTGTTTGGATCGACAGTGATATCATAGGGTATCCACAGATGTTCATTATTCATCAATGCAGCAGGTGGGGTTATCTCTGTCCATGTTGCACCTCCGTTGAGAGATCGGTAGATTCTCTTTGTGCCCCACCAATCCGGAAAGGTGCAGGCATAGAGTACATCCGGATCTGCATGGCACATATCCATTGCTGCCACATCAACACCGAAATTGTAAATCTCCTCGTAGGTAAAACCATTATCTCGTGTCAGATATAGTTTAGTACCTGAACCGGTATACCATGTTCCATAATAGTGAGGATGAAAGAGGAGGTCACTTGATTTTCCGGTGATGTAGGTGCTGTTAGGTTGAAACTGGAAGTCACGTGTTACCGGGCTGATGGTCCTGTTGCTCTGCAGTTGTTTGATATTGTAGTTGCTGTAAGCCTGGCGGTCATAACCGGGATTGACAAATCCACCTACGCCATCACCACCATCTGTACAAATCCATCCATTGATGTACGTATTTTCTTCCTTCATCAGCGTGCCGTTGTGATATGCACCACCGATCATGACATCACCGTACCAATGCCCCATGCCAAAGCCCCAGAAATCAGAGCCGGCGATACCCACATTGCGGCGCGAAAAATTAGCGCCACGATCATTGGAATAAAATATTCCTCCATCACCACACACCCATAGTTCACCACTGTGTTCCATATAGTGCAGATCATGAATGTCTGCATGCACATAATTGGGTTTGTATGAATGGCTCCAGGCGGAAGGGCATACAAAACTTGCACCTTCATTGCCCGATACCCAAAGGTTGACGCCGCAGACCCACATAGAGTCTTTGTTATATGGACTCACTCCGAAAGCGAGGTCATAATAATACTGCCCGCCGTCATCGAGGCCCTGGTCACTCCATCCCATGAGGTTCATATTGGACGAACTGGGGGGCCCTCCGGGTCCGGGTCCGCAACACTTAAAGGTCCATGTAGCACCTCGATCAGCGCTGACATATACACCATAGAGGCCGCTGCCACCATCCGCTGAGCCTGTAGCGAGTGCATAGACTTTATCAGGCGCATCGGGTGTCACAGCAATTTCGGTGCGCTGTTGATGCTCACCCAATCCAAGATTAGGTGAGGGCCAGCCGGTAGTTTGTTGTGTAAATGTTGTGCCAGCATTGTAGGATCTGAAAAACTCAGTGATATCGCCATTTCGGCGCACGACGTACATAGTGTCGGGATCATTGGGATGAAACTCTATTTCAAGCGCATCACCGCCGAGTACATTTGTCCAGGTAGTGCCACTGTTGGTGGTCCTGAACAACCCATCCTCGGTAGCTGCAAAAACAGTTGTAGGCTGATCAGGTTTACAACGTAAATCTCTGGTGGCGAAGGTCAGGGCCATGAAACTTCCATCACCCGTAGGCTGCCATGAGTTACCGCCATTGGTGCTTTTGTAAATGTTTGAAAGCAACTCCGCGTAAATGATATTCGCATTTGTAGGATTGATTTCAATCGAGGTGACACCACCGGTCAGCAAATCATTTGTCTTTGGGGTCCATGAGATACCACGATCTGTGCTCTTCCAGACACCTGCATTAGCCGTGCCGGCATAGATAATATTTTCATCAGAAATGGACTGCTCGACTGTATACACATGTGCTGAACCCGGGGCATAACTTCTGCTGGCAGCATCATGATCCCAGTCAATGGGCCCCAGGGTTGACCAATTGGACGAACTTCTTTGATTTTTTAAATCAAAATAGTTTTGAAGGTAAATGGAATCGTAATAAGGATTGGGTACTACATTTTTACTCAGTCCGGAGATCCATCTTTTATAGTATTGGGTATGTTGATTTTTTACAAAAGGATTGGTCTTGTAATATTCATCATAGAGGCTCATAACTTCGCCTGGATCGGCATCGGTCTTGTACATCGCGGTGACCCAGGCGGGTACTGCCTCTGTCAGTCTGGGTTGGTATGGATATTCCCTTTGAGCGATCAGCTCTGTGTGTGCAAATAAAAAAAGGGAGCTTATGATAAGGAGGGAAAGTTGCCTGTACCCGGAGAAAGAAAAATCAAACTGTGTCACCGTAGGTTGTTTTTAGTCAATACACTGGTTTTCCGGGCGGGACACAAATTTAGTCAACCTGATGGGAAATAAGGTGATGCGCCGTCAGCTTTAATTGCCCCGGCTTTCAAGCCGGGGTAGGATGGGCTGTATATATTGGGCTTGAGCCAACAGAATAAACCCACTTGTGGCTAAAGCCGAATCTCTATTGCTTCTATCCCCCGACTAAAGTCGGGGGCAATTATTCCTCGTCCGGTTCTTCGACATGCAGGCGATGAAGGAATCTATGGACCACCGGGGAAAGCATCACAGCGATCGTCACCAGGAATACCACTCCGCTTAAAAGCGCGTAGGTGCCAGAAAATAATTTTGCACTATTTGTTGGCATATGGTCTATTTCGCCCATGCCTGAAAGGATCATAGTCGCATTATGATATGAACTGACCCAATCCAGTCCGGCGATTGAATGATAGCCTACCATGCCAATCCCCAGGCATATGGTCAGAAAGCTAAAAGCATAAAGCATGAATTTAAGCTGCCGCTGATAAAAGGATCGGGCATCCAAAATAGGTTTGCTCGTATGCTCAAAAGGCAGGATTCTATTCAGGGCAGTTGGTTTTTTCTTTGTCATACTACACGGAGTTTAATAAAGGAAAGTAAGCTACTGCTTCTCTTTTATTAGTCTGGAATAAATACTTTGTGGTTCAGGGAGCTCGTGCTTCATAGCCGGATCCGGTATAGGATTGTGGTATGTTAAGGAGACAGGCAACACGCCTGCCCATATCGGCAAGTCATAGTCTTCGTCATCATCTCCCGGAGGCCCGGTGCGGATTTTGGCTGAAGCGGTATCAATTTCAATCGCGAGAGCGGTGGTGGCCTTCATTTCTATATCATTTGGAAGTCTCACCTCATCCCAGCGGCCCGGGAGGATCTGATCGGAGATAATACGCAGGGCTTCCATTTTTTCGTCGCCTTCCAATTCGCGGGCATGTCCGTAGATCACGGCTGAACGGTAATTCATCGAATGATGAAAAGCTGACCTGGCCAGGACCAGGCCATCGATCAGGGTGACAACCATGCATAGAGGCCTGCCATCGGTCAATGCAGCGAGCATCCTGCTTTTACTGCTGCCGTGGACAAAGAGGGTATCTTCCTTACGACCATAGGCGGTGGGAATCAAATAAGGCTGACCCTGATCTTCCCAGCTCAGGTGACAGAGGAAGTGTTGGTCCAGTATTCCATAAATGGTTTCTTTGTCATAAAAACCACGTTTAGGAAGTCGCTTTACAGTGTTCAGTGCAGACTTTTCAAATGATTGATGCTCCATAATCAGAAAATTGGTCTCAAATTTAACCTTTCAATCGCAGCTATAACTTGACAAATGTTCCCTATACGATACGGCAGCCACATTCCACAAAGGAATGGGCAGAAGTAATTCGTCTGCTGGTAGCGTACAGGGATGAGTTTAACAATGATGCCTGTTTTTCTTCCTTTGAAGCAGAGATGGCTAATATCGAATCACTCTATGCACAGGAAGGCCTGCTGAAATTGATCGCTGTTTCGGAAACGGATGGAGAGATCATGGCTTGCATTGCCTACCGCACCTTTGAGCCGGGTGTAGCGGAGATGAAACGGTTATATGTCAAGCCTGCTCACAGGGGAAGGCACATGGGCCGTATACTTGCAGAAAGAATTATTGCTGTAGCGAAGGAAAGTGGGTTTGATAAAATCATATTGGATACGATGGTGGAGATGAAGGCAGCGCAGCAACTTTACGATCAACTTGGATTTACCATGATGCCGCCTTATGATCATCAGGATCCGGAAAGAATCGTGTGTTACGAAAAACAACTGCAAGCGAAATAATACGTGGAGGAAGAAAACCAAATCTGGAAGGACCTGTTGAAGGCTGAGCAAAAAGCAAGGTCTTCCAAACTCAATCGCCTGCTAACTTCACCGTTGAGGTATCCGATGCTGATGGGATTCAACAAAGTAGTTTATCCGATTTTGAAACGGGGTATTTCTGTTCATGCTAAAACATTTTTTGGTATCCGGATGAAGACACTGTTGCCGGCAGGCACAGACATCTTGCTCAATGGTATTAAATCCCATGATTCAGAAATCCGGCTCACCAAATTTCTGACACGACACCTGCAGCCTGGGGATACATTTATTGATGTAGGTGCACACTATGGCTATTATGCTTTATTAGCATCAACAGTCGTCGGAGACAAGGGACATGTCTATGCGATAGAAGCATCCGCGCATTCATTTGAATTACTAAAAGCGAATACTGCTCCTTTAAAGAATATCACTTCGTACCATAATGCTGCAGGAGAAGCTCCTGGTGAAATTGTATTTTATGAATATCCTGGTCCGCTGGCCGAATACAACACGATCATTGAGGGAGCATATACAGATAAGAAGTGGTTTAAGAACGTAAAGCAGACGATCAACAGGGTGCAGACGCTGGTCCTTGATACTTTGATTACATCAAATCCAATGACCAATACCATCATTAAAATTGATGTAGAAGGAGGAGAGCTTTCGGTGTTAAAAGGCCTTTCGAAAACACTTGCGGAAAGGGATTTTACGATTGTGACAGAATATCTATATTCACAGGAAGCCAACTCAGCACACCACCATGCGACTGATTTTTTACTCGAAGCGGGGTATAAACCTTACTCCATTTCAATGGATGGGTCGGTGAGGTTTATTGATCAGATTGATAGTTACATGAAGAGTGAAAAATTGGATTCGGATAATATTGTATTTATAAAGGGAGTGTAGATAAGGTTTAATAGAGAAATCATAATATTTCGCACGGAGAACACGGAGTGCACGGAGATTCCAAACAACCTCAACCTATGCTCTTTACCTGGAGCCAGGAGGCTCCTGTACATGAACCGATAGTGGAAGATGATTTATGATTCTTCAATCGGCAGCCAGGTAGGCTACTGATATCATTTGTAGTATGCTCTTTACCTGGAGCCAGGAGGCTCCTTTACATGATCGGATAATTGATTATGATTTGTGATTCTGCAATCGGCAGCCAGGGAGGCTACCGATATCATTTGTTTTTGTAAAAAACAAATGATAGGATTTGTTATGTAAATTCGCCTTTCACTTAAATAAAACGATATGCAATCAGCACTACTTCATTCCCATTCCGGCCTTCGCTGGATCCTCCTGTTACTCCTTGTGGCTACGGTCTTTAGCACCTTTGGCAAGCGTAGCGGGAAAGTGGCCTTTACGGCACAAGACAAAAAACTGAGTTTATTCACATTGATTGCAGCTCACCTTCAGGCTGTCCTGGGTTTAGGTTTGTATTTTATGAGTACCAAGGTTGATTTTTCATCTACGACGATGAGCAGTCCGGTACATCGTTTTTTTACCATGGAGCACACGCTCATGATGCTGATCGCCATCATCCTGATCACGGTAGGGTATGGTCATGCGAAAAAAGCAAATGCTAAAAAGGTATTTACGTATTACCTGATCGCCCTCATCGTTATCCTGATCGCGATTCCATGGCCTTTCCGGACGGCATTGTCTGCAGGCTGGATGTAAGATGTAAGAGAGTGAGAGAGTAAGAGAGTGAGAGGCATATAGATAGTGTGTATGCCAGATACGCCTCTTACTCTTACCCTCTCACTGTCTCATAACTATCAACTTTTTTTCGCGCTACGACGCAAAGACGCAAAGAATATTTAAACTTTTACTCTCTCACACGTCTCACTCTCTTACTTCTTACTCTCTCACACGATGGATACTCTACTCGACAGATGGCACACTACCTTTGGCAGCGAAGCTCCCGAAGTGACCGTCCGCGCGCCAGGTCGTGTCAATATCATCGGAGAGCATACAGACTACAATGAAGGGTGGGTGCTTCCAGGGGCGATGAGTCGAAGTATTTATATTCTTGCCTCCAAGAAAGCGACCAAGGGACATCATTGGATCGCATATGATCTTGATGAAGAGATCGAATCACTCGAAGACATATTTGAATACGGGGAGTATCCATGGGCTAAATATATTGAAGGTGCCATCCGACTGTATGCTCCTGAGATAGGTCCGCTGCGATTGTTGGTCGGCGGGGATCTGCCAGTAGGTGCAGGTATCTCCTCCTCGTCTGCATTGGTTTGCGGGGTACTATATGCGCTGCAACAATTGTCTGGTCGACATGAAACGAAAGAAGAGCTTGCGTTGATAGGCCAGCGGGTTGAGCGGGAGGTCATAGGTGTACAAGGCGGGATCATGGATCAGTTTGCCATCATGATGAGTCAGCCGAGGCATGTGATGCTGCTGGATTGTCGCACGAGGGAATATAAGCTCGTGGATGCTGATTTACCCGGATGCACATGGATACTGATCAATACCCGGGTCAAGCATGCGCTCATCGATAGTGATTACAATCAACGTGCCGCGCAGTGTAAGCAAGCTGTGGAGAAGATAAGGGAAACCTTTCCTGATGTCCAGGCACTGCGTGATGTTGATATGGATATGCTGAAAGCCAGCGGTCTTAACGAGACGCTAATGAAACGATCAGCGTTTGTCATCGAAGAGAACAATCGTGTACATGAAATGGTCCAGGCTCTGCATGAACATGATTCGGAACGTGCAGGATTACTTTTAAAAGCTTCGCACGCAGGACTGCGACACATGTATGAGGTCAGTTGTGATGAATTAGATCATCTCGCTGATTTCGCCAATCGGTATGAAGGTGTACACGGCGCCAGGATGATGGGTGGAGGCTTCGGAGGATGTGTGATTTGTCTGTTGCAGGAAGATGTGTTGGATGCTTTCTCTATCGCGTGTGTTGATTCTTATCTGGATAGATTTGGGTTCGAACCAGAAGTGATATTGTTTGAGCTCGCGGCGGGGGTGGGACTTGCGACTGAATAACTTTTACTTATCAAAGGTTATTATAAATATCATTTAAACAAAATAAGCTGGCTGTCGATGGTTGCCTTTACCCAATGTTTCACCATCGGCTCAATCAGCGTATAATCACCAGGCTGTAGTTCTACTTTCTGACCTTTTTCATTTTCAAAAAAAACATTTCCGTTGATGCACACCAGTAGGGCAGGTATCTGTGTAATGTGTTCTTTTAAAAGTTGATCTTTCAAAATGCGAATGGATGTTGCGTTGCCCTTTTCGCTTTTAAACAGGGAAATAGCTGATACAGCTTTATCCTCCGTGTGTAAGTCCTTTATGTTCATCACCAATTGTTTTTACAGTTAAGGACGCTTCTAATAACCGCATTATTGTTAAAAACCAAAATTGATTGTCATTGCATTACAACAGTGGCAGCAACAAATTTGAGAGTTATTTGATGCGCCCTTAATTCATTTCCACCACAAAAAGACCTCTGAGTTGGTTTTCACCATATCCTGTAGCCTTGTCCTGCGGATAAAGTAAATGAAGCCTTTCGGCCGTTTCAGGCAATATGTCCGTGCCCAACGTGCCGTGACATTGGATGCACATCCTTGCGGTCTGGATGGGATAATATCCTGTCATCTTACCATCCACGATCAGGATGGAAGGTGGAAGGGTCTCTTGCTTTTCTTCCTTTATCTTCAGCATATTGATATACGCCAATTCGGTTTCATTCGCCTGATTGGCAGGGTTTCGTGGGCGATCCGTAACACGTCTGATCTTTGCATCGTGCACATCGCCTATACTGTCTGTCAGGGTGATAGCATGCACACTACAAAACTCCACGGCTCCGGCTGTTCCATGTGCACTCATAGCCTCCATGAGATTCTTGACGAGGATGGACTTTGTGCTGTTGACGATATTCAGTCCTCTTTCTTCGAAGGTCATTGCCTTTGCTCCGGGCTTAGACGTTGTTTTAAACTCTTCCCATGCGGCATACCATTCATCTGAGCCGAGGTCATGATCATAGATATATCCGGCGATGATTTCCAGGTCTTCTTGCCTGAATGATTGCTTAGGCATCAGGCCAAAATTGCGGACCGCACCCGGCATGATGGAATTTGCCTGAGATGGATTCATGGCAAACCTGGTCACTTTGTTGATAAACTCCTCCCGGCTGATTTTTTCTGAAAAATAATGCTCGCGTATCCTGAATATAGGAGGCCCCAGACGTTTGTCTACGCTCATATCGGGCGTATGGCAGGCAAAACAATTGTTCTGTAAAAGGGTGAGGGCCTTTGCATCTGCTTCTTTCTTCTCTCTTGCCAGGCTCATGCATCCGGTGAGGAGGATAAGGGTGAAGGTGACCAGGGTCAGGCTGATCAATGCTTGGTTTTTCATATATCTGGAAATAAATTCATCTGTATGTGTACACGAAAGTGGAGATGATTTCAAGATACCGGCTTTCCGATGCATATATAAATACTTCCAGGGGGTAAAGGTTCACAAAAGGGCCAGACATCTTTTTTCCCTATTGCCCAAATGGCTTAAAAATGGCTAGATTATTGATTCCCAGTTGATCAAATACAAAGGTGTTCCACTTCTTCATCTCGGGTTCATTGGTTCCACGGTCTGCTTCCTTGAGATACTGGGTCTTTATAAGTTCAAACCGGGTTTCTAATTCCTGATAGATTTTTTCAAACTGCCTGGTGTCCGTGAGTGAGATTTTCAATTCACTTTCCAGTTTACGTCTTTCGATTTCACATATGTCAAAATACATGTTGATAAAGCAATGTGCTTTGTTGTCAATCGGCAAGTGATAAAAACTGACATAGGGATCAAAAATGGTGGCGGAAAATATGGAGGTTGAATCCTGATAAGTGTTGATATCCACAAAGAGCTTGACACCCAGGTGGTATTTATCTGCCATCACATCTGCGGAGGGAGATGCTGCTGATGTATCAATGGCTATATCTTTAAAAAACACCCTGTCCTCAGACCATTGAATATAGGGATGCTGAAACAGTTTGGATTTCATCAAGGGGTTTGACTTAAAGATGGTCTTGTTGGTAAACGAATACGTGTCGTTGAAAAACAACTCATTGGAATTATCTCCATCCTTCAAGCGGTACTCATCATTGTAGTGCCAGAAGAAATCATTGTACGGCATCGCATTGATTTTCCTGTAATCGCTGTAGGCGCCATCGGTGACATTGAACGTCGGGATCAGAAAAGTATTTCTGAAATCGTAGGCATACAGGATAGCGTTCGATTTGATGGAGTAGGATTGCGCATAGGCTTCTCCTACCCTGCTGCGATAATCAATGATATAGGAAAAATCAATATGATTAAAGACTGTATGGCCTTGATGTGTTGTGAAGGATTTGGTAATCGCAAAACTGACATTTGAAATAGTGTCGCCAGGGAATATTGGCCGAAAGGGATACTTCTTACTGTTGAGGCAGTTGAGTGTGATTTTCAAGATCGTGTTGTTCGTTTTGTTGACCCATACTGTTCCCTTGAAAAACAGTCCGGCAGTATCTGTGGGCTCATAGCTGATGACATAGATGGAGTCGGCGTTGTCATCGACATACTTTTTATCCAGGGAGAGATCAAAGCTTATTCGCATCTCTTTTTTGGACAGCTCCAGCGGGCTATCGGGGAAATTTGAGTTGTTGCTCAATAGTTTCATAGCCGTGATCGCTGTCGAACTTTCCATTGATGCAAAAAATCGGTTGTCGTATGGCTGCATGGCCAGTCGACCTGCCTTGAGTGTCAGTCCTGACAACTCGTATCCGGATATTGCTGCATTGTAATAGCCTTCAACCAATTCGATCTGCTGTTCATCCCTGAACGTTTTCAATTCATAATAGGCCTTTGCATTTGTTTGAAATGAAGAGGCTTTGCTTCTGCATTTGATCAGGAGATCAAAGAGATATAAATTATCATTGGGGGTCACGACCACTTCCCTGAGCAACTGGATACTTTCGTTGAGATAAATCGTGTAGATATCCTGTTGCGCGGTAAGCTTGATCACCTGGGTTTCATACCCGATGAAGATAACCAGGATGGAGTCCCGCGTGCCACCTGTTACTACACGGAAGTAACCATCGTCATTGGTGATGGTACCCTTTTGCAGTGTTTTGTTGTAGACATTAGCGAAGGAGACTGGCTCCTTTGTAATTGCATCTAAAACCCTTCCTTCGATTTCCCTTGTGGCCTGTCCCCAGGAAAAGGATGGTAATAAGGCCAGGAGAAATAAGATGAAGGATGATTTCATGGGTTAAAGATAGGGCCATTCCATCAGCGATTTTAATGCGAAATCTATTCGAAACTTGCAATAGTTTCCCATCGTTCGGGGCGTATTGCATCCGCCCCGAACGATGGGATTTCTTTTGTCAGGGGCGGTTGCAAAACGCCCCTGACAAAAGAAATAAGAAGAATAACTAATTGAATGCCGTTGCAGGAGTTTGCCCCCGCCCCCTGTGTTCCGCGGCGCACATCCTCTCGCATGGAAACCCCGGGGAGACATGATTATCATTTCAACGCATGAACTTGCAAGGCGAGGTGATTAATTCAAATCCCGTTTTAAGTTGAATTTAGAATGCTTTCTCACTCTCTGGCTTTCTTACTCTCTTACTCTCTCACTCTCTTACAAACTCATGGCTTCACCCTTCAGACGAAATGCTCTTTAAAACTACTTTACAGGTACATACTTGTTGACAACAATACCACAGCCATAGCGTGTTGAATTGTCCAACTCAAGTGGTGTTTTGCCGGAGAAAATTGTCAAACCTTCACCGACAGCGGTGGGATTGATGAAGAGGTTGAGTTCATCGATCAGGCTGTTTTCGATCAGGGAGGTTACAAAACCAGCACCGCCATAAGCAATGATGTCTTTACCATCCTGTTGTTTGAGCTCCTGGATAGCTTCGACCAATGGTTTGTTAGCCATGGCAGCATTGATCCCTGATACAGTCTGATTTGTTCTACTGAAGATGACCTTTGGATAACCGACCATCAGTTCTGCAAATGGTTTGGAAGGATCGTCCGGATTAATGGCTGCTGCTTCCCAATGACGCATAAAGCCATCGGCCATCTTACGGCCCATCACGATGGTGTCTACAGAATCTGTAAGCTCTCTGACGAAATCCTGCAGCCTGACATCCCAGGTCCAGGTCATCCAGTCCAGTTGACCTTCGGGGCCGGCAACAAATCCGTCTACGGACATCTGCATTTGTAATTTCAATTTTCTCATTTCAATGTGGTTAAAGTGGTTGATGTGATTTAAGGTGCAAAAATGGGGCGAAATCTTGTATTCCTGTGAGTGGTGGAAACGAAAAGCATAGGGCAGAGAGCATAGGGCATAGGGCGGCAGAGAGCAAGGGGCAAAAGGGGCCTAAGAGACTGGTAAGCCTTTTAGAATTAGCGTGAATTAGCAGCGGAGCTTATGGGGAGGAAGGGTAGAATGGCACCAAAGGTGGAAGGTGCTTTAGATTCGGAAAAGGTAAACCCAAAGGTTATCAAACTACATTTTCCATATCTAGTGATTTACCTCTGGCATCAGGAGACGCAAAACATATGGCATTCAAGTCTGAGACTTGAACGAACGGGTGTTTGGATATGAAGGTTTAGCTGCTTGTAAAACTACGTTTTACATGGCAGAAGATTTGACCCGCTCGTCAGGAGACGAGCATATATGGCATTCAAGTCTGAAGACTTGAACGAGCGCTGCACTTCAAGCACGAACGAACGATGTTGGACGATGATTTAACTCTAGCGTTGGGAGACGCAAAGCATATAGCATTCAAGTCTGAGACATGAACGAACGATTAGTTATTGTTTAAAATACACTTTCTGGATTTTACCATTCCCGGTGTGATAAATGACATTGGCTTCGATCTTTCTGTTTCCGAAGCGGACGATCTCCTGATCGGTGACGATATTTCCTTCTACAGTTCTACCGGCAAGTTCACAATGAAGGTCGGGGGCGCTTTGAAACAATGCGGAATAGTCAAGTTTCATCTCGGTCTTGCCTTTGTAGAGTATATTGTCCGGATAATTATAGATTTCCACATCGTCTGCATACGGCTCGAGAAATGCGTCGATGTCCCTTAAATTATAGGCATTCAATTGTTGCTGCGCAAGCGCTACAGGGCTGACAGGAATCAGCGTATCGGGATCGATGATCACACCCTTATTGATGACACGATAAATCTTCGTGATGTTTTCCATATCTGCAATGGGGTCTGCTTCTAATAAAACCAAATTGGCTTTTTTGCCTTTGGTTATACTTCCAAATTCCTTTTCCTTTCCAACCACTTTTGCGCCATTGATGGTGGATGCTTCGAGGATCTGCCAATTGGTCATACCACTAGCCTGCATGGCGAGTACCTCTGTTAGATAGGAGGAGGCATGCAAAGTGCCTATGTTACCGGCATCTGTTCCGGTAGCGATGATCACGCCTGCATCAGATAACTTCCTGAGGTTAGCCAGCATGATATTATTAGCCGTTTGGGTGCCCTCCATTTTCTCCGGTGTGTTGATACGTCTGTAGTATCTATTGGTCATGGCTGTGTCCGGAAGATGTTTCAGATCCAGCAATGAACCCAGCTGGATCGGATCACCCATGCGCTGCTCATGATGGCTGATGTGCAGATGCTGCCCGAACGTATTGACATATCCGTCGTGAACGATTAGTGTTGGACATAGGATTGTCTTCTTGTTTTTGAGGAGCTGTACAAAATCATCTGTCAATAATTCATCATCCACACTGTGGACCAGGTAGTCACATCCATTTTCTACTGCCAGTTGTGCTGTGATGCGCTGTGTGGCATGAACTGCCAATGGCAGATTGTTTTTATGCGCTTCATCGCTGATGGCTTTGATGATGGGCAGGTAGCGGCGGGCACTTGCTTCGATGTCTGATGTATCCCGACCTACGATGTACCAAATCTTGATCATGTCAGGCTGGTACTGCAACTGCTGCTGTACCAGGTTGATAGCATCTTCTACCGTCTTGACAAGATTAAAAGGGCCGTCATCACCGAGATTGGAAAGAGCTTTCGGTTCATATGTTGTCAACAAAGGCCCAGCCATATAGATGGATGGTGCATACGTTGCATCCTTGAATGAGTCTCTGTGTTTAAGGAAATTGACTGTCGTACCGACATCAATCACCGTGGTGATACCATTTTGCAAATACCGTCGCAATACGTCCTCCATATGATCATGCGCCCAGTCGATCTCTTCCTGGTATGGTTTGTATTTGCGTAAATCGATTGCGTCAGGTCTCGTATACAATCCGCCTGTCTGCGAAAAATGAATGTGGGCATCTACAAATCCCGGAATCAGATATTTTCCTTGGCCATCTACAATCGTTGCATTGGCCGGAACTTTAACCTGTTCAGCAGGACGAACATCTGATATGAGATCATGGGTGATGGTCACGGTCTGGTTAGGCATCCAACCATGTTGCACAACATCCGCCACCGATATATTGGTAATACAGGTTTGTGCACAAAGTGCTTCTGTCAGAAGGACTAAAAGAAAGGTGAGACGAAAGATATTCTGCATATATAAATCAAGCTGGTTCGTTTAAATCAAATTCCTGAATAATCTTCCATGGCTCTTGCTCAACTTGTTCAATCAAACTAACCTTTCCAAAAGTAATGATGGTGGGTAAGTTGATTTTTATTATTTGTTGAAAGATGTCATCTGTGCATATACTATTTCTTGGATGCATGAGCGTGATGTGTGGCTCATGGTTTCTGGGGGCCTCAATGATACCATGTAATACTTGGCTCCGAAGTGTTCTAAAGGAATGCAAGTTATCATTTACAGGTAATAGGACTCCATTGCCCTCTGAAAATCGAGTGGCTTTGCCAAAACATATAGAAATTTTCGGCAGCACCTGGCTGGTCAGATTGTAAAGTACATTATCAAAGGATTCAATTTCATCTTCACGGCAAAGCGTAACATGAGCCTTAATCAATCCATACTGCTGTGGATTAAATTTTTGACGGATACGTTCGATAGCAGCCGATTGCTTTTCATCAATAAAGAGGGTTAATTGTATTCTTCTTCTTTTATTCATCGTGCAGTCAGAAGGACTTGATCACTATTCTCTTTCAAAAGCTTCGATTTCTTTATGGAGTTCTATCGCCTTGATGACCGGTGTCCATTCCTTCCCTTCAAAAATAAGTTTAAACCATTTCTTTTCCCTGTTTTCATAACGGATATTAATAAATAACCATAAGGAAACGGCTATTGCCAAGAGCGTCACCACACTATTCAAGAAAATATAAGGCAGGTGACCACTTTTGATCAGATCCATAGACCAATAAAAGGTAGTCCAGGCGGGGAGTTGCAGCAAAAGGATACGCGCTACCCAGAGCGTGGATGACTTCAATTGCGTCAATCGCTTCTGGGTTTTGATCAGCGTATCGGTGATGTCCATCTGATGGATAAGTACAAGCTGATATAGGTATATACCAATACCGATGGCTGTCAGCAGGAGCTGAAAAGCGGCTGAATACAAGAAGAAAGGGCTCACGGATGCATAGGCATGAACAAACAGATTGACCACAATGGTGCCTCCTATACCGACCCAAAGCATACCTACGATGATGGTAAAAATTTTAAGCGGTGTCATGGAAGATAACAATGATTTGGTCTTGAGCCTGGTGATTTCGATAGCATTGCTTTTATTCAGCATCAGGGATGCCTCTAGTTTCCTGTCGTATGCTTTCCAGAGATTGATGATTTCTGATTGATCCATTAGAATTGATTTTTGAAGGTTGAAAACTTATGTGTCAAAATGGTTTTGATCCTGCTGATTTTTGTACCAACATTACTCTCAGACAAGCCTACTATTTCTGCAATCTCTTTGTGGCTTTTCTCTTCCAGATAAAGTAACATCACCGCTTTGTCCATTTCGCGGAGTTCGGAAATAAATTGTTGGAGGAGGAACAGGTGCTGATCTGACTCAGCGGGCACCTCTGTGTCTTTGAGATTCAGGATGCTATCGGTAAGGATATCGGTTTGCTCTTTTCGTACATGATCTTTCCGGTAAAAAGAAATGGCCACGTTGAGTGCTATCCGATATATCCATGTGGAGTGTTTATAGGTATCGTTGTAATTGCCAAACGATTTCCATAAGTGGTATGTCATTTCCTGAACGAGGTCTCTCCTCGCCTCGGCATCTCTGCAATACGCATTGGCGATCTTATAGAGAATGCCCTTATGGTTTTCCAGCATCTCAAGAAACTGTTCTTCCTGGTTCATATACTGCAGATGAGGTCAATGGGATTTGAATAATTCATTACCCTATTATTCGCAGCAGGTCCCAAAAAATCACAGTATTCCAGAAAAATATTTCTTGGCTGTGGGGTGGGAGGTCAGGCATAGAAGCCATCATTTTTTAAACTCACCAATATGCCAGAGGATCCCTGAAGGATCATGAAGAAAACACTCGCGGCCCCAGGGATGGTTTCTGATCGGAACAAGTCTTACGCCTTCATATTTGGACGGCAGATCAAGGGCTAGTATTTCGTCATAGTATCTCGCCACATCATCGACCTCGAGAAATACCATGGTGTTGTCAACCCAGTCCTTAACATAAGCATCCTGCAAATAAAATCCGATGCCTTCGGTTTTGAAATATGAAAAATTGTGTTCCAGCACCACCTCTTCAAAACCAAGATCACGATAAAATCGTCTGGAGACATCAAAATCTTTTGCACCGATAAACGGACGAATGGATATGGCTTTGTGATTCATGGAGTGGGATAGTAAATTAGAACCGGCTTATCAAGCGTGAACAGGATTACTCAGCCTTAACGAATTTGATGACTTGCTGTCCAATAGTCATCATGTACATGCCCGGCACAACAGATGTTAGATCAATTTCATTCTTGCCGGTTGATAAGCTGCCTTTCTGAACAAGCTGGCCTGTCAATGATGACACGGTATAATCAGCTGTTTCAACTCCCGGCCATACAATGGTCATCGCATCATTGGCTGGATTGGGGAATACGCTAACTGTTTTTGTTAAATTACCATCAGCCACTGAAGTGGTATTGATCAAGCCATGAATATCATATTTTGAAAAAAATCTCCATATCTCATTACACGCATCGATATCCTGATTAGTGCCCAGGCCTCCAAAGGCTGAGCCTGGCCATGTATGTTCGCCATTGATGATTTTAAAATGTTCGACGGTCGATCCGTTGTTACCACCGGTATATACCTGATGTTCGGCAGTACAGCCATCACCACCGTCTGTATCGGGGATAGCAGTAATCGAAGGTGTTGATTCGCAGTTATTATAGTTGACCCAATAAGCAACTGCGGCGGGTGTGGTACCAAAAAGAAAATTTCCTGTATACGGTACAGTGGCATCTGCCGTCCCATGTATTTCCATGACCGGCATCGGATGGCCGGGACTACAAGTGGCTGGTTGGTTGACATTCATCGTGCCGGTGACAGAGGCGATCGCGGCGATACGTTCACTCAATTCGCATGCCAGATGATAACTCATAAAACCCCCATTGGACATCCCGGTGCTATAGATCCTGTCCTGGTTGATAGAGAACTCGGCAGAAAGTGAATCGATCAATGCGGCCGTAAATCCGAGATCATCCACGCTACTGGTGCCCCAGCCAACATTCCAATGGGTATTTCCCAGGAGATCAACCGTACCCATGGGGTGGACAACAATAAAGCCAGCAGTATCGGCTATCGGTCGGAAATCACCGTAGTTTAATTGTTCAAATGCATTGGACGTATATCCGTGAAAATTGAGAATCAGGGGAACGGCCTCACCGGGTGTATAGATTTCAGGAACATAGAGTATATAGTCCCGTTGAATACCTGCAAAGGTTATCGAGCCATCAATGGTTTGCTGACCTATAGACAAGAGAGGTAAGCAAAGAGAAAGAAGTAATGTGGTAAATATTCGCATGGTTAAATGTAGAAAAAATCTGTGAAGGCGGGTTGGACAAAATGGTCAACAGATTCATATCACCAATGTGGCCAAGGATAGCCCTGCGGGTGGGGTCCGCGATGGCCTGAAATATATCTCTTCTTATCCTGGATTCCATGATCTGGTGCTATTTGGTTGCAAATAGATATGCAATGATATGATTGCACAAATATTTTACTAAATATTTTTGGAAACTGCTTCGCAGGAATTTCGTCCGCTCGTCAGGAGACAAGCAAAATATTTGGTTCAAGACTGGAGGCTTGAACCAACAGGGTGACTGCTTCGCAGGAATTTCGTCCGCTCGTCAGGAGACGAGCATATATTGGATTCAAGTCTGAAGACTTGAACCAGCGCCGGGAGGGAAACTGCTACTTCAGCCCTTTTTCAATCGCCATTTCCAGGTCTTCTCCCCATAAATACTTTCCGATAATAATTCCATTGCTATCGATCAGATAATTATCCGGAATCGCGTTGATGCCATAGATGATGACAGGGAGGCTATTGCGTCCCTTGAGGTCACTCCCATGTATCCAGACCAGGCTGTCAGCATGAATAGCACGCTCCCAGTCTTCTTTGGAGAAGTCAAGTGAAATGCCAATGATATCAAAACCCTGCTGGTGATAATTTTTATAAGTCTTCACCAGTTCCGGATTTTGCTTTCTGCATGGTCCGCACCAGGATGCCCAAAATTCGAGTAGGGTAACCTTTCCTAAATGGTCAGAGAGTTTTATGCTTTCCCCTTCGGGATTACTTATTTCAAAATCTGTTAAGCGATCACCGATCTGATGATCCTTATGTAAAGTGATGTATTGCCATATTCGCTTGCCATATTCAGATTCCTTGTTGGCTTGTGAAAACGGATTATACAGTTCCTCTACTTTCGCTTTGCCCCAGTTGGGTGCATAGCCCGCCAGCATGGATGCACTCAATCTATTTGCGGGATGCTTGCCGATAAACTCCATCGCAAGTCGCTCCGTTTCTTCCATATCATCTTCTTCAAGGGATGCAATAGCTACTAAAAAATCCCTGGCCTCCGTTTGGGTTTCAGATCCGGTGATGATGGCATGTTTAAAATCTGTGGCCGACGCATCAAATGTCATCGTCCCCGGTTCTACCCAAATCGATACATATTCAGAAAAGTCTTCTGTATGTAGATAAAAATTAGTTGGCGATACAACCAGAACCCCTTCGGTTTGAAATGTATTGCCCGTCACCTTGATGGAATCTACTATCTGGTTGGAAAGTGTTTCCGTCAGATAAAGGATGGTGCCATCTGGCATCTCACTGGTTTTACCATTGATTGTGTAATGATTTGCTTCAACAGGGCTCAGCTTTTGGTTGCAGGCAAGCGCCAAGAGCATCAAGGAAAAGAGGCAGGCAAGTCTTATCTTCATCATGAACTTATAAATCAAGTGCTGTACTACCGGCATTGTTGGTATGCACATTGGATAGTAAACGTGAAGATGGAAAAATCATTTTAGGAGGAGCAAAATTATAGTTCCGTAAATTGCTTCGCATTTCTTAAATAAATTGACACTGGCTGATCTCCATGAAAATAAAATATCCCATCAATCTCCACAAAGGCCTCACCGCAGGAGTCGTCCTCAGTCTGATGTTTTGGTTTGACAACTTCAGCACCGGTGCATGGGTCTATCTGGCGCTGCACGGGAGTTATGGCTTTCTGTGGTTGATGAAGGACCGGATGTACCCGGACAAAAAATGGGAGGAAGATGTTTCCATACCCTACGCCGTTCTGGTCTTTGTGGCATTGGGAATGTATTGGATAGCTCCGTATATCCTGATCAGTCAGCACAAAATACCATGGGATATGATCATCGCTGGAGCGGTGGCATTGAATATGTTTGGGATGGTATTGCACTTTGGAAGTGACGCTCAGAAATATTTCACACTACAATCGAGACCGGGATTGATCACCAATGGTTTCTTTGCGAGATGCCGTAATCCTAATTATCTTGGTGAACTGATGATCTATGTTGGATTCGCGATGTTGTCAATGAGCTGGATGGGCTATATCGGAATCGCCTTGTTCTTTAGTTTTGTTTTCATCCCTGGTATGATCAAGAAGGATAAATCACTCGCGCGGTATTCGGAGTTTGCTGCGTATAAGAAAAGGAGTGGGTTGATGTGGCCGAAGGCGTAGGGCAAGGAGCAAGGGGCAA
>Ga0116176_10000868_pt1 | contig 24291 bp, 19 predicted proteins | sample AD_STIC08_MetaG_FD_89803 | JGI IMG/M metagenome (GOLD analysis project Ga0116176, IMG submission 89803) | Active sludge microbial communities of municipal wastewater-treating anaerobic digesters from USA - AD_STIC08_MetaG | ecosystem: Engineered > Bioreactor > Anaerobic > Digestate | place: USA...
CTCGGCATTCGAATGTAGGCAGGAAGCACCTGCAACGCTCCACCTGTAGGTGTTAATCCCAACCCGCATTATTCCCATCAGCAACTTGAGGAATCATCTGAACACATGTCAGCAATTGCCTACCGCAATACTTCATAGAAGTTCACAGATCCGGCCTTCAAAAAACCTGCAGCATCACACCCGTGAAAAAATTCAAAACCGACATTTAAAAATTTATAAAAATTTAATTTCAAAATACTAACAAATCTTAACCAAAACATGTATGTTTAGGGTGAAGTTTGCACTACGATTATTTCACAGCTAGCCATACCATGAAAATATATACCAAAACGGGCGACAAGGGGATGACCTCCCTGATAGGCGGAATGCGTGTTCCCAAGTACCACCCCAGGATAGATACCTACGGAACAGTTGATGAGCTAATTGCCTTTATCGGGTTGCTGCGCGATCAACCAGTTGATGGCCACACCAGGGATATGCTGATATTTGTCCAGGATAAATTGATGAGCTGTGCCGCAGTGCTTGCAGCCGAAGAACCCAACTCAAAAACTGACTTACCAACAGTTTCCGATGCCGACGTTAGGAAGTTGGAAGCAGACATTGATGCCATGGATGCCCTTCTTGAACCCCTGACATCGTTCGTTCTTCCCGGTGGACATCCTACAGTTTCGCTTTGCCATGTTTGCAGAACAATTTGCCGTAGGGCTGAACGACTGGCCGTTAAACTTGCAACCGAAACGCCCCTACCCGACAACCTGACTATATTTCTGAATCGGCTAAGCGATTACCTTTTCACGCTTTCCCGGAAGCTGGCAAAAGATTTAAAGGTAGATCAGATAAAATGGCATCCTGATAAGTAATTCCAATTTTTTATATATTTGCGGGTATATGGTTATTTATAATCTATTAATTATCAGTTTATTAACTAAAATATAAATTCTACCTATGTACTGGACACTTGAATTAGCATCAAAGTTGGAAGATGCGCCCTGGCCGGCAACAAAGGAGGAACTCATTGACTATGCAATTCGCTCAGGCGCACCACTTGAGGTGATTGAAAACCTGCAAGAACTTGAGGAGGAAACTGAAATATATGAAAGCATAGAGGATATTTGGCCCGATTATCCCACCAAGGAGGATTTCTTTTTTAACGAGGATGAATACTAATCATTCTAAATGGTAACAAAGCAACCAGCAAGCAACCATTCAAAAGAAATTAGAAAAAGCCACTTCGGAATCCATGTAGGTGAACTCTCTGCCCCCGCCATGAAGGGTTATTTGCCTTACAGCCAAAAAGTTTTTGGTAGGGGTAGCATGTTTTTGCATAACCCACCTGTGGAAAACTGTGGAATAATAGGAAAGAAGGATTGTTGGTGTTGACCCGGCTTTAGTTCGCTTCCTTCTCGGCGCCAATTCTATCAAACTGCTCTAAAAAACGTTTAAGCAACCTATAGTATAAAATAAGGTAGAGCAGGATGTTTGAAATCCAAATAATTGCCACATTTACCCAGAAAGTTCCAGCAAATTTTCCAAATACCGGCTTAACAGGTGAGTAGAAGTGTGCCTTCACAAACTTTGTATCAGGATAAAGGAAAATGGGATCAATTTTCTGAATAAGCCTTCCTTTATACTCGGTAATTCTTTCCACTTCACCCGTGCTTCTGACAAAATCTGTAAGACTCTCGTTGTAGTATTGCCGTTTAAGGTTTACAAATGCTTCCTGCCCACCAGGAGCAGCCTGAAAGCTGGATATGTAGGCATCCTTCTGGCTGCTGGCTTTGTTATAAAGCTTCACGTAGTACTTGCGAACCAGCTCCAGGTAGCTTTTCAGCTCGTCGAGCAACTCGGGTGAAACTCCAGCCATGGAAACCTGGTTATACTTACTAAAAGTAAGCTTCGAGCCCTGCGGCGATGTCATTTCATGCATAATTTCGTTACGCAGCAGGGTTAGGGCATCTTCCACCTCCTCACTTTTTTCGGGCAAGCCCAGGTTCCGAGAGCAGAAGTCAACCTTATTCTGAAGCGATTTTAACCAGTAGTTCCTCTTGTAGTCCGAAATGCTCATGGCCTCATCAAACACGTAGAAGGGTTTCTCATACGGGTTATTACAGAACTGCTCAACTGCCAGTGCCTCGTAGGCCCATCGGGCAACAATCAGCTCCCCGTAAAATGGAATGCTACTTGGTGAGGATATTTTGGGATTAAGCTTTTCGTACTTCACAATTACCCCGCTCAAGATGATCTGGGGAATAACCAAAAACGGGATGAGAATATAAATTGTTACAACCGTCTTGAAGCTATCCGAGATGACCAACCCCAGCATGTTCGACGAGAACCATGCGCTGAATAGAACCAGCCAGTACTCGAAGTACATCCCGCGAACCTCAAGGATTGAATTCCCAACAATTACAAACATGAATGCCTGCACTGCCGACAACACCAGCAGTATGGCAACCTTCGACATCAGGTAGCTGGACCAGCTGAGGTTCAGGAATGATTCGCGTTTCTGAATTTTTCTATCCTTAATAATCTCCTCGGCGCTTACCGTGAGGCCTACGAAAACTCCCACAATCACCGACATGAACAGGTAAACAGGAATGTTGCTGTTTTCCATGAAGGTGTAGCCAACCCTGTTTGAAACATCAATGTTGAAGTACTTGATAATGTAGGACAGTAGGAAGGCCAACAGCGGTGTTTCTAGCACATTGATAATCATGTACTGCGTGTTGGCCAGCTTGGACAGCACGTCGCGCTTGACAAAAATTTTCAGCTGCTTAAACCAACCAGGGGTCTTAAAGTGTATTTTGGGAAGGAAATCGGGAATACCGTCTAGCTGGGGTTGAGTTGAAAACCACTTTTTGTAGTGGTTGTTCCACTCTACGGGGCTTATTTTACGGGCACGGGTAGGATTGCCGTACTCGTCGAGCACGTTGGCCTCCACAATGTTGAATATTTGTTCGGGGTTCACATTGCCACAGGTGGCGCATTCGCTCTCGTTCCAGTTGGCATGCTGAACCCTTGACTTAAAGTACATGATGGACTCGATAGGATCGCCATTGTAGATGAGGTAGCCACCCGTGTCGAGTATCAGGAGCTTGTCGAGCATCTTGAATATTTCGGACGAGGGTTGATGGATTACCACGAAAACAAGTTTTCCCTTCAGGGTAAGTTCCTTGAGCAGGTCGAGGATGTTTTCCGAATCGCGTGAGCTGAGACCGGAGGTTGGCTCGTCGAGGAAAAGGATGGCAGGCTCCCGAATAAGCTCCAGGGCAATGTTGAGCCTTTTTCGCTGACCTCCGCTTATCTTTTTGTTAAGGGGTGTACCCACCCGCATATCCCTGATTTCATTAAGCCCAAGGTTTACCAGTGTTCGGGAAACCGCCTCATCGAGCTGCTGGGGCGTGTAGTTGTCGAAACACAAGCGGGCGTTGAAATACAGATTTTGGTAAACGGTAAGCTCCTCAATGAGCAGATCGTCCTGTGAAACGAATCCAATTTGTCCCTCCACCAACTCGGGTTGCCTATGAATGTCAATGCCGTTGATGAGCACATTTCCGGCTGTGGGCTTTTCGCTTCCGTTCAGCACGTTCAGCAAGGTAGATTTTCCTGCACCCGAGGCTCCCATAATGCCTACCAGGTGTCCCGATTCCTCAGTAAACGTCATTTGGTGAATACCGATTTTTCCACTTCTGAATCGGTACTCAACGTCTAAAGCCTCGAATACTATCCTCTCCTTGAGCTTATCGAGGGCAAACCGCCCAACAATATCGCTGAAGTAAACCGGTTTGATTTTAGGATTGCGAATGGAAGAGCCATTGCTCAGAACAAAAATTTTCTCGTTCTGGATTAGGTGGCCGTTTAGGTAGAGCTCATGGGTGCCCCTGTAACGCAGGAAAAATATGTTGGCCGACTCAATAAAAACAACCCGCAGCTCGTCTAGCAAGCCCTCGGCATAAATGTGCTTCACACCAGGCAGCTCAAAATCCTTGTTGCCGTCGATGAGTAAAACATTTGGGGTAATAGGAATTTGGTTGAAGCTGGAGAGAACGAAATCGGAAAGCATGTTGAACTCATCAGCGGAAACGTAGAATGTTTCAGCAACGGTAGAAATAAATGCCATTTCCTGCTCGGTAACCTTGCCCTCTTCGGGCTTAACAAACTCCAGCAGCCTAACCAGCACCACTATTTTTTGCTGCTGCTGTAGCTCTTCGTTTATCTGGGCACAAATTTTCAGCACCCTTACCGAGCTTGACGATGTTCTTTTTTTGGACTTGGTCTTCTCGCTTTGCTTCTCCTGGTAAAGATTGTAGTAGTTGTCGAAAACCTTGATGTACTCGGCCACCAGCTCCTGGTTCAGCTGGTTACGAAGGAATTCCTCCACTACCCGACGACGGTCGCTGTAATCATTGGCTTCCATTTCCTCCTCTGCAACCGGTCGGGAAATGATGGCAAAAAGCTGCATTAGAGCTTTTAGAATCGATTCGCTCATGGAGTGCTATATAAGGTTAGAACTACTGTTTAAACCCAATAAGCAGCATAACATATCCAGGTGTAAATTGCTGGCTTACCACATCCACCTGAATAATACAAGTAACCGTTGAAGTGAAGCGGAAATTCCAGTATGGTGAATAGTCATAATCCCTGTTGGAGAAAAGAAGGTTTTTATCGGTGTCGTACACAGTTAGAACAACCTGCCCCTTTTTAACGCTTGTGCAGGTGGTAATCCTGTAGGTATTTTCTCCAAAGAAAGTGGTGCGGAACTCGATAACCTGGTCGGGTTTAAGAGAGGCAAAGTACTCCTGACCATCGGAAACGTATTCGGGAGGAAAGTTCAGTGCACAGGTGTTTCTGAGGTTTTCTACCTGGGCGGTGGCTTTAACTGAGAAAAGTCCGATTAGTATGAAGGGGATTAAAATTTTTTTAGCCATGGCAACATATTGTCATTCAACTAATTTATTGCGGATACTTTCAATTTTGCTGCTTATGATCCGGATATGGTACTCCGAAACCACCACCTGCGTGGTGCTATTTATTGTGATTTGCCTGTTGGCAGCATCAATAATCGGCTCCTTGTAGTTGTAGGAGTAAATTATGCCATCGTATTCGTAGGCAACATTGATAAGCTCGTCTATCAGCTCGGAAAAATCGGACGATTTGTAGTAGTAGGGAGTTAACAGCTCAATAAGATTATCAAGGGGATGTTTCTGCTCGCCAAACCGGTTAATGATGTCCCGGTTGCTGTTTCCAAGAGCAATCTGGGTCAGAAAGTACATGCTCTCAATCCACGAACCGGCAACTATTAAGGCGCCAATATCGCTCCGCTCGTTGGTCTTAAGGTATAAATCGGAACTTGAGTATGCTTTGGTTATAATTCGTGCTAATGAGTCCTTGTTGTTAATATTCTGCTCAACCGCATCAAAAAAATTCTGGTCGAAAATTTGCTCCAGACCAAGCTGGTCGCAGAGCTTACGTATGGCATCGAGGTATTTAATGGCTTCCTGGGTTCTATCGTATATGCACAGGTAGCTGATATCGGCACCGTAAATGCCAAGGTTAAGAGCCTGCTTGAAAGATTTGCCGTACTTTTGATACCGGTCGTACCGGTTGAGCAGATTCTCGTTGTAAGGAATGCTTAGGTTCTTTACCAGCCCTACAACCTGCCAAGGAGAGGGAATGGGAAAAATAGAACTTTCATACTTGATAAGGGTGGGTAGCGTATCAATACTTACATCCTCTTTAATCGTTTGATTATCAGACTTATTAGGATGATTACATTCAGTAAGCCCAAATATTAAAAAACAACCCGATACAAAAAAAACTATGCGCTTAAAATTAAGCATACATCACTTTTGAAATTGTTCAGTGCAAGTAAGATAAAATAAATGAAATATCCAAAGGGCAAAAGCGGCAAATTAGCTACCCCAACAAACAACGGGCAACAACCTGATTTGGTAAAAAAATATTAAACCTCCCGGAGCAGCACCATGTCAAAATAAAAGGATTATTTTTGCTTTAGCTTGGTGTAGGATACCCGAATCGCACACACTAAATGCTGATACAAACACTAACTTATAAAGTTAAAAGCTTGAAATATGAAAAAAGTTACCCTCCTTACAGCTGCATTTATGCTGTCGCTAACATCGGTTGCCCAGCAGAAAGTTTTGACCCTTGAACAGGCAGTCCTAAGGCAGTATGCCGACTTTAGACCCCAAACCCTGGCAAATTTCAGCTGGAAGGCTAATGTCAACGCATACACCTACACTGAAGGCGACAGCATTATTGAGGTTTCCGTTCCAAGCGGTATGCCTAAAACCGTTATGACGCTTGAATTGCTAAACCGTTTGCTCTCAGCCGATTCAATTCCTGCACTGAAGAGGTTGGCCTACACATGGGCATCGGAAAACGTTATCAAGGTATTCTCGGCTCCATACTTGGCCTTTGTTGATGTTGGTTTGGGGAAAATCACACGTAGGTTTACAATTCCCGAAGAGGCGGAAAACCTGGAGTTAAGCCCTAACAATACCAGCCTTGCCTACACAGTTGCAAACAACCTCTACATTACTGATGCTAAGGGTACTCCGGTTGCCGTTACAACCAACGATAACCCGGGCATTGTTAACGGACAAGCTGTTCATCGGAATGAGTTCGGAATCAACAAAGGCATTTTCTGGTCGCCCAGCAGCAGCTACCTGGCCTACTACCGCATGGACGAAACAATGGTAACCGACTACCCCTTGGTGGACATAACGCAGCGCATTGCAAGGGTAGAGCCTGTGAAGTACCCCATGGCCGGCATGAAGAGCCACGAGGTTACCCTCAGAGTTTACAACCTTAGCACCCATTCGAACATCGAAATTAAAACCGGGCTACCCGCAGAACAGTACCTTACCTGCGTTACGTGGAGTCCGGATGAAAAGTCGATTTTTATTGCAACGCTGAACAGGGAACAGAACCACATGCGGCTCAACCGGTATAGCGCTCAAACCGGAGAGCTGATGGCAACCCTTTTTGAAGAAACCGATTCTGAATATGTTGAACCCCAACAACCGCTGGCGTTTCTTGACGATAATTCGGGTAGGTTCATCTGGCAAAGCCGGCGCGATGGCTGGAACCACCTCTACCTTTACGATGTAAACGGAAAGTTGCTCAGGCAGCTAACCCGTGGCGAGTGGGAGGTTACCAATATAAACGCTATTGATCTTCCAAACGGTAAAATTTACATTACCGCAACTCGTGAAAGCCCAATAGAAAGGCAAGTTTACGCTGTTGACCTAAAAAAGGACAACATTACCATGCTAACCCAGGGGGCAGGGTTTCATAACGCACTTTTCAGTCCCGATTGTAAGTATTTTGTCGATTTCTACTCCTCCATTTCCATTCCAAACAGGGTTAACCTTTGCACGGGCAAGGGAAAAATAGTTAAAAACCTGGTCAATGCCCCCAACCCTCTGGCCAGCTACAGCGTATCCATTCCCGAACTCCTCACGCATAAGGCTGATGACGGCACAACCCTGTACGGCCGTATAATTAGACCTGTAAATTTCGACTCTACACGGAGGTACCCCGTGGTGATTTACGTTTACGGAGGCCCTCACTCGCAGCTGGTACGGAACTCGTAGATGGGTGGGGCAAGCCTTTGGGAGTGCTACATGGCTTCAAGGGGCTACATCCTTTTCACCCTCGATAACCGGGGAACTTCCTACCGGGGAAGCAATTTTGAGCAAACAATCCACCGCCGGCTAGGAACCATAGAAATTGCCGACCAGCTGGCTGGGGTAAACTTCCTGAAATCCTTGCCCTATGTTGATTCCACAAGAATTGGTGTTCATGGATGGAGTTTTGGAGGATTCATGACCATTTCGCTCATGCTGCGTGCACCTGAATTCTTTAAGGTTGGAGTTGCTGGTGGCCCGGTTACCGATTGGAAGTTCTACGAGGTGATGTATGGTGAGCGTTATATGGACACCCCACAGGAAAACCCCGACGGGTATAGCACGTCCGACCTTAAACAGTACGTAAAAAACTTAAAGGGAAAGCTCCTTATCATCCACGACGATATGGACAAAACGGTGGTGCCTCAGAACAGCCTCACGCTGCTTCACGAGTTTGTTAAAAGCAACGTTCAGGTCGATTTCTTCCTCTACCCCCAGCACGAGCATAACGTGATGGGTAAGGACAGGGTTCACCTGATTGATAAAATTATCCGGTACTTCGACGAGAACCTGTAAAACCAGCTACCCTGGTTTTTGCTACAAGCTGTGCAGAGCAAATGTGAGATGTTCCCTTAAGGTGAACGGCTGGCTTCACAGAACTTTTTTGCTGCTGCACAATTGGCTTCGCCGAACTCCCCGCCGTCTGGCGGGTCGGTTGCCTTCGCCGAGCTCCCCGCAAGGTGGTGTGTCGGTTGGCTTCGCCGAACTCGCAAAAAAAGGCTCGGTTGCCTTCGGCGAACTCTCCGCCGGTCGGCGAATCGGTTGGCGCGGCGATCTCCCTATTCGGCGCTGATCTACAACGGGTCAAGAGCATCAGCTGCGATATGGCCGCTGGCTACTTGCTGGCCTGTTCAGAACAGCTTCCCCTGGCCAGGGTAGTTATTGATAAGTTTCATGTCATGCAGTATGTCTATAATGCGGTGCTGGACGTGAGGCGAAGAATAAAAAAAGAGCTGTCATCCGGGCTAACCAGAGGTAAGGTAAAAACTCCGCAGGATAAGGAGGTGCTGTTTCAGCTGGACCTGCTCGGGCAAACCGGTTACCGCCTTACCCAGCCCGCCCATAAGTGGAGCGATGCCGGCAGAGAGCTGATGAATACCGTATTTTGCGGCCATCCCCAGCTTAAGGCGGCCTACGACCTGGCCCAGGAATTTAGGCAGTGGTATGCGGTAGAGAACATCTCCAGGAAGGATAGACCCTCTACTGCCGCTGACCTCCACCAGTGGTATGGTAAGGTGGTAGGGAGCGGGCTGGATGAGTTTAGGTCTGCCTTGAAGATGATCAGGAAGCATGAAGATGAGGTCATAAACTACTTTATATGCGGGCAAACTAGCGCTAAAGCGGAAAGAATCAACGGCAAAATTAATAGGTTTATTTCCAATAATTATGGTATTAAGGATAAAGATTTCGCCCTCTACCGAACCGCACTTTATTTTTCATAGCACCTCAAAAAAAGAATTAACCGTTTTGAGACTTTGGATTAACGACAGATTTAAAGTTAGGAGAACCATTTGATTTTTCTAAAATTTCTTTAAAAATTGAAACAGTAACTGTCAGTTCATGTTTTATTCTATCAATTCCATAAGAATTTAGTTGACGCAAAATATTTTTGTGTTCATCGGAGCTTGAATCATATATTTTATCAAACAAATCCTTACTTCTATTTATTGGTTCTCTCAAAATAATTGAAGCCAAAATATCAGCAATCATCTCTTCGTCTTCACTATCTCTAAGTTGTGCTTTTGTAAGAATTCCATGTTTACACCAAAAAACCTCTTCAGCGGTAACACCATACCCTAAGTTTTCACGGTTTGAGTCTATACTTATTTCTGGCATCTCTTGCAATGGCAATATTTCTTTTGATGGGTCACCACGCAATTCAGTAGAAACGATCCTTACTGTACTTGAAAAAACATCAAGCATTCCAGCCTGTCTTTTCTCTTGATTGCTCAATTGCTTACCACCAGAATTTATCCGACCAAAAATATCTGTTATTTCACCTTCTTGAGCGTTTGGATAAACTGTTATAGCTAATTGATAGTCTAATATGTCGGCACACACTGAAGGAGCAAGTAAGTTATCTTTTTTAATCTCAAATTCTCCTTGTTCTCCTGCTTGTTTTGCCCTTGAAAACTGTTCTACATCGAAATATTTTCCTTTATAGGTAAACCTATTTTCAATAAACGAAATTATAGCATTAAGTCTTTGAAGCCCATCAATTATTTCATAATTGTCGGAACTTATGTTTGCTAAAAGAATTAATGGCACAGGCAAACCATGGGCAATACTGTCAATTAGAAACTCTTTCTCATCAACAGTCCAAACAAGTTTTCTCTGATATTTTCTGTTAACATGGAAACCTTTTTCGCTATAAGTACGATAGGCTTCTTGTATACTCATTCCTCTTGGTGTTATACTCATTTTTACTTTTTTTAATTATGGGTAACGTTGAAGCATTGGCGATGTGGCGGCATTCATTGTTCGTCCAGCCCAAAACCAATGCTGATTAAAAATACAAATGTTCATTGATTGTTTTATAGCTCAATAGAATTCGGTCACGCTGGAACAAAAACTGATTAGCGATTTGTAGCTGATTGTTTATTCTTTGCCCCGCCATATTGCCAATGCACTGTTACCTGCCGTTATTTGTCTTTATAGAACTCCTCCTCCGCATGGATTAAAGGTTTGTACCAGTCCCACATTTCTTCTAGAGATTTAAAATTTTGTGGTACAGGATTACCATCTTGAAATGCCTCGCTTGGTGTCATAGGCATTGACCAATGGTGATAACTTTCAACGCTTCTCCTTGGATGTCTTGCTATTGAGGATTTGAAAAAATTCGTGTGGTAGTAGTAATGATCACCATGAATGAACTTTTCCCATGATGCTTTCACGTCTTCTTCTTTTCGAATGTCAATCAGCTCAAATTGCTCCATTGCTCTATCATCTGGAGTTCCCCATGCGTTTTGCATGATTTTAATAGCCTCAATATCGGATTGTGGTGCCCTATATCCAAAAACTGTGAACCTTTCAGCAACTTTTAACTCGTCTTGCAATGCGTCCCATTGTCCTGCCGTAAAAGCGTCTGAATTGTAGTCCTTTTTTTCAACCGGATACAAAAGTCTTGTGGGTTCAAAGTCCTTCAATGTTGCCTTTGATGTCCAACCTGCGGGACCGATGGTACCGTCAAATTCACAAAACCCCAAAGCTACATTACCATGCAGATGTAAAATGCCTGGAGATTTTGTAAAATCACCGTTTCTTACATAAGCTTGATATAGAAACGGATCCCAATTAAAAGTTGCTATTACATCTTTGTGGTGACGAAGTGAAAGAATAAGATAGTCGTAAATTGTAGGCGTTTCAGGTAGCTTTAATTCTTTAAAATAGTCATAAATCCTTCTTTCTATTTCTTCTCTTTGTTCTATCAAGTTTTCAGCATCATAAAGCCTACTGTACATTTTTTCAAAGTCGTTGCTAAGAGCTTGCAGGTCGTTGGGCAAAGTCGCAACAATATCTTGCAAGCCAACAATATCAACAATGTTATTCATTGCTGGTAGGACTTTCCCGTTTATTTCTGGGTCTCGTAATGTGGAAGCTATACTTGCACCAGCACCAAGAATTACTAAATGGACACCGTTGCCATGTACTTTCTCAATTTCGTCTTGGCTTGTCATGATGAAGGTATTTTAATGGCAGGTAACGGTTTGGGGCTTTGCGTAGTGGCGGATTTTTAGCACAAATGTTGATACGAAGCCCTCACTTCAAATTTAGTAAAAAAGTTGATACGAAGCACTTTACCCGCCATTACGCAAAACCCCTGTTACCTGCCGTATTTTTTCAGAGTTCAATTGTTCGTTCTATATTTATCTGCTCCAAAAACATTTCATCGTGCGACACAACAATTAGTGTTCCTTTATATTCGTTAATTGCCATTGTCAAAATTTCCACATTTTGAATATCTAAATTGTTCGTTGGTTCGTCAAGAATAATAATGTCTGGCGATTTACTGTTAATGGTCAAACAACAAAGTAACAAACGCATTCTTTCGCCACCACTCAAAGCAATGCAAGGTTTATCCCAATCATCTTTTGTAAACAAAAACCAGTTTAAACGGATTTTGATTTCGTGTTCCTGCAATGCCGAAGTGTTGAATTGTTGGGTTTGTTCGTAAACTTTCAGTTTGTTGTCAAGCAAAGAATAATCTTGGTCAATATAAACCGATTTGTTTTCTGCCTGATAAACTCTTCCTGTTTGCGGTTCAATCTTACCCAAAATGAGTTTTATCAAAGTGGTTTTTCCCGAACCGTTTTTCCCTTTCAATGCAATGCGTTCGCCACTTGTAATTTGAAAATTTAGATTGTCTTGCCAAAGTGATCTGTTGTCGTAACCAAAATTGATGTCTGTTGCCGTAAACAAAACTTTTCCTTTATGCAACGCTGAATTGTCAAAGCCGAATTTCATTTTGTCAATGTCGGGCAACGAAGAGCGAAGTTCTTGTAAGTCTTGCGAAAGTCCACCGATTTTTTCTGCGTGAACACTTTTCAATTTTGAAGTGCTGTTTTCAGCATTGTTTCGCAAAGTGTTCATCATTATTCGGGCAACACCCGATTTTTCTTGTTTGCCTTTGCCACGACTGTCTAATTTTTGTTGTCGTTCCAAAGTTTCCCGTTCTTTTTCTTTGGCTTTTCGCAACGCCTTTTCTTTGCTTTGAATGTCCTGGCTCAAAGCATTGGTTTCTATTTGCTTTTGTTCTTTGTAAAAGTCGTAATTACCGCCATAAACTTTAATTCCATTTTTGCTCAACTCACAAACGCTGTTCAAAAGATTGAGTAATTTTCTGTCGTGGCTTACGATTATTAAAGTGCTTTTTATGTTCTGAACAAAGTCATACAAAAGTTGTCGGCTTGCGATGTCCAAATGATTACTTGGTTCGTCCAACAAAATCAATTCGGGTTGATGAATGGAAATTCCTGCAAGGAAAACTTTGGTTTTTTGTCCACCACTCAACGCTTCCATTTTTTGCGACAAGCTCAAATCATTGAGTTGCCAATAGTTTAACGCTTCGGTGCAACGGTCTTCGATTGTCCAATCGTCATTCAGCAAATTGAAATTTTCTTCGCTTGTATTTCCGTTTAAAATTTCTTTCAAAGCGTTTAATTTGTCTTCAATCCGCAATGCTTGTGCGATAGTTAAATGATTGAATTGCCCGAAAATTTGCGGAACATAATACGGTTGAGTTTCAACGCTTATTTGTCCGTTTGACGGTTGAACTTCGCCTGCAATAATTTTAAGCAAAGTAGATTTTCCTACTCCGTTGTTGCCGATTAACGCTGTCTTTTCGTGATTGTTTACTGTCAGATTAATGTCGCTAAACAGTAAATCTTTGTTTGGGTGTGTATATGAAATATTTTGTAAAGTAAGCATAATTCCTTTCTTTAAAGATTAAACAATACTGCAACCGCTTTGCGGTTGTTGTTCTGATTTGTCTGAAAGAAATTATTTTTTACATTTTGTCTTACTTAAATTTTCTGTGTTTGCAAATATACGACTTTTCTTTTAACACGGTCGGTCGTAATATGGCAGGTAACGTTTTGCGGCTTTGCGTAGTGGCGGATTTTTAGCACAAAAGTTCAACCGAAGAACTACACTTGAACCTACTACATAACTGTCATACGAAGCACTGCACCCGCCATTACGCCAAGCCGCTGTTATGTGCCGTTTTTCTGCCTGTCGTTTTATTCTTTTGCATTATGAATAAATACTTAAATCCTCGTAAATAAAAATTAAATTTTCTTGCACGATTGTGCCAAACTCCAGTATTAGATGTCTGATTGTGCCGAGTTACACAAATTATATCTATAGGTTCAAAATATTTTTCAAGTCGTTGATAAAGTAAAAAACCTGTAGGGGTAAATTTCTTTTTTATCCACTGGTCACCAATGAGCCACGCTAAGACTTTATTTGGTTTTAGTATTCGTTCAATTTCTTTAGCAACTTTTTCTAACTCGTCAAAAAATTCTGTCTGCTCGCAAGAAATTTTTCCAATACATTTTGGGTCGTCAGAATATTTGATATTGTTAGAGTACGGACTGTCAATAAATACAAAATCAACTGAATCATCAGCAAGCGGAATTTTTCTTGCGTCATTTTTTATTACATCGGGGCGAACAATATTCAAATCATATCCAATAACTCTTCTGTTGAGTTCTTTTGCTACGTCTATTGTAGTTCCACTACCACACATCGGGTCAACTACTAAATCATTTTCTTTTGTGTATCGCTGTAACAAATTCCAGATGACAAATGCTGGCGTTACTCCACTGTACTTATTATTACCGTGCGGTTTGTCTCCGTAGTTTTGAGTTGGGAAATCCCAGAGCGTTGTAGATTCATGAATAAGTTCTTTTTTGTTTTTGCTCATCAAAAAATTATTGAATTAATTTTCTTAAATCATCAATGAATTTGTCAAACATTTTTACTTTGCTGCTTTCTTCAATGTTGGTTTCACTCAAAACATAACTACCATCCAAATCTTTTTCAACTATTGCTCTGCCCTTCTTTGCCGGATTTTTTGTTGTAAGTGTTCCGTCTTCGTCTGGCGTAACAAAATAAACTTTTATGTGCTTTGTAACTTTGTCTGAAGCAAGTTTTATTTTCCAGTAACCAGTTTGTGCAATTCTCTCTCTTAAAGTTACTTTACTTGAAAGCACTGCAATTATTTTACTGTCTGTCGGATTGTAAATAATTATGTCTACATCGGGGAGATGTGAGCCAAACTCTCCATAATCAATAAGTAAGTTCCTTTTTACTCTCCCTAAAACTTCAGATAAATTTTCTCCGTTTGTTCTTTCCAAAGAATTTCCATTCACAACCTCAAGTCCCAAACTCCTAACTTCATCTACGATTATGTATTCAATTAGCTTTTCAAGATTTTTCCCTTTAAATGCTCTCCACGATTGCTCGTGGTCATCGCCATCAAAATCTTTATGATGTTGTGATTTTGCTTCTCGCAAAAGATTTGAAATGTGCCGATAAGCATCTTTTCCGAATTTTTCTTTTTTCCTTTCGTAAAGAAAGATCAGGTCTTTAATTGTCATAACTTTTCCATTATTAAAATATATTCCGTTGGATAAGCCAACTTCAAATTTTTATCAGTTGTTTTTACAAATTGTCCTGTTTTGGTGTCTCGTGTTGAAGGAAGCATTTTTGAGGGAATTTCTCTATGAATTATGTTGTAGGTTCTGAATCCAATGTTTTCAAATTGCTCTTGAAAAACTTCTGCGTTTAATATTTTAACACCATTAAATTCGGTGTTGCCAATTACAATGCACGCTCTTCCGCCTTTTTTCAAAACTCTTTTCATTTCTAAAAATGATTCTAACATATCGGCAAAATATTTTTTCACTTCTTTGCCTTTTTTATTTTCTCCTAATTGCGAAACAATTTTATCTGCTATCGAACTTTTTAAATCAATTTCTCCTCCGTCCTCTTTATATGCACTACCGATAAATTTTTTTCTAAACTCTGATAATTCACTCAAATAACCAAACCACAGTGATGGTAGCTGATGTAAGTCAGCATACTCATAAGAGGTTACATAAGGTGGACTTGTCACAATGAGTGTCGCTGTATCTTGTTTGCAAGGTAAATTTCTTGAGTCACTACATTTTACAATTCTGAATTTGTCAATATTGTTTTTGATATTTTGATTTAAGACCTTATCAAATTCGAAATATTTTTTCAACATTTTTTTTGACTGATTCAGAAACAAAGTAAACGGATCGTAATTTTTTTTGTGTGGGTCACGTGTTGGCTTAACACTTTTCTGCAACCAGATGGAACACGACTTTAGAATTTGAGCAAATGCGATTAGAAAAAAATCCTTGATGTCATTATTTCGTATTTCTAATATTCTTGCAAAAATTATTGATAATTTTTCTTTTTGCTGCGGGAGAAACCAATAATCAATTCTTTCATTTTTTGGCAAAATTTGTTCTGCCATTTTCAAAAAGTAATCATATTGTCCATTTAATCGGTTTTGTAAATCAAAATCAAGGTTACTGAACTCTTGTAACAGCTCTGAAATTTTAATTGGAGTTGTCTTAACTTTTGCAAGTAAGTAAGCAATTTCATTTATGTCTGTCCCAATACCAATTCTTTTATTTACAATGGATTCTACAACAGTCGTTCCACTACCCATAAATGGGTCTATGACAATATCTCCTTCTTTGGAATTTTCAAGAATAAGACGCGCTGCAAGTTGCGGAATAAATTTAGCAGGATAAGTGTAGTAACCGTGTGTAATGTAAGAAGTGTCCTTAATAGTCTTGTCTGAGAACGACCAAGTGTAATCAATGGGAATTTCTGAAAAAGTTGTTCTTTCTAAAATTATCGTGTTATTCATTTATTATCTTTTATTTTTGCAAAGTTACAATTTTTTGTTTGAAAATTTGCACAACTTTAGGTTGCATTTTAAATGGCACATAACGTCTTATTTACGCAACTAATATACAACATTCGTATATGCAAAATTTAAAACTTGCGTAAACCACTTTTTGGTTTATGCTAGATATTGAAGAATAAAATACATGGTATCATTATGTTAAGTTAATATCTATTTAAGAAAAATTAGTTGCGTTTACGAATGTTTTGATTAAGGTGGGTTCAAAAAATTAACTTCGTTGAGCTCGCAAGCTCGGTTCATTTTTTCACTTTTAATTCAAAAAAATCGTAGAACCCATTAACAATTTTTCAAAATCGGTTGAAAGTTAATATAAAAATTTCAATGTTGTATCAAACTTTTTTTTGCAAAAATATTTTTATCTATCTATCTACTTTTTAGCCTTGCAATATATTTAACCGAAGAACTTCTTCGTATTGGAATAAATTATATGTCCCATTGCTGCCGCACGGCTGGCTTCGCCGAGCTCCCCGCCGGCTGGCGGATTGGTTTATGCGGTAGCAGGGGATTAACTTTTAACTTTTTCGGTTCACAGCTCACCAATCTCACCTCTCGGCTCACTTGTAGCTTTTTTCATGCTCCACACCTCACCCAGCATTCATTTCCAACTTTATAAACATGCAAAGGTTTCTTAGGGAGTCGAATGTGGGCTTACGCTTATGGTTTTCTATGCACCATTGAATTTTCCCTTCGGATTCCATCACCTCAACCTGAATGGAAGTTGTATCTAGAACAATACTAGAAACATGGTAGCCAAGTCGTTCCAACGCATGGGCAGTCCATTTTACCAAGCTTCGTTTACTTCCCGAGACGTAAGCGCTAAGGGTTTTGGAGTTGGTGTACTTAAACTGTCCGGAGCTCATGTCGAACTTAACCAGGGTTCCATCCATCAGGCTGTCTATAGCACCGGTTAGCACTAAGTCCTCAGGCGAACCAATTCTAATGCCCTCGCGAAGCATAAGCCAGATGGTGTCAACAAAGCCAAAGGCAGTTTGAAGATCGTGGGTTGAGATGATGACCGTTTTCCCCAGCAGGGTTTGCTCGCGGAGTAACCTTACAATTTCAAACTTGCTCGGCAAATCGAGGAATGCCGTTGGCTCGTCCATCAGGATTACAGGTGTATCCTGGGCAATGGCAAAGGCAACCATCACCCGCTGCCTTTCGCCATCACTCAGCCTATCGAGGAAGCGATTCCGGTAGTCAAACAGGTTTACGGCCTTAAGGGCTTTGCCCACCATAGTCGTGTCGGTGTGGCTGAGCCCATCAAACCAGCCATGGTAGGGGTAACGGGCAAGTGTAATAAAATCGGAGACCGTGGTATTAGGCAACCGAACAGGTTCTGCCGGAATAAAGCTAACAAGTTGCGAAAATTCAGAGCGTCCAATGGATTCCAAAGTAGCGCCATTTACGGTAATTTCGCCATTCATCATGGGTTGAAGCCGTGAAATGGTGCGCAGCAGGGTGCTTTTTCCCGCTCCGTTCCGTCCCACCAGCGCCACCATTTCTCCCTTATAAGCGTTGGCATTGATAGGTGGATAGGTAAAATCGGACATAGCCCCCTCACCATACCCAACTACCAGGTTTTTAATTCCTATTACCTCAGCTGGCTGCATGGAAGTGGCTACCTTTAAAGATTACGTAAATTACAACAGGAATGCCCATTAACGCTGCCACGGTATTCACCGGAAGCACAATTCCTGCGCCGGGCAGCTGGGCAATAGTATCAATCAGGAGCATAAATGCAGCGCCTGCTAATAGCGTGGTGGGTAAAAGCACATGATGGTTGGAAGTTTTAACGGCCATTCGCACCACATGAGGAACAGCAATACCAACAAAAACAACCGGACCGACAAATGCAGTGGTTGAACCGGCCAGCAGGCTGGTTGAGATAAAAACTACCATTCTGATAGCTTTAACGTTATAGCCCAGCAGCTGGGCGTAATTTTCTCCAACGCCCAGCACGTTCAATGGTCGGGCAACCAGCATGGCCAGCACAAGCCCAAGGAAAACCAGCAGGGCGAAAATCCATAGCTGGTTTCCGCTAATGCTACTTAGGCTGCCCATAGTCCAAATAACAAACGATTTGAGGGATACCTCGCTGCTAAAATACTGTAAAATGCTGGTTACTGCTGAGGCAGCAAAGCCAAACATCATTCCCAAAATCAGAATAACAATAACGTTGCGCACCCTCACCGAAACGGCCATTACCAGCATGAGCACAAGCATTGAACCTGCCAGTGCGGCCAGCACCATACTAAATTGATTTCCCAAAAATGAAAGCCCTAACGCCGATGAACCCATCACCACCAAAGCAACCCCCAAGCTGGCACCAGCACTAATTCCCAGCACCGAAGGGTCGGCCAAGGGATTTCGAAATATGGTTTGCATCAGCAAGCCGCTTACCGCCAGAGCCGAACCCGACAGCACAGCTGCCAGAACTCTGGGCAACCTGAAGTTAAACAGTATATTTTGGCTTACCTCGCTGCCTGCGCTTCCGGTAAATATAAACTTTAGCACATCACTCATGGGAATTCTAACCGACCCCAACAGTAAATCAATAAAAACCAGTAAAAAAACCAGCACAGCAAGCAAAACTGCCATCATGCCTACCTTCCCTGTAGGCTTTCTTTCCTTACTTTTACCGTAGTTTTTACTGCTCCGCTCCATCACTATTACTCAGCTTACGCCAAAATCAATGGTTATCTCGTTAGATGTTAAGCTACTCCAACTTTTGGTAGTAAACCAAAAGTGAATCGTTCGCAATTTCGGGGTGGAAAATGGAAATAAGGTCGTGCAGGATCAACTCGGGATGAATTGTTCCCGATTCCCAAAAGTCGTTACCCCCTCCCCGGCTCATCCGGAGGTTATTGTTATACACCTTGCCAGAAACTACTGGTGGCAGCTGGGCTAAGCGCGTATCAAACGAGGTGATATCCGTCAAGCTGCTTGCTGAACCCGGGTTTAGCCAGATATCACTGCCCATTCCGGCCTCAAATGCTTTTTCTATTCCCAGTGGGAAGCTTCGGCTACCCTCCAGGTTCTCAAAAACATAGCTGCCTCCGGCATCATGCACCAGCTTCACCATGTAGCTGTCATTACCCGGAAAATACCACACACCCCGAAAGGGCATGTTCATAAAAATGGTTGGTTTTGAGCTGCAACGCTCAACCTGCTTTTTGGTTTTCAGGTAGCTACTTTCAATGCTACTAAAAATAGAATCGGCTTTGCCGTAGCAATTAAAAAGACAGCCTAAAACCTTAATCCATTCAGCCTTACCAAGCGGATCGGACTCCAGGTAGTCGCCTATAAACATAATGCGCATCCCCATTTCGCTAAACTTTTTAAGGTATGCCATTGATTCGGAACCAATTCCGTAGCAAAGAATTACATCTGGATTCAACCGGGCAATCTGCTCGTAGTTTATCCCCTGATCATAGCCAACCTCGAATATTTTTCCCTCATCAACCATTGCCCTCAGCGCGGAGCTGAAAGCAAACCCCGCACCGGAAACTCCCACAATTCGCTGTCCCATTCCCAACGCCTCAATAAATGCCAAATGGCTGGACGACATGCAAACAACACGTTCCAGCGGAACCGGAATTGCACCAGGGTTGGAGCTAAATTTACTAATATCCCCCCTTGGAACCAGCTTATACTCCAGGCTAACATTGCTGGCACCTTGCCAGGGGTTGAAAACCCGTATTTTAGTGCCGGTGCTATCGTTGAAAATAGTAAAACCCTCGGCATACTTTGGCGGATAATTGGCGTTCATCTCCATGATTGAGCCACCTCTGCTCTCCGCACGATTGCCACATGAAAACAGGGCGAGCAACAGGGATAGGTATATGGGTATGGTCTTCATTTTTTCCGCTAAAGTAGCTGAATATGCCCATATCCACCAACCGGTTGTGAAAAATTACATCCAGAAAGTAGGCAGCAGCTCAAAAAAGCTGAATGATAAGCTAAAGCGCTGCCATCATGTTGAAATGGCACAAAAAAGAATTCTGGGTAAGAGTAAGAATATTCCTGATAAGAAGCTACCTTCACACATTGAAAATTTGATTTCAAATTTAGGATGACTAGGCGGAAATACATAATAAATTGGCTTATAGTTGTTTTCGATATATGGTTGATTACCAACTCATTTCCCATTTATGCTACGTCAACCGCCAACCCTGACGATAGCCGATTGCAACAGTTTTCTTTTAATGATACTATCGCCAGGATTGATTTGCGGATAAGCGAATTCGAAAAAAACGGTAACAGGGCCGAACTTGCCAAGGCACTAACGGAAAAGGCGGGCATCTATTTTAGAGTAGCCCGCTATGACGATGCACTAATGACGGCCAACCAGGCCTTGCTTGTGGCCAACGAGGAAGGACGTGAACAACTCCTTGAACCAATATACCATCTGTTATCCCTTATCCACATTGAAAATGAGCTGGTGTTTGAAGCAGCCGAATATCTTTATGCTGGCTACCAGAAAAGCCTGGACATGAAGGATACCGCAAATATTGGCTGGTACTTGGTTAACCTAAGTGAAGTTGAGGAGTACCTGGGCCGGGTTTCTAACGCTATGGAGATTAACCTGACTGCAATTGATTTCTTTAAAAACACCAGTGACTCGCTAAGCCTGGCCAAAATATACCGTGCTCAAGGAGTAGCACATGCCGAGCTGAAAAACTTCCTAACCGCCGAGGATTACTTTAAAAAGGCCTTTCGAATATTCAACAGCTGTGGCGATTCGCTTAACACGGGGTTGGTTCTGATGGATCAGGCAAGCCTCAACCTCAAAGAGCTAAACCTTTACGAGGCTCAAAGCCTTATTGGGCAGGCAATGAAGCTGCTTGAAAAGCAAAGTCAAAAATTCTACCTCCGCAGCAGGTGCATCTACGGCGAGCTGCTTGTTCAACGACGGAGCTTCACCGAAGCCATTGAGATGCTGAAGGAGACTCTCATGATTCAGCTCTCAATAAACGACCTTTACGGGTACACCGCCACCCTATCGGCACTCGGAAGAGCATACCTGGGTTCGGGTAATCGCCAAATGGCTATTGACAGCTATACCCGCTGCGCTAAGATGGCCGACAAGGCCAACCTCATTAACTTTAAAAGAGACTCATACCGCAACCTTGCGTCCATACTTGGCTCCGAGGGGAACAGCAGTAAGGCATACTACTACCTATCGAGCTACGTAACCCTAACCGATAGCCTTTTCAACCTACAAAAGATAAGCGAAGCAAACCGGTTGGAGAGCCAAGCGATGCTGAGAATGAAGGAGAAGGAGATTGCCCAGCAAAAGGAGCAAATCATTTTGAATAGCTCGCAGCTAAGGCAGGAAAGCGTGAAGCAAAAATTTCTTTACATCATCATTATCCTTTCGTTTGGAGTAACAGCTGCCGTTGTTTACAGCTATCGACAAAAAAAGACTGCAAATGCCCTGTTAACCGAGCAAAACAACAGGATTGAAAAGCAAAGGGATATGCTGGAATTCAGGTCACGCGAAATTATGGATAGCCTCAACTATGCCCAGCGTATTCAGCGGGCCATACTCCATTCATCGCTTCAACCCGAAGATTTTTTTCCCGATTCGTTCCTGATTTTTATCCCAAAGGAGGTGGTTAGTGGCGATTTTTACTGGTTTAAAGCGGTTGATAACTTGAAGCTGTTTGCCATTGCAGACTGTACTGGACATGGAGCGCCAGGAGCATTTATGAGTATTATTGGGATGTTTGGGCTCAACCAGATTATTACCGAGTACGGGCAAACACATCCGGGAGACGTGCTCAACCAGCTAAACGAGCTCTTTTACCACTCGTTTGAACAGCGTGAGGGTGCTGAAATCTTTGACGGCATGGACATTGGTTTTTGTGAGTACAACACAACCACCAAGGAGCTAAAATTTGCCGGAGCAAATATTTACCTCTACATTCTCCGCAAATCAAGCTTGCCCGCCCCTTCGTCAATCACCCTTCATAAAACTACCGATTATACCCTTTACCAGGTTAAGTGCAACCGCCAGTCGATTGGTTACATGGCTGAAAAGATAGAATTTTCCACCCATAGCATTACGTTAATGGCCGATGACACCATCTACCTGTTCACCGATGGTTTTGTTGACCAGTTTGGTGGCCCTCAGGGTAAAAAATTCAGGTACAATGAGCTCCGGGCACTTCTCTGCGAAATGGCTACCATACCCATGAGCGAACAAAAGAGCAGGTTACTGGAGATTTTCACCGAATGGAAGGGTGGCTACGTGCAGGTGGATGATGTTACCATGCTGGGCGTTAGAGTAACCTAAAAAAGGAGTACGGAGATTCTCGCGGATGGAGAGAAGTTATAGCTTTAACATTAAATTTTCTCACGGATCAAGTCTCACATCCCACAGCTCAAAGCTGTTCACAACTTTTTTCTTGTTTTTACATTAGGCAATTTCTCTTCTAACGCTGTTGACAATCAAGGTGGAAATTTCGTCATTTATGGTATCTAACTCCACACGCTTTTTTATAAGAAACAATGAAAAGTCGAGGCTGCCTAAGACTGTCAAAATACCATTGACTGTTGAAGGGATGCTTTCAACTTTAAAGTCGCCGCGCTGCTCTCCCCTACGAATAATACTTGATAGCTGACTTTTCTCAAAATCCTCAAAGTCATTTTTTATCACTACTGACCGGTTAAAATTTCAGTAAAAAAGGGGCTACTCCCGCGAGGTTTCGCCCCGATGTTGTAATTTTGTTTTGCTAAAAAAAAACTTCAACATGGGCAAAGATACAATAAAGAATTTAGCCGGTCAGCCGGTTTTTAAACAGGTTATGAAAATTCTTCCGAGAGAGCAATTTGATATTGTAGTGAGGCAGTGCGGCAGCGACCGCTACTACAAGTCCTTTTTTTCATGGGATCAGCTGGTGGTGATGCTATTCGGGATCTTTTCCCGCTGCGATTCGATGGGCGAAGTATGTGATGGGATGCGGGCTTTGGGAGGAAAGCTCAACTACCTTGGGATGGAAAGCGCACCGTCCAAAAGCACGGCAGGAGACGCTTTACGTGACCGGAACAATGAAGTTTTCATGCGGTACTACTTTGCGCTGATCAAGTATTTTAAGCCGCTTTTGTCGGTCAGCCGAAAGGAGAAGATCAGCTTTGAGAAGTTTTATGCCTTTGATTCGACCACGATAACGCTGTTTTCAGACGTCATGAAAGGGGTTGGCCGTAACCCCAAAGGTGATGGCAGGAAAAAGGGGGGCTTGAAAGTACACATGCTGACCGATGTTCACGCGGAAACGGCAGTATTTGCCAAAATCAGCGAGGCGAAGATGCACGATAAGAAGTTTTTACAGCATTTGAACCCGTCAAGAGGCAGCATGTTGGTCTTCGACAAGGCTTACAACTACTACAGGCAGTTTGCAGAGTGGACAGATGAAGAGGTATATTTTGTGTGCCGGCTGAAAGATAACGCGAAGGCCGAAGTCCAGGAGGTTCTTTATGAAGCAACGCTTGGCAAAGAGGAGCATGGGGTGTACCGGGTTGAGCATATTCACCTGAAGTATAAAAAGGATAACCAGGAAAAGACGCTTTGCCTTAGGCTGGTTTACTACCGGGACGAGAAGGGACGAAACTACAAGTTCATCACCAATAGTTGGGGTATAGCAGCGGAGGAAGTCGCCTTGATTTATAGGTATCGATGGACTATAGAAACGGCCTTCAAAAAAATAAAACAGAATTTTCAGCTGCATTTCTTCTACTCCGACACGGAAAACGGCATAAAAACGCAGGTCTGGTGTACGCTCATCGCCCACTTGTTGCTCAACGTAATCCGGGTACTATCCAAGAGCAGGAAAGCATTTTCAACCGTAGCGGCACTAATACGAATACACCTGATCAGCCATTTAGACCTGATGTGGATAGTAACCGAAGGCCGGCGCACCTACATCAGGCATACGGTAAGCCGCAATAAGAGCCCTGCACCCATACAAATGTCCCTCTTTTGATAGGGGGTAGGTTTTTTAAAAACAAAAAAACGATTTGCAAATAGTTGAATAAGAATAATATAAAGACAAAAACCGAGAGATATTTAATTTTTGTCGGTTGATAGTGATATCCAATATTGATTTTGTA
>Ga0116176_10000872_pt1 | contig 24253 bp, 16 predicted proteins | sample AD_STIC08_MetaG_FD_89803 | JGI IMG/M metagenome (GOLD analysis project Ga0116176, IMG submission 89803) | Active sludge microbial communities of municipal wastewater-treating anaerobic digesters from USA - AD_STIC08_MetaG | ecosystem: Engineered > Bioreactor > Anaerobic > Digestate | place: USA...
ACGGCGAGCGCACGGATGATGCGCTGGGTATCGGTCGGCTGGATCGCAGCAGCACAACGGCTGTCCAGTTCCCGGAGTCGTTCATGAAGAGCCGCCGGGCCGACTGACGCGATTTCGGCCTGGAGTCTGTCCACCACGTCAACCGGGACCCGGGGAATGGGACTTAGCCCATCCACAAGGGCTTTCAGGTAGAGGCCCGTTCCCCCGACAACCACCGGGGCACTCCCTCGCTTCAGGATCTCCGCGATGACTGCCTCCGCATCACGCGCAAATCGACCTGCGGAGTAGGTTTCGGAGGGGTCGAGGATGTCCACGAGGTGATGGGTGACCGTGTGCCTTTCTTCGTCGGTCGGTTTGGCAGTGCCGATATCCAGAAAACGGTACACCTGCCGGGAATCCGCAGAGACAACCTCCACACCCGTGAGGCGCCCATCGCGAACAAGGTCTACGACCAGGCCAGTTTTTCCCGAACCCGTCGGGCCAAGGATGATGGGAATCACCGGCAGAGCATTGTTCTCTGCCGGGTGAGAATTACTCATGCACACGGAGGAGTGTCTCCCTCAGGAAGCGGAAATCGCCACCTCCTCACCACCGGAACCGTATTTCCGGGTCTACCATTTCCTCGGTGCCAACAACGTCGCTGATGTCGAACGTTGTGTCGGGAACCGGGTCGAGGCTGGTTGCCCGCACGACGTGAGTCCTGCTTTCGATAATCAGCGCGGTCAATCTGACCGGCAATGCGGGTTGCCGGTGTTCGGTCTCGGTCGCCCACGGCGTGAGACCACACGGCTGCAAACGAGCCCCGTCTTTCGTGGCGGGCAGCGGGAGCGGCGTCTGGACATACCGCCAGCCGTCGAAATCTATGTAGCCGTCGCTGTACACGGAACGCCAGATGACCCCGTCGGCGTCCTCCAGCTCGTAGAGGACACGTCCGGAGGAGCTGTTTCCGCGTATCCAGACTCCCAGAGGCGAAAAGGTTCCGTTCACAGGCACCTTCCCGGGGAACCGGAGCACGGCGTAGTGAAGGTGCAGGGGATGAGCCCCGGGCGTATCGGAGAAGGACACGCGGAGGATCTGCCCGCGCGTCCGGTCCTTTTTCAATGAGAACTCAAACCCGCCCCGGATCGTCGGCGCGGTGATTGCCCAGTTCCCCGCGCGCCCCAGGCGCTCCATCCACGAGTCGTCTTCGGCTTCGTGCCGCCATGTAGGCAGGTCGGCCACACGGACGATCGGTATGCCTGTTTTCGGGCCGGGGCGGTGGCGCGGAGTTCCGAGAACCAACCCGTAGATCCCCTCGCCTTCGACATAAACTGGCGAAGGCGAGACGTTGAGGGAGAACACTCCACGAGCGTTCCGAATCACGGTCTGGTTGCCGAACAGGTCGGTAGTGCGCACCGATCCACCTTCCGCTCCGAATGTGAGCGAGCGTTCTCCGGTGGTCGTCCAGAATGCGTAGATGTCGCCTCCCCCGGCTTTCGTGAAGCGCAACCCGTACGTGCCGGGAGACGGCATTGGGGTCATTTCCGCGAAGCTGGCGCGATCCAGCATTCTGGTCATTGTTGCATACGCGCAGAAGCTCTCGCGGGGATTAAGTTCCGGGGCGCGATGCAGAAGCCCGACGGGGCCATAGGACCCGTAAAAATACTCACTCCCGGGATCGAAAAGCTCCGAGGTCATGCCAAACAGAACGACGCCGCTCGCGAGGCCCAGAAGATGGGACCGCACGTAATGGTCCGCCTGTTGCCGTTCTGTAAGCCATCCGTCGGACTGGGAGCAGTAGATTGCTTCGGTGAGATAACGCGGGATTTCGGAGTAACCGTACAGGTCCTGAAGCGTTTTCAGAAAGAACAATCCGTTGAACGGGCAATGCAGAGGACCGGGCTGCAATTCCGGAGAAGAGACGAACATGTCGAAATCGAGTCCGAAGCCGTCAATGTATTCCTTCGGAAAGCCGCGCCGCAGGAAAGCCGCAATGAAGTTCGGATGCCCGTTTCCGAAGATGAGCTTCGCCTCCGGGAACTCCTTTCTCACGCGTCTGGCGTACTCAATCGCCGTATCCCAGCAGTTCTTGAACACACTCTCCTCATCGGGAGTGAGCTCACGGACTGGCTTTCCGAGAATGTCGAAAGGATAGTCGCGCATGTGCTGGCGGCTGAGGAATGTTTCCCAGAACAACAGCCAGTGTTTGACCGGTGGCATTGCGTGCATGCGACGAATCATGGCGTCTACATCGTTTCCACCGGCGTTACACGTGTTGCCGATACACGCAACGTTCGCGCAGGCCAGGCCAACGCCGTGGGCCGCGAGCGCCTGCACGCGTTTTCTGGTTTCCTGCGGGTCGTCACGCACCACGAAGTTGGCCAGCGTCCAACGGGCACCCGCTTTGCGGAACAGCGGAGCAGCGATTTCGGGCGGCACGCCGTAGTGGTTTTCGAAGAAGCACCACAGGCCAAAAGGCGAGTCTGAGGTCGCTTTCCGCGTGTCTCTCGGCAGAAGAGCGAATGTGGTCGAACGCTTCAGCGGCCGCGAACCATCTTCCTGAGAGACGGTGACCGTGAGCCCGAAATGGCCGTACATGCGCTGAGGCAGGTCAAACGTCTGCGTTCGCGTTTCCCAGGGTGCCAGCCTGACTTTTGCTGAGCTTTTCGACTTCCTGCCGTACGGTTCCGTAACCTCAACTGCGACGCGAACCGTCCCTGCAACACTCCGCTGGCTCTCGAGGTGAACAAAGAAACGAGGGGTTTTGGTCCCCTGAAACACATGTCCCACCGCGGAGGAGGTTACACGGAGCGCGACGGGTGCGGTTTCGAATGTTATCTCGTGAATCCGGACGCCGGATGGCGGGCCGGCAGGATGGGGAAAACGGCCTTCGTCGTAATCCATCCTCTGGCAGAACTCTACCTCCAGCGCCTCCTCGCCGGGATCGTTGAGGAAATCGCTGAACGCGCATGGATCGAGAGGGACCATGATTGGCTTCGGCGTGCGGTACGGAGGATCCACCGAGAATTCGGAAAACACGGTGTGGCCGCGTTCCGGTTTGATGAACGCCACTGATGCGGAAGGCAGAGCACCTCCCTCAGTGCTGGCGGAGCACACGAGATGCACGCGATCGTATGTTTTCCTCGGTATGCGGAAGAGGGCACGTTTTGGATCGGATGACAGAGATGAGGCATACACACGAGGTGCGCGACCGCGATACGCTGTTTCCTTCAGGTCCAGGAAGTCTTCGCCTCGCGTGAACGGGCGCAGATCAAGGGGCAAGAACTGTTCTTCATCCGCGAGGATCGTTACCTCAGCCGGACCGTGGGGACGCGCGCCTTCAGGGATGTGCACCACCGCGACACCGGGTGGCGGGTTCCGAGCACTCCAAGAAGCCACGAACCGGCCGTCTACCCATGCGCGAACCTCGCGGGGCGTCACGTCAATGGAGAGGCGAACTCTGCGGTCTGCCCACCCTTTCGTATGTGCAAATTCGCGTCGGTAATGCTCGCGGCCCGCTTCATCATGGGCCCAACGCGTGACATCGGGAACAAGGCGGTATGCCACGGTCCCGCGCGGAGAATCTGAATCCGAGACCCATGCCCGTGCGTGCAGGAGATGCGGATCGGATGCGTCGCCGCTCACTCCCAGCGTGCATGCGGACGACCCGACTGACAGGGTGGCCTCGCGTTCTGCGTGAGTGAGCGCCAATTCACTCGTGACACGCAGCGCGGGTTCCGGGGGAAGGTCACACCGCAGCTCGATGCTGCCTTCCGCCGTGGTTGTCCTTCCACGACCGCGAAGTTTTTTCGATGTCGTTGTCCATGGAATTGTCATGGAATGCATGGTCCGCTCCAGTGTCGCGAGTCAGGGAAACTGCTTCGAGCCTCAAAAAGTATCGCACGCAGCATGAGTGCCTCAAAGGCAGAAGCACTCCGCGTACGTGCAGGCATTCCCTGCAGGGGATCATGGTCTGTCGGCACTCCAGGAACTCGACTGCGCGGGCCTTCCGGGCGGTACGCCCGCGGCTCCGAAAAGGTATCGTTCCATTCGATGGTTGCATAAATCGCGATTTTGTGTATATTTGAAAAAGCGGGTATCGGAAATGAGTCCACACGGGACGATACCGGTGCCCTGCGAAACCTTCCGAAGATTGTCTGCGTTATTTCTCGGCTCACATGCCCGCCCCCGTCAACCCCTCGTGACGATCGCCGGCCTGTTCTGACTGTATCACCGAGAGTTAGTCGCCGCTGGTCTCGGTACAGAAAGACAGGAGTTTGTCATGAACACCAATCCATTCCACTCACTCGGTCTCGACGACCGGATCCTCCGCGCACTGGTGGACCAGAGCTACGAGACCCCCACACCCGTCCAGCTGGGCAGTATCCCGCGTGTTCTTGAGGGCCGCGATCTGCTTGCGACCGCCCAGACAGGAACAGGCAAAACCGCGGCATTCTGCCTGCCGTTGCTTCACCTTCTCAACGCGCGCGAAGGTCGGAGCAACAAGCATGTGCGCGCGCTTATTCTGACCCCCACACGGGAACTCGCGCTCCAGATCGGCGAAAGCCTGCGCGCCTACGGGAGATATCTCCCTTTGCGGTTTGCCGTGTTGCTCGGCGGAGTGGCGCAGGCACCGCAGGCGAAAGCCCTTCGGGAAATCCCCGACATAGTCGTCGCAACTCCGGGCAGATTGCTCGATCTTCACGGGCAACGCCTGATTCAGCTTGATCGGCTGGAAATTCTGGTTCTGGATGAAGCGGACAGGATGCTCGACATGGGATTTGTCCGCGACGTACGGAAGATCGTAAGCGCGACCCCTGCAACCCGGCAGACGCTGTTCTTCTCCGCCACGCTGTCGCCGGAAATCGCCGAACTTGCGTCGGACATGGTGAAAAACCCGGCAGTGGTCGCCGTGACACCGGTAGCATCCGTTTCGGACAACATCACGCAGAAGGTTCTCTTCGTGGAGCAGGCGGACAAGCTTTCTCTGTTGACGGAGATTCTGCGCGAGGATTCCGTGCGCAGAGCGCTTGTATTTGCCCGTACGAAGCACGGCGCGGATCGTATCGTCCGCCAGTTGGAGCGCAAGGGCATCCGCGCCGAGGCAATTCACTCGAACAAGAGTCAGAATGCCCGGCAGACCGCGCTTGCCGCGTTCGACCGCGGAAGGACGAACGTGCTGGTCGCCACGGACATCGTCGCACGCGGGATTGACGTGGACGGAATCACACACGTTATCAACTTTGATCTGCCGAACGAGCCGGAAGCGTACGTGCACCGCATAGGGCGAACCGCCCGCGCCGGTGCCGTTGGAACCGCACTTTCATTCTGCGGCGAGGACGAGGTATCACTCCTCTTCGCGATAGAAAGGCTTACCACCTGCCCGCTTTCGGATGTGAACGGGCACGCGTTCCATTCCACGGCAATTTCGGCCATGAGGGATCGCAAGCGTGCGGCGCAACAGGGTTCAGGCGGCGGTTCGAGGTTCGCAAGCGGAAGGCCGGGGAGAAACCACCCGTTAAGTTCGCAACGGCGTCGCTATCACCCGACCGCTGCGGCAGCAACCGGGGCGAGGGTATCGCATGCGGCGTAGCTGACCACCGCATTTCGCGTATGCGCGTCGCCTGAGTCTCTTCAGGCGGCGCTTTTTTTTCAGGAACCGGAAAGAATCCCTTTCTGGAACCTGGCGTTGATCCCGAGAAGCCAGGCGGGATTCTCCTGCCAGGCGAGGTGCTCCGGCCCGCAATACGTACCCGGCATAAACCCCCAGTACCCGTGGGTGATCGCCAGATCGCACATGAGCTCAAAAAGCGAAAGACCTTCCCCGAACACCTCGAAACGCGCCAGTCGGGGAGGATAAAAATACCCGCCTTCGTCGAACACCAGAGGCAGGCCGCGGCGTCTGCCTTCCTGTGCATCCGAGGCGAACGTCGTCTCCGCTTTTTCGCGTATCCGGGGCGCCCATTCGGAGAAGGTCTCCGCGGCCCATTCATCCCATTTGTCATTGTCGAGGTTTTCGTACATCCACATGATGGGGCGCCAGAACTCGCGAACGTTTTCGGCAGCCACCATGAATTCGCTCCACGGGACCAGCTCGTTTCGGAGTACGCGGTTGAGAGCCGGGAGAGCGCGAGGTTTTTGGGGATCGAAATCCTTGTTCAGCACCGTTTCGCCAAAGAGGGTCCGGAAATACCACCCGAATCCGGCATACACGTGCTGATCGAACACCTGCACGTTCTCGGGAACGATTGCATAGTCGTGTGAGGTGAAATCGCCGGTGATGAGGACTTCGGGATGACGTCCCCGCAGGAACTCTATTGCTTCGCTGTGAAGTTCCCTTCCTTCCTCTCCACCGGGAAACTCGCTGGCGTCGGGTTCGTTGTGAACCTCCACAAACGCGACATTCTGCTCGAGCTCGCGTTCTTCCAGCACCGTAAGGAGGCGGTCATGCAGTTTCGCAAGGTGCATGTACCGGTTTGCCGGCGGAATCGCATGGATTTCCGCCCGCAGTGCGGGGTCTGCCAGAAAGGAGGTACTGTCCTGATATTCCCAGCTCGTAAGGATCACGTATACCCCATGCCTCCGCGCGCTTTCGAACAGCGCCACGAGGCGTTGCAGAACATCGTGCCGCCCGCCCCCGCGCGAGTTTACGGTGCTGAAATTCCAGCCGCACCCCGCAATCCACGGGCGGAACGCAACTTCGCCGCGGGGTGAGCCGTCCGCCCTGAATGCCCAGTTCAGGCCGGCCTCCACACGCACCGCGTTGAATCCCCGCTCCTTGAGACCCGCCATGCATGTGTCGAGGTCCCAGTACGGCTCACCTTCGGTCGCCGAGGTGATCCAGCTCCAAATCCAGCAGCAAATGGAAAGCCTTGCGGGAAGATGCGGGGGAAGAGTCGCAGCGGCGTAAACCGGCGTGTTCGCACCAGTTGCCATCGTGGTTTCCTTTTCGCGTCATGCAAAGGCGCATGACCTTCAACGCAGAAGCGAAGGTGTGTGAAACAGGTTCAACGGAGTGCGGGGCGTTGGTTCCCAGGCCCTGAAGATACTTTTTGTGCGCGATCACGCCTCCGCACCGGCTTTGATGACGCGGTCAACCAGCCCGCCTTCTCTGCACGGCGCCGCGATGTCCCCGCCTTCCATGACTGCCGGAAACGACCAGAGTACGAGGTTCTGGTAGTAATCGAATCCGATCCGGGGAGCCGTGCCGTCTATTGCAACCGGAATATCCCAGTACCATCCGCGCTTCACTATTTCGCCCATGGTCCGGCGGGCAAGATCAAGGCCGGTATCCTTTTCGCCATAGAAGAGATAGGTCATGGCAAGCATGAACGTGCCGGGCGGATGAACACCGTGGGCACCCCAGTACCCGGGATCCCAGTCTTCCTTGCCCAGCGCACCCTCCGGTTTGCAGAACACCACTGAGCCGAACGGCGACATGGCGATTGCGGTCCGCCGGATGGTTTCCAACATCGTCTTCACTCGATCGGGGCGAAAGACTCCTTCCAATCCGTGGAGCTTTGCCATCCACTCGCCATCGAACACGTAACTCATGATGATATCAGATTCTTTTCCTGTCTCCTTCTCTTTGAACAGGAGATAGTGCGTACCTGCCCATGTCTCGTTTTCAAGAACCTCGCTTCCCTGCGCGAGCCACGAATCGCACTGGCGCACGAATTCCTCGTCGCCAACGGCCTTCGCCATGCGGCGCGCCATGCGGATCTGAGCAAGATGCACCCCCCCGATATGAGGAACGATTCCGAAAAGGTCGCAGCTTTCAAACCAGTCCTGCGCTTCGTTGCCTTCCGGCATGCTGACAACCCCCGCAGCACCCGAACCGGGTCGCAGGTTCATGGTGAAAATCGTATTGCGCTTTACGGAGTCATAGAACTCTCGGAGAAGCCCGTCGTTCCCGGTGCGGCGCCACATCCGGTCAACCATATCCACATAGCATCCGCCGTCGAGCGTCGTCTGCGGTTTCTTTGCGTACCCGGGGGACGGCATGGCCATTTCGTACGGGGGAGACCCGACGGTGCATCCTCCAAACACCCACGGGGCCTGGCCACTGGGGTATTGGTACGCCTTGTACGCCCGCAACGTCGAGAGCGCGGCTTCAGGAAAGAAATACACGAGCGGAAAATTGCCGTAGAAACTGCACGGTATGCACTCGATCTGCGGGCAGGCCCGCGGGCTTTCGTTCATCCCGAAAACCCCGTCTTCTTCGTTGCACCAATCGCCGACCGGTGGCTTCGCCTGCGCCCAGATAGACGTCTCCGGTATCAGGTGAAGAACGTTGACCAGCGCATCGCGTAACCAAACGGGATACCCTTCATCGCCGTACAGCACGCTTTGCCACGCGATGATCCTTTGCAGGATTTCGTCGTGGCGACTGGTGATCAATTCGGCAACGGCACGGGCATTTGCGTACCGACGGGCGTACATGTGACGGTAATCCTGCCCCTTTCCTGTCATAATTCCGCCACCGTTCCAGACGGGTGCAAACCACGCCAGAACGAAGCGTACCGTTTTCTCCGCGCCGGGCGAAAGCGTGAAATCCACGGCGATACTCGTCCCCGCGCCGGTTTCGACGAACGGAAGGGCATCTTCTATGCAACTCCACGCGACGGCATCAGTGCCCAGGCAGCCACCTGTCCGCACGGAGGATTCCCCAATTGCGGTCAACACGTACGATGCCTGAGACGATTCTACCGAAACGCCGTTGGCTGCACCTTCGATGTTGACCCGGCGAAAGGTGGTGGTACCCGCTTCGCCTTCGTTTGGCCCGGGGAACGAGAACGCGAGAGTGCCCTTCTGCTCGGTTCCCGTGGAGTTGCGCAGATGCACCTCGAACACCGCGGCCGGCGCGTTGGTCAATGCTACATCGCCGGGTATGAACGGTGCCCATGCGCGCAAGCCGACAGAGAGCGGGGAATCTGTCTCGTATTCGAGATCGGCAACCGGGAAATGTCCCCAGTAGTGAATGTCCGAGGCGCTCTTTACGGCCCGGTAATTGGCCCAGGAACGCATCGTGTCGATCCATTCCTGCCCGTCTCGGCGGGATAGCGCAACCGTGCTGAGAACCCAGGTCTGCCTGCCCACGCTCACCCCGAGAAATGGCTCGTTAATGGCTCCACGCCGCGGGTTCAGCGAGTTGAAGATTGAGCAATAACCCCATACACCGGTGGCCTCCAGGTCAAGACAACCGGTATCTATTCCGCCGAGCGGCATCCCGCACACGGGAGCGTTGGTGCCACGGTGGATCAGGCCGCAGACGGGGCGGGTGAAACCCTCGGCGCGGAATTCGCACCACTCGCGGTCGGGCAGGTCGGTAGGAAACAGAGGCATGGAAACACCCTCCACAGATGAAGTCATGACGGAACCACCTCGCAGACAGGGATATATTGTTGGTCCCCGCTTGTGAGGTCAAGGCAGGGTATCTGCGCGAGGAGTTCGCACTCGTAACGAGGAATGCCCATTCGGGCAGCCCGTATCGCGCAAATCATACTCCGGCAGCAAGCCCGCGGTTCATGAGTTGTGCCGGCGTATAAACGCATTCATGGCGTCGGCAACAATCTCCGGTGCTTCCACGAGCAAATCGTGCGACGCGTTGGCCACCCAGAGAAACTCGATGTTGGGTTTCACCGGGACTTTGAGCTGGTCACGTGTCGGGCGCGGCTTCCCGCGGTCTCCCCAGACGGAGAGCAGGGGAACAGTGGAGTTCTGCAATATCTCGCTTCCGTCCCATTCGCGCCACATCGTGGCATACCGCGAGCGCATGCCCGGGTCCCACCGGTCAAGCAGCTTCCGCCTGACCTCCTGCAGGAAAGCTGACTGCTGCGGGTTCAGCGTGACTTCCGTGTTATCCCCGAACGCGTCGAAAAGAGCGCTCCAGTGCGTCCATCCCTCGAGCGTGATAACACCGAGCAGACGTTCCCCGGCGAGGCGGATCATGTCGATGGAAATCATCCCGCCGAGGCTGTTTCCACCGATGAAAAAGCGCTTCAATCCGAGATGGTCCGCGAGGCGAAGGACGTCCGCCGTAAAGGCGGGGATGGACGGGTCTTTCGGCGGCGGCCAGTTATCGTCCTGCCCTGGCAGTGCGACGTTGACAATGTTGAGTTCGGGATCGAGCCGTTCCATCAATGGCTCTCGCGTATCCATGTTGCCCCACGTGCCGGGAACAAAAATAAGATTGGGGCCTTTGCCTGCGCGGATTCGCGCGGTAATGCGGATTCCATCGCCACGATCGAGTTGGACAAAACGCTCGTTCATCGCCCTTCTCCGTCATGAAGTGCGTGGAGTTCATGCTCGATTTCGACCCCTGCCCTCTCGCAGCGCGTCCTGAACTCTTCGCCCACCTCCGATTGCATGAATTCGGCACTGTCGCCCGCCATTCCGTGCGTGGCAATTGTCGTAAGACCGGCGGCAGAAGCCTCTTCCGGCCAGCTCCAGCTTGTGATGTCGGAAAGCGCGAGCACCACCCCCCGGGTAGGACGCCTTCCCCCCGGCGTCGGCGAGGTTTCTCTCATCGCACCCGGCTTCCTTTCCGCGTACGACAGCGCACAACGGGCAACCCTGGTGTTCCCCACGTCGGCCTGGTCGTGCGCGTTCCGTGGCTCACACTGTCACCGGTTCAAAACCGAGGCGGAAGAAGCGGTTGGGGTTGTTGAACAACCAATCGGCGGCGATCTGTCGGGCATCGTCCATGCCGATCCAGCCGGTATCAACCAGTCGAGCCAGGGCTGCGGCAATGTTGTCCCGCGCGATGGAAAGATGCCCCGCCGCAAACTCCACTGAATCCCCGTAATCGCCCCCGAATCCGTGAATCTTGCCGTGCGGTACTGCCGCCACCGACTCGGTGAGCACGTTCTGTGCATAGATCGAGTCAATGATATGGAGCCAGCAGCAATCCAGCGCCACGTTCGGGAAATTCTTGCCCAGGTAGAGCCACTCACCCATATATGGCCAGTTGCCGTGGAACAGATCAAAGCGGACGTCGCGGTGCAGTTCCAGCACACTGGTAAAATGCACCGCGTTCGTTTTGGCTATGTCGTTACGAACGCCTGCCATGTGCCCGGTGTGTATCTGGACCGGCATGTCCAGATCACGCGCGATACGCATGAACGCGTGGAAAAGGTAATCGTCGAGCGGTTTGCTTTCAGGGTACCCGACAGAACGGCGCGGGTCTTCCATGAAGAAGTTGAAAATCTTTTCCGCGTCTGCCCGTGTGGCGTTGTCGAACTGCAGTGTCCTGTTGTACGCAGACTGATCCTTCATCCCGATGGCGCCGCGACCTTTGAGGCGAGTGAATATCTCGCGACAGATGTCGACATACTCGTCGAGAGAGGCGGCAATCCTGCCGACCTGTTGTGTGTAGCCGTTCACCTCGTTCCAGGAATGGATGCTGTGATATCCGGGCAGCCCTATCATGTACCGGTCACGGTCTGGCAGGACATGCTCCCCTTCAATGATTTTCCTGTCTCCGACCCAGATGTTGACGATGCGACATTTGATGCCGGCTTTGTCGAGAATGCCCCAGTAGGTTTTCTCATTTTTCAGGTTGAGCAGGTTCCCTCCCATGCGTTTGAGCGCATCGAGGGAAAGCTCCTTTTCACCGTACATTTCACGGAGCACCCACTTCGTGACGCGGGCGTACGACGTGTGCTGTGTGCGTTTCCAGATTTCTTCAAACAACTTCCATCGCTCTTCCAGCGGCTTCGAAGCGTCCATGGCGGCTGCCAGAACGGGTTCTGTCCCTGCAGATTGGAGGTCGGAGTTCACGTACCCGACGACCAGAGCGGCCAGCGGATCGCTGTACGTCGGCCCGCTCGCGGGTCCATTTGTGTGCTCGTGGCAGTCGATCACAGGAATGGAGGCGATGTCAGCGCGGAGTGTTTCGTATGTGGCGTTCATATGCGTTCTCCTTCCGGATGAATGAGTCTGGTGATAAGTTTCTCGACTGGCAGAAACGATAATGTGAATTATGTCAATGTGTTCGGCGCAGCCACAGTGATGCTGCGTCGTGCGCCACGGCGCGTCAGTTTGTTGCAGTGGATAATAAAGCAGGGGAGGAACCGCACCAACAGACACACCGGCCGGCCGCCATACGAAAGGTTTGCACCGCGCGTGAATGCCGGGCTTTCGCCTTTCACGCCGGTAAGGTCGTCCACCTTTCCGGCACAATGTCGGCAGGTGCCCATTTGTGGTCGCGAAACCAGGGATTCGGCGCAATGACCAACTGCCCGGGGTGTTCCGCCAACCACGCGCCCCACCAGCTGAACGAGCTGTTCGCGATGATGTGGTGACGGCATCTGCTCATGAGGCGCAGGTCCTCGATTTCCTTCCCGGGACCATTATGGCAGACGAATTCCGTGGGGAGGTTTGTGACGAGGTTCTCCCGCGCCCACGGAATATCATCAGAAAACAAGAAGACGCGGGGCTTATCCGCGTGTTCGGCAACCACCTCCAGCGCTCGTGTGTAATACTGGAGACCGGGCGTGCCGTAGATATCCGCAAGAACGGGATCTGTAACGTAATCGCCACGCCGTATGTGCAGGCTTACGGAGTCGGTTGCGTCTATTCGGGACAGTAATTCCGCGTTTCTCTCGTCTGGCGGGGTAATGAAGGCCAACTCCCGGCGAATCAGTTCGGCAACATCCATGAAATATCGCTCACATTGCCAGCACCCTATCAGATACGTATCCCCTCCCACTTTGAGGATTGCAGGATCAAACCGTTTGCTCCGTTCCCTGACCACACGCCTGCGCGAGTAAGGCCTTGTTCGGTCCCGCACCTGCCCCACCGCCCAGCGGAGACTCCAGCGCGGCGGGCACAGTTCATCGATTTCCTCCGTCGTGGCAACACTGGCTTCAGTCCTGAAGCCGCCGAGCGCATATGTGCGTTGCGAGTATCGTTCAAACCAGGAGGTGTCCAGTTTCAGAGGAACGCCGTTTCGGTGTGCCACCGCCCGGGCGGTGGCGTACTGGAAAAGCTGGTTCCCCACTCCCCCGGTGAGTTGCGCAATAACCATCGCGGCCTCAGAAACAGGTCTTGACGAAGACGAATATCCCAAGCACATAACGGGCGCACGCCAGTTCAGCCAGATCCTCCCGCGTGGCCTTTCTCACCTCTTTGCCGTCTTTGACGGTTGTAAGCGACGACAACGAAAGTCCGTTCCGTTCGGCCATGGTGATGATCGATCGCGGGTCTGACACGCGGTGCGCGTTGAATACGATCCGGCTGACTCCAACTGGAATTGAAAGGTAAAAAGTGCCCCCTTTGCCAAGCATGCGCGCCATGTTCGCGAAACCGCGTTCGAACCCATCCGGATCGATTTCGTCGCCGTAGCGCCCGAGACCGAAATGTTCCAGCGCATGGAGGCAGGAAAGTGAGTCGCAGTACCCTTCAAACTCTTCAAAACCCGGGGTGGGAGCCATCACGTCAATCCGCCGGAATGTCACACCCGGGATCGCCACGGTGAGCGGACGTATATCGAACACTTCCACGTCCCGAAACGAGGCAACATGCGTGACAAATCCGTCAATACGGGACACGACGTCCACATGCTTCCGCGGCTTCGCGTCAAAGACCATTCGGGCAACGAGAACATCCTGCCAGAAATAATCGCTTTCCGTCTCACCCGCCTGCTTGAACCAGTCCTGCAAACACGGGGTGAACTCCACCGGCCCCTCGTATTTACGCCTCAGCGTCCAATATCCTTTCACATACCGGGGCAAGGCTTTCAGGGATCGGAAAGTGACTTTGGGGTCAAACCCCAGTTGCGTAATCGCAAGCCAGTGCAGCCGCCGGACAGTGATCACGGTGCCCTCCGTATCATCCTCAAAATACAAGGCATCAGTGACAACGCGTACCGTATCCTGAGCGGCCAGTCCGCGTACCCGAGCGACCTCAGTGTTGCGTAATGCTTCTGAAAACCGGCAAGGTCATTGCTCCCAAACCGCATCCGCGCAAATGAAGACAAATGCCTTGCGCGGATCCGGTCCGCTTCGCGATTCGTCAAAGTGCGCAGCCGCTCGCCAACCACTGTCAACTCTGCCTGCTCCATCAGGTCTATCTTCCGGGAGACGTTTCCCTGATGGACCCGTGAGGCTCCAAGAACCTCGCCGAGCCGCAGGATCGGATACTCCGCGGCGATTCGGAGCCACAGATCGTAATCCTCCGAACAAGGGGGATCCAGCCGCATGGGTCCTGCGTTCTCCAGGATCTGCTTTGGGGCGACCACGGATGAACAGGCTATCGGGTTGTGTTCGAGTAGTTCCGCGTATGCAAGCGGCCTCGTCGGAGCGGCACGCGTTTTTCGAACGGTTCCTCGTTCGTCAACGGTATCCATAGGATGAAACAGAAGCCCGGAAAAAGGGACGGGACCCCCTTCGAACTTGAGCATGCACCGCTCGAGTTTTTCCGGTTTCCACGTGTCATCGGAATCCAGGAATGCGATGTACCGCCCCGAGGAGTGCGCGACTCCGTAGTTGCGCGCATTCGCCTGGTTCACGTGTTCCAGTTCGAAGAGCCTGATTCTTGTTTCGGAGGAGTATTCCTGCCGGACGAAATCGGGAGTGCCGTCAACAGACCCATCGTCGACGATGACCAGTTCCAGATTTTTCCACGTCTGTCCGAGAACGCTGTCGATCGCCGGCCGCAGAAATCCGTGAGAGACTGAATTGTGGGTCGGCATCACAACGGAAACAAGGGGGGATAATCCAGTCACGCGAAATCCTCCCAGGTTCGCCGACAAAGGATAAGCACCAGTAAGGCGCCGAGAGCATCCGCAAACGACCCGAGAACCGGCCGCGGGAGAGACAAATCAGCCACCACCATCACTCCCGCGGTTATCAGGAGCACATACACACCCCAGCGTTGCCATCGCCACACGGCAATGCAGGCTGCTGTTTTGAGAAGCGCAATCAGACCGATGAACGGAAAGAGACGCGGGTCCAGCGCAGCAGGCAGTTGCGGCGCCCTTTCCGGAGCCAGGTAGTACGCCAGCACGCCTGTCGCGGTCATTCCATACACGATCATCATCGCCATAAGAATGAAGGTGAGCACGAGCCCGCGTTTCGGCGCGGGACGCAACGAGAAGGGAAACGGGTCCGACATCGGTCTGGCTCTCACTTTCCCGCGTTGTGTGGCCCTCTCTCAAACACCCTCTGTGACGTCGCCATTGCAAAAAAGATAGCACATGGCGAGTCGGATGCGGAGCAACAGAGGGAACCGCACCGCGAGGAATGGCGTTTTGCTTCATTGTACGAGCGGATATTTCATGACATCACCACGAAATTGTGCAAACCATGCACGTTGCTTTCTCCCTCATTCTTCTCATCTGGGCCGGTATCCATTTCTACATCGGCACCCGAATGATTCCCCCTGCCGGGCTCTCCAAGAGAGGCTCCATCATTGCATGGGCGGCACTCGCTCTGGTTGCCGCGCTCGTGCCGTCGTCTTTCATCGTTGGGAGGTCACCTTCAGCCCCCGAATGGTTCCATCTCGTTCAGACCGCCGGATTCGTGGCTATGGGATTTCTGGGTATCCTCTTCCCGCTGGTTCTGTTGCGAGATCTGGGCTGGTCCGCCTTTCGAATATTCGACCGGCTGGGTTCCCTGGTGCGTCGTATGAAGTCCGGTACTGGGTTCCAACATCCGATTACATCGGATGATGACGCTTTTGATCCTGGGCGCCGCCGATTCCTTGTGAATTCCTTCAACCTGGGGGTTCTCGGTGTGTCCGGCGCACTTGCGGGCGCAGGCTTCAGGGAAGCGCGAAGGACCCCCGACGTGGTGGATGTCTCTGTACCGATCCCGGGGCTCAGTGACCAGTGGCACGGTTACAAGATCGCCCAGATAAGTGATACGCACGTGGGGCCCTCCATACGGCGACGGCAGATGGAGACTATCGTCGAAACGGTGAACTCCCTCCGGCCGGACGCGATCGTCATCACCGGTGACCTTGCGGACGGGTTCGTTCCTGATTTGCGCACCCATGTAGCGCCGATTGCGAACCTTTCGGCACCCGATGGAGTGTATTTTGTCACGGGAAACCATGAATACTTCTGGGACCTGGACCGTTGGCTGGGAACCGTCCGTGAAATGGGAATCGCGGTTCTGCTGAACGAGCACCGGGTGATAGAACGAGGAAATCGAAAGATTGTTCTCGCCGGAGTTACCGATTACTCCGGCGGCCGTTTCCGCGCGGACCACGTTTCCAACCCGGGGATTTCACTCGCCGGGGCTCCGGAAGCTGATGCCCGCATCCTGCTCGCCCACCAACCACGCACCGTGTATGGAGCCGTTCGACACGGTTTTGACCTCCAGCTTTCGGGACACACGCACGGGGGACAGTTCTATCCATGGGTGTTTCTTGTGCCGTTGCAGCAGCCGTACGTGGCCGGGCTTCACCGGCACGAGAATACGTGGGTGTACGTGAACCGCGGTGCAGGATACTGGGGCCCTCCGCTCCGGCTCGGCGCGCCGTCGGAAATCACACTCATCCGTCTGATCGGACACGCGGACGCCTGATTTCCCCTCACCCCGTGGTGTGCTGTCCCGAAAAGCCAATGGAATAAAGCGTCGCGTCGAGAAGTTCGAAGCGGAGCGTAATCGTTTTGCCGACAAACGGGGCCAGTGTCGTCCCCTCGCCCCAGTTCACGGCGCAGTCTGTCGCACTCGCCGAAATCCTGCGACACGACTCGAGCGAAAACCCTTCCGCACCAACTACTTCCGCCCGAATCGACCCATCTTCCGCATCGGCGGAGATAGTCAGATCGGGTGCGGAACAGACAATCGAAGTCGTGACGAGTTCCCCTTTGCCCCGAGTCCCAACGGGGCGCCATCCGGCGAAGCCGTCCGGGCGCAGACGGGCAAGCCCGAGCCCTGTCTTGCGCCAGCTCATGTGCGTATCATTGCCGCCCGCGTAATAGAGAAGCAGCTCCTTTTCCGTGATGATCGGGTATGCGGCGGCATAGATGCAGCCGTGGTCCCACGAGCCTTCCTCTCCCCGCGGAATCAGGGGAAACCCTTCGGCAACGCGTCTCCAGACTATCGTGTCAGGGCTCCACGCGAGTTCGCAATCCACGCAGTCGCTCTCAGTGTCAAGCACGGCGGCGATCCCGAGGTAGCCACTCGAGCAGGGAAAGACGATCAGCTCGTATACCTGGCGGTGCGGTGAATCATCCGACGCACGAAGTACTTCCTCGGCCTTTGTCCACGAAACGAAATCCGGGCTCTCCGTTCGAGCTACGATCCGCTGCCGATCTTTCCATAACCGGGTGAACCCGACGTAACGCCGGGTACGCTCATCCCAGAACAGGTTGTTGTGAGTATCACCGATGGCGCCAATATCCGGACACTCTCGAAGGGTCCATCGGAGGCCGTCGGGAGACGTCGCCGTCCCGACCGAGGTGAGCGCTTTGTAGCGACACACAGGATCGGGATCAAACCTGTCATAGTAGACACCGACACCGTGGATGTCTCGCATGACGAGGTTGTTGTCAGTTGATCCTTCGAACTCGACAAGTCCAAGAGCGGGTTTCTCCCAGACGATACCGTCCCGGCTCTGTGCGTAGCAGAGTCCCATTTCGCGTTCTCCGGGACGGTACGGGATTCGGCGCTTTTCCTCATCCGGCGTATTGCTGGTCGCTTCGCAAACGATGAAGGGGTTGTACCAGCATTCGAACAGGCCCCTTTCTTGCGACCAATGCACGTTCGGATAGAGGTTATCAAACCGCACTTCCCACGGCTGATCTTCGATCAGAAGAGGGTTTCTCTCTTCCTTTCGAACGCAACCCAGGACAAGGCGAAGGTTCTCCGTTCGTTCGACAAGACGTGGATCGAGCAGGGGAAATGTTCGTTGCAAAGCGCCTCCGCAAAGGCCAACGCAAGCGGGCCTGGTCAACTCCCTCCGGCCCGTTTGCCGTGGCGCATTTCGTCACGTCAGATCAGCATCAACTCAACGGAGGCCGGCGCAAGTCCGTCGGCCGAAGCAGTGATGCGCACCGTGCCCGTTTTCCGGGCCGAGCGGTATGCGATCCGCCCGACTCCGTTTCGCGTTGAAACGCTCGCGTTACCGTACAGACCGAAAAACGTACCGCCCCCCGACGCCGAGAACCGTACCTCCGCTTCCACTGACGGAACCGGAGTTCCGTGCGCATCAACGACCCTCACAGTAACCAGCGTGATGTCTGTCCCGTTCGCGGGGATACTCTGGTCGAGCGTTTCCAGGGCAAGTGCCGACGGAGCGCCCGCAGTACGGCGCACATCCCGGAGATCCCCCGAAGCAGTGTGACCCACCGCGACGATCTCGCCGGGTGAATAAGGCACCTCCCATTCGAACCAGTACGCGTGCGGGTCCCGTATTCCGCTTCCGAAGGACCGTCCGTTCACACGCAGTTCGACTGATTCACAGTTGCTCAGCACGATCACCTTGCGGGGTTTGCCCTCGGTGCCGGGGTACGTCCAGTGCTCGGCAATACACACGAACGGCTCCTTCGACCACCATGCTCTTATCGCGTATGCCGCCGGTTTTGGGAGTCTCCACGCATCGAACACCCCCGATTTCTGAATGGGCCGTGAAACCGCGTATTCCGTCCCGTAATCGTGCATACACCAGAGAGCGTTGCCCGCTATCCATTCCCGCTTCTCGAATTCCGCGATGTCATGCAGTACGCGCTCGATTTGCCAGATCTGGCTCTCTTCGTCGGAAAAAAGCGTCCCATCGGGCCTTCTGCGCTCACCGGTGTTCGCGTTCGTGTGTTCCGTATTGTAAAGTTTTATGCCCTTGAGGATGGCGCGCAGGTCATCCAGATGCGGCACTTTGTAATTCAAGCCGAGAACATCCGGAACGAACACCGTTCCGAGTTCAAGACCCTCTTCCGGCTCGTTGTCGGCGTAGATGGTAGCACGCCACGGGTCCGCCTGCTTCGCGGTAGCGTTCAGGGTTCGGAACAACTCGCTGCTGCGTCCTTCGTTGAGGAGGCCCCACAGGATTATCGACGGGTGGTGCCTGTCCCGCGCGATCATCTCGCGCATCATGGCGATGGCGTTTTCGGTGAACCTGCTTCCACCTATCCATTGCCATGAGGCGATCTCCTCCAGCACGATAACCCCCATCTCATCGCATGCGTCGAGAAACGCCGGGTGCATGGGATAGTGGCTGCATCGCACGAAGTTCGCACCCATTTCTTTGATCAGCTTCACATCGTGCGCCTGAAAATTGGCCGGAAGTGCGTTCCCCAGACCGGCGAAGTCCTGATGCCGGTTCACGCCGTGCAGCTTGAGGTGCCTGCCATTCAGGAAGAACCCCTTGTCCGCGTCGAAACGGAACCACCTGAATCCGAAGCGCAGGGATCGCGCATCTACTGCTTGGTCCCCCTGCAGGAGTTTCACATGGACTGAATACAGGACCGGGTTATCCGGTGACCAGAGCTTCGGTCTCGATATATGCGGCAGCGGGATAGTTACCAGACGTTCCGTGTGTGCGGCAACCACATAGCGCTGCTTCCCGTGCGCCACGATGCGTCCGCCGGGAGATTTCACATCTACCGCCACGGTGCCCGACGAGGTGCGTTTTTGATCATTCGCGACGCGGACGTTGAGGTGAACGGCGGCCGACTCTGGTGAAACCCGTGGCGTCGTGAGGACAATGCCGCGATCGGGAATATGGAGGGGAGCGGTGATGCTGAGGCCAATCTCACGGTAGACGCCACCGTAAAGGTTGTAGTCAGGGAAATCCAGACCCGGCAGAATGTCGGGGTTGTGCTGATTCGTCACGCGGAGGGCGAGCACGTTCTCCCCTGCCCGTTTGAGATACGGTGTCAGGTTCGTGCTGAAACCGGTATACCCTCCCATGAATTTCCCAACGTGTTTCCCGTTAACCCACACATCTGTTACCGAAAACACTCCCAGCGCGGTGAGCTCGACGCGCGCACCGGCAGGCGTTCGCGGCAGAATCCTGCGGTACCAGGTTCCTCCGCGGTAGTAATCCGGGAACCCGGGTTCCAGTACGAACGTATCGGCGGCGTTGAACGTGTGAGGAACCGAAACCGTTTCCCACAGAGAATCGTCGAACTCGGCTTTCCAGGCATCCGAGCATTCATCGCGCAGGAATTTCCACCCGTGAGCCAGAGGCATCCAGTTCCTGACCATGTGTATCACCCCCATGCCATCAATTGCATCTCGAAATCACGATTTCCGGCGCGCGGAGAAGCCCGTACGGAAGAAACTTCTTGGGCGTTCCAAAAGGCGCGGTGTAAAGATTTGTCGGCGCCCCCGTTCTGATTTCCTCGTTCTCGACATAGTGCGCGCCGAGGAGGTTGCGCAACGTGTTTGCCACCTCTATCTCAATAACATTCGCGCCCGGCTTCACCGCCGACGTAATGTCGCATTCGTACGGGGGCCACAGTACCGTGGCGACAAATCGTCCATTCACACTGACCCCCGCCGAACCGGCGAGGCCCGCCAAGTCTACCGCGACGCGCTGCGAATCCGAAAGCTCGAGTTCTACCTCGGCGCGAAAGACGACGGTCCCCGCGTAAAATGGCAGACCAAGCTCGTGCCACGGGCCGATTGGAACCGGCTCCGCCGCCCTTTCCAGGATGAAGTTAACGCTGTCCCGCGTCCTGACGGCGAAATCCCCGAGAAGCCACGGAGTCTCGAATTCTGTTGCTTTCCCGTACACCGCTTCGACGAAGAGCGTGTTCTCACCGGGATTGAGCCCGGGCAGGGCTATTCGTTCGATAGCCGGGTCTATTACCCAGCCGAGGGTGTTCACAGGGACCGGTACCCCGTTGAAAGCCAGACGCGGCCTGGTTCCAAGCTCGATGGCAAGTTCGCACGCGGAGCCGGGCGGATCCGTTTCCGATACGCGCACCGGAAACCTGGCTGCAAAGGGCTTGTCGCCCGAACCATTCTTCATCTGTACGGCAAGAACTGTCTTTCTTGCGTCACCCACGGACAACAGACACGAAGCGCCGGACGAATCCTGAACCACACAGGCATCGAGAAGCAGAGCGTTCGGGCCCGTTCGGGTTCCCGCCCACTGCGGGGTGAGGCGCCGCTCTTCGCACCACGAGACGACGGGCGGCAGTTGCGCCGCACCTTCCATCGTTACAAAAGTTCGCGCCTGTTTCGGATGCCATTTCACTGCCAGAGTGAGCGGTTGGCCAGCCGTACAGTGCGCCACGGGATGTGTGGTACCGTCGGCAACATCCCATTCCTCAACGGTGCCCGTCACCTGCGGAACGAACGTTACTCCCGTTTCCACCGTGCGGCGAGAAATGTTCGCGAGAAACACGATATCCCTGCCATCCCAGAGGCGGCGATGGACTTTGATCTGGGGAACGGGAGAACTGGTCTCCACGGTGCGGCAACCCAGCGCACAAAGCACATCCACCGCAGGTGCATAGTCGAAGAAATCGACCCCCTCCGTAACCCGCCGGGCATGAGCGGAGAAGAAATCCAGCGCCCTCCGGGAGGACTTCCCATCCACAAAGCCTGGAGCCGACCCCACCAGAACGATCTGCCCTCCCTGCGCGGCAAAGGCTTCCAGAAGAGCAAGCGTCGACGAACGAATATTCAGCATCGGTTGCACCAGAACCGTCTGGTACGTCTGCTTTCCTACCCTGAAAGCCCCTTTCTCCGCAACGCCGTGCGCGGCCAGTATCTCTTCGTCGCCGTATTCGAAATCTATCTGCGCATCCAGCAGGTCAACGCCCAGCAAGGAAAAATGCTTGTCGATCATCTCGTACGGCATGTCCGCGTTCAGGATATAACTCTCGTACTTGTACTCGTCTCTAATGCGGCATTGCCGGTAACTCGCCTGCATTCCTGCCTGCGGGTGCAGGTAAAGAACGTTGCAGCGCCGGCGTCCCTGTGAAAGAAGCCAGCTCGTACGACTGATCGAGTCAATGTGTGGGCGCGCAAATTTCCAGTAAGGTTCCTGCCAGCCGATAACTGGCGGGCAGTCCTCCTTCCGCTCGGCACGCATGCTGTAGAACGCGGCGTGCTGACTGATAACGGTTACCCCGAGCGCCATCTGCCAGAAGGTTGCCACCTGCATGCTTTCAAGCCCCATCGCGTGGCCGCCTACGCCGTAGCTCTCGCTCAGAAGCTGGCCATCCCCAAGCTGGTTGGATACCGACGAAGCCTGTTTCACCATTGCGGTATAGTACGCATGCGCTTCGATTTCAAAACGATGCGTGTAGAAGTCATTCCCCAGAACGTCCACCCCGGGAAGGCCCTGGAATTCATACAACGGCATCGCGCTTCCAAGTTGCCGCGTCGCTTCTTTCAGCGACGTCTCGAACACGTAATGGCCGCTGTACTTGATCCCGTGCCGTTCGCACCACTGGTGCATTGGAACCCCAAATCCCTCACGAAAAAGCTCAGCCGTCAGCGACCAGTAGTCATAACGGACCGACTGGAAGCCAGGGATTTCAAACAACAACGCGGCGAGATGGGGACGAATCGCATACCCGCGGCGTTTCTCAAACTCCGACTCAAACACGGGGCTCCACGGCAACATCCCGATACCGGCCATGCTTCCGGCCTCGTCCATGAAGCTGTGCGTGATGGTTGTCCCGAAGTGGGCGCCGAATCTCCGGAAGTACTCCTCGTGGGTGGATTTGAGGAAAACTTCCGTCGCGGCTGCGTTGTAGTAGTCAATCAGGCCGCCGTCGATCACGTGACGGAACAGGAGCAGCCGCGTCCCGACGAATGCGGATGGGTCAACATCCTTTGGCAGTTCCTCACACGTAATCCCATCCGGCATGAGGTTGACGCTCCTGTCGTACCTCCGCTGGAATCCATAGTCGGGATCTGACTGCACAACCCGGAATGCGGCGACCGGGTTCCCGGGAAGGCGCGAGTAGTCTTGTCCTCGCTCGGGCGTGATGTCGAACAGCTTGAGGTGGCCAAGCTGCATCTCCCGCGGCAGGCCAACAAGCGCGCGCCCACCTGCGCTTCCGGACGGCCAGCCCAGTTCATCATAGATCCAGACTACGGTCCCCTTTTCGGCAGCATGCTTGACAACCGCATCCACCGCTGCGAACCAGCGCTCATCAAGGTATTCTGCGCTCTCCAGTCCCCCTCTGGCATGCATCACTGCCCCCGCCATGCCTGCTTCGATGAGGCGGTCGTACTGCCAGACGAGCCTCTCGGGGTGCAGATGATCGTTCCAGAACCAGAAGATGACCGGGCGGTTCGTTGCCGGGGGTGAAACAAAGCATTCTTTTGCCGCCTGAATTTCCATGGAAGAACCCTTTCAACGGGTTTTGCAGGTGAGGATTGTCTCGAAAGAAACAACGGGGCGAGGGCGCGAAAAACACAAGGGGCCGTGCTGTCATACCTGTACCGCACGACCCCGATTGCAGGTACCGTGTTCAACGTTCAGAGGTCGAACATGTCGTGTTCCGCATCAGTGAACAGGGCGCGCACTTCCGCGACCGATTTCGCATTGATGAGCTTCGCTCGAAGTTCTTCCCGGTTCATGAGCCGCGATATCCGGCTCAGCATCCGAATGTGAGGGCCGCTCGGTTCCTTGGGCCCCAGGAGGATGAAAGCGAGCCTCACCGGCTCACCATCCAGCGAACCGAAATCCACGCCCTGTTCCGTCACCGCGAAGGCGGCTACAAGATCGCGCACGGCATTGGTTTTTCCGTGAGGAATTGCGACACCGTGACCTATCCCGGTGGTCATGATTTTTTCCCGTTCCTCCACGGCATGCAATGCGCCTGCCGGGTCCTGAACGGAACCGCTTTTCGTTGCCAGATCAACAAGTTTCCGCAGGAGATCGCTCTTGTCCTTCGCTGGCAGCGCCACAGCGACAGCCGAGTCAGTCAGTAAGTCGCAAAGTTTCATCCGATAATTCCTGCCTTTCCACGGCACTCGTCCAACGGTTGCACACCTGCCTCAGGGTTTGTCGCTTCGTCACTCCCGATACGGCGTGCAGCCGGAAAGCCAAGGGGGTGCATGGGAATGTACAAAATAACACTCGGTCAGTATGATATGCCATACCCCCTCGCCCCCGTTATCAGGGCGTCGATTGCGGCGCACTTTCGCGTCCCTCGCGGCCCATCAGCCATTCATAATACGACCGGATCCACGTTCGGTACTCCGGGGGGAAATCCGCGTTCAGCGCGTCGAGGAGCGCTTCCCGCAGAGCGGCTTTTCTCTCGCCGAGATCTTCCGGCAAGGCGCCCGGCGTACGAAGCGGATGGTGCCCCGCCGTCCTGGCAATCCGTTGCTCGCTCACCTTATCCTGCTGG
>Ga0116176_10000876_pt1 | contig 24200 bp, 19 predicted proteins | sample AD_STIC08_MetaG_FD_89803 | JGI IMG/M metagenome (GOLD analysis project Ga0116176, IMG submission 89803) | Active sludge microbial communities of municipal wastewater-treating anaerobic digesters from USA - AD_STIC08_MetaG | ecosystem: Engineered > Bioreactor > Anaerobic > Digestate | place: USA...
CCATGATATGTATGTAAAAGATGTCTGGGAGGTTCCATGTACTTTTAACCCCAGAGTCACAGCAGTAAAAAGGGTATATCATTATTATATTTACAGCGCTCCGGATCCTGATATATTTTTTCGAAACAGAGTATGGTGGTTTCCCTATGAACTGGATCTTTCAAGGATGCGTCAGGCTGCTGCCTTTTTTATAGGCGAGCACGATTATACTACTTTTAAAAGCGGTGATGATGAAAGATCTGTAATCAGGACTGTCTATCGTGTACGTATCTTAAGGCAGAGGAATAATATTATACTGATAAGAGTCGAAGGGAAGTCATTTCTCAGACGTATGGTGCGGAACATGGTTGGCGCATTGGTGAAGGTAGGTACTGGAAGTTGGGAACCTCAAAAAATAAGAGAACTTCTGGAGCTGAAGGACAGGTCCAAATCTCCTGCGGCAGCTCCGCCTCAAGGGCTGTATCTTTACTCTGTTTTATTCTGACAGCAGCTCTGCTGTTAGCAATACCCAGAGTGGGCCTTGTTTATGAAGGACCGCAGTCTGTTCTTAACAGTCTGATATATACACTATATAAATATGCTGATATACAGATTCCTCCTGATTATAAAGGAGAGACTTTTGTTATTGAAGCAGACAATGATAAATTTTCTTTAAAATACTCTCTTGGTCAGCTTCAAGCAGGGATACAAGAGTTCGATTCGGTTTTTTCCAAAATTTTTTTACAGGAAAAAAGATCTGTATTTGTAATAGGCAGGGAGTGCACAATAAAATCAGAAGATAAGTTCAGGAGTGCCGATTTTTTTTATTGGGATGAAAAGGTGAATCTGACAATTCAGGCATCTTCGGGAGTTTACGATTACGTCATGTATCCTAGAATTGGCGATAATGTCCTGTATGTACCCAAAAGATGGATAAAACTTTTTGTAACTGCAGAAAAAGTATCAGAAATTACTCTTAACGGACAGAAGTACCCTGTTCCATGTGAAATAACCGTTCCTGACTGTAAAATTACTCTTAATGCGGGTGATGACAGTTTTGATATAGATCTTACCAACTATGAAGGAACAGAATACCGTTTTGAGATTGCTGACACCGAGCAATCAGACATAGTAAAGACTTCCGTTATGAGAGTCTTTGAGATAGAAAGCGGTATTTTCATTTCCGGCTTTCCATATTCTGTTTGGCTTGGTAAAGGCCAGGAACCGAAGATAAGCAAGTCACAGTTTTTTTGTGACTATGGTGATATACGTGATGTGAAAAAAGGGGCTGAGCTTCTAGGAGATATTATATTTGTGCATGAGCATAACAGATCAGTTTACATTATAAGCTCCGCAGGAGAAATGGTTGTTCTTGGCAGGAAACAGGCTCTTGTACCATGGGATCTTTTAAGGGCACCTTTTTCCATAGAACTTTCCGACAGAGGTATAGAAATAAAAACAATGCAGCTAAAGAAGTATGTGATGAGTTTTGAAGGCGGACTTTCATCATCTCAATTATATGAAGATATAAAACTTAATATTCCTTCATTTAAACCGCTTGATACATATCGGTTTGAAGGTTTTGAAATAAAAATATACAGTTCGTATATGAAAATTCTTAGGCCTGAGGTAAAAGCAAAATGAGTGAAGTTAAAGTACGTCTGGATATATTTTTGAGCTCAAAAGATGCGCGAATCTCAAGAAAAAGTGCCAATAGTCTTATCAGGGAGGGCAAAATAACCGTTAACGGCAAAGTTGTTTTAAAACCTTCTTTTCAAGTTAACGAAGAAGATAATATAATAGTTCTGTCCGAAGATTTTTATGTCAGCAGAGGTGCTTTTAAGCTTCAGAAGGCTCTTGATGAGTTTGAAATACAGGTACGGGATAGGGTATGTATGGATATAGGTTCTTCCACCGGAGGATTTACTCAGGTTCTTCTTCGCAATGATGCACTCAGGGTGATATGTGTAGACAGCGGAACCGATCAACTCCATCCTTTGCTTAGAAATGACGCTAGAGTTATTCTTTATGAAAACACTAATGCTCGCTACTTTAAAGCTGATGAAAAGGTTGATTTTATATGCTGTGATGTATCTTTTATATCTATAACCAAGCTTACTGATACATTTCTTGAAAATTCAAAGGATACTGCAGAGTTTGTTTTTTTAGTGAAACCTCAGTTTGAGTGCGGGAAAGAATTTTTGGGAAAAAATGGAATTGTAAAAGACAGTCAAGTTCATAGTTCAGTATTAAAAAATGTTTCCTCTCATCTTAGCTGCGTAGGGCTTTTTCCAAGAATGATAATTAAATCTCCAATAAAAGGTTCTCAGGGTAATACGGAGTTTCTTCTGCACTGTACAAGAAACAGGAGTGTGGCTTTTGATATGCAAAATATAGCCGGAGTGATTGAATAGTATGAGAAAAAGAACAGGTAAGATAAACGTTTCAATGATTTTTTTCCTTTTGTACAGCATAATAGGCTATTCTTATACGTCCGTAATAAGTATCGACGGACTAGGACGGTTTTATAAAAACTGTCTTGTCAACATACCTCTCTTCAGGTATATTAACTCAAAAGAAGGACTCGGATATGAGTATATTTTTAATGTTCTTTCAGAGACTCTTTCCTGTCCGAAAGAAGATCTTGAAAATCTTCTTGAAAGCAGGGTAACTTTTTATTCTGATTTTGAGTATAATTATTCGGCTTTTTTGGAACCGGATATAATAAAAAATCTCAGTAATATTATACTGAGATCTGATGCCATATATATCGAAAATCATGATGTAAAAACCATAAGCGATATAATTGAAAATATATTCAACGGTACGGTGGTTAAAGGCGGATACGATATATACGGTAAGGAATACAGAATATCTTACGGCGAGAACGGGGTCTTTCTTAATAGGCCTCAAAGTGTTTATACACCATCGGGAGAGTATCCTGTTGAGGGAAAAATAAAAGGATTCATGAATGACGGCAAAAACTGGGACTTTCATCTGGAGATAAAAGACATGGCTCTGAAAGGAAGTTTTGTATCCCAGGATTATTCAAAAGATATGCAGGAATTTGATATATCCTTACTTGAAAACTGGAGAATCTTCGGCGATGTTCAGACATATGAAGTTCTTGTAAAGGACAGGACTGTCGATTACATTCGGGAATTTTTTGTTCCCTATGATAAAAGCTCTATAGAGATAATCGATAAGCTTTTTTCATCTCCAAAAGACGGACAGTTTGTGGTCATAAGATCTGAAAGTCTTACTGATAGTAAGATGAGATCAATTTATTTTTCGACGGTATTTGATACGAAAAATATTAATGCGCTCATTAAGCTGTACAACCTGGGCAGCGGTAAGATAGGTACCTATGACTACTGTCTCATAAGTCATAAATCCGTGGGAGATAAGATATATTTTTACTACAGCCAGGAAGGAAGCATCGTCAGTACAGTATCTCCGGATAACATGAAGATCTATCTTTCGGAATCGCCAAGGCTGAAAAGTATTACCGGATATAAAATGATTGAAAAGAAAAAACTTGAGAGATTTGTTTTTGCAGATCTAGAAAGATATTTTGAAGGGAATTTTTTTAGTTCTATACCGGCTTTCCTTTCAGCTGCCTTTTTTAAGAATGAAGATAGGAGCTACTGTATAAATATAATCCTGAAATGAAAAATCATATGAGGTGTCAATATGGCTATTTTTTCTATTTTTGATAAAAATGAGATATTCTTGAGGAAAAGCAAAAAAACTGTTGAAAAAATAAATCAACTTGAAAATGAGTACGAAAAACTTTCGGAAAGTCAATTAAGATCAAAAACAGAGGAGTTTAGGCAAAGACTAGCCAATGGTGAGACGCTAGATGATATTCTTGTACATGCCTTTGCTGCAGTTAGAGAATCCTCCAAAAGAACTTTGGGGATGAGGCATTTTGATGTTCAGCTTATTGGAGGAATAGCACTTCACGAAGGAAATATCGCTGAAATGAAAACCGGGGAAGGAAAAACTCTCGTAGCAACATTAGCTATATATCTGAATGCACTTGCCGGAAAAGGTGTTCATCTTGCCACACATAACGACTATCTGGCCAAGAGAGATGCAGGCTGGATGGGTCCGATATATGAAAAGCTCGGTCTTACGATAGGCTTTATTCAGGCGGGAATGAATAATACTGACAGGAAAGCTGCCTATGAAATGGATATAACCTACGGGACAGCTAATGAGTTTGGATTCGATTATCTTAGGGACAATCTGGTTTATGATATAAAAGAAAAAGTTCAGAGAAAACCTTACTATGCCATTGTGGACGAGGCAGACTCTATTCTTATCGACGAAGCAAGAACTCCTCTTATAATTTCAGGTCCTTCTGATACTCCATCGGAACTTTACAGAAGGTTCGCCACTCTTTCAAAGCTATTCAAGAAAGACGAGGATTTTACTATGGACGAAAAGCAAAAGACTATAGCTTTGACTCCTGAAGGAATTGCCAAAGCAGAAAAAATGCTTAATATAGAAAATCTTTATGATCCGTCGAATATAAAGTTTCTCTATCACCTTATGAACTCACTCAAAGCACTTTACTTTTTTAAGAATGATAAGGACTACATAATACAGGACGGACAGATTGTAATAGTAGACGAGTTTACCGGAAGACTTCTGGAAGGACGCCGTTATTCCGAAGGTCTTCATCAGTCCATAGAAGCCAAGGAAGGAGTCAGGGTTAAGGAGGAAAGTGTAACTTATGCTACGATAACCTTCCAGAATTATTTCAGAATGTATGAAAAAGTCTCCGGAATGACAGGAACAGCCAAGACTGAAGAGGATGAGTTCAGAACTATATACAATGCAGATGTAATAGTGATTCCTACCAACAAAAAAATGGTAAGAATGGACAAAAATGATCTTATATATAAGACTGAAAAGGAAAAGTATGAGGCTGTTGTCAAGGAGATAAGCGAAAGAAATAAGAAAGGTCAGCCTATGCTGGTTGGTACAACCTCTATCGAAAAAAGCGAATATATCAGCATGCTTCTCAAGAAGCAGGGTGTTACGCATCAGGTTCTGAATGCAAAATATCATGAAAAAGAAGCAGAAATAGTAAAAAATGCAGGTCTTAAAGGAATGGTCACCATAGCAACCAATATGGCAGGAAGAGGAACCGATATAAAGCTTGGTGATGAAGTAGTTGATCTTGGAGGACTTTATGTTATCGGAACAGAAAGGCGTGAAAGCCGCAGAATAGATAATCAGCTTGTAGGAAGATCAGGAAGACAGGGAGATCCTGGTGAATCAAGGTTCTTTCTCAGCTTTGAAGATGAGCTGCTTAGACTTTTCGGCGGAGATAAACTTAAAGCTATCATGACAACCCTCAAAATAGAAGAAGGGCAGTCGATAGAACACGGCCTTTTAAGTAAGATAATAAGGGATGCTCAGAAAAAGGTTGAAGGTATGCATTTTTCTGTCAGGAAAAGACTGTATGAGTTTGACTCTGTAATGGATTCGCAGAGATCTTCAATATACTCCCACAGAGATTGGTTTCTTGAGCTCTCAGATTATGAAGAACATATGAGAGAGATTTTTGAAGATGTTGTAGACAGAATAGTTGAATCTTCATATGATGAACAGGAAAAGAAGCTTGATTCCCAGGCCGTAAGAAACAAACTTATTCAGTATCTTGTGATTGACGACCTTACAAAATCGTCTGTCGAGGAAACAAAGGAAAGTATAATCAATGTTCTGTGGAAAAAGTATGAAATGAAAAAAGAAGAGTTTGGTGAGGACTTCCATAAACTCATAAAGTTTGTGATGCTCAGAATCATAGATGAAAGGTGGAGGGCGCATCTTGATGCTATTGAAGCGCTTAAGGAGTCTGTTAACCTAAGAGCATACGGTCAGAAGGATCCTGTGCTTGAATTTAAGAAAGAATCATACACTATGTTTGAAAATCTTATAGACAGTATATACGATGATGCCGTTTCGTATCTTTTGAGAATAGTAAAAGTAGATCCTAATAAGGAAGAGGAGCAAACAAAAAAGATGACCGTGAACCTTAACTTCAGCCACAACGAAGGTTCAGCATCAAAAAATGATTCAAAATCAGAGCAGATAAAAAAAGGGAAAAAACATTTTAAAGTAAAAAAATGAAAAGACGGGAAACCGTCTTTTCATTAAGCTGATAATTTTCAGATTTAAATTATATGATATAATTTCATAGAACTTTGTATTGTTTAAACCGGGAGGAACATATGATAGAGTATGAAGTAAAACAAAGAAAAATAGATATTGTTCAAAGATACAAAAATCTTAAGGCGCTTTTCGATCTTGAAAAATCCCATGAAGAGCTTCAAAGGCTTGAATCTCAAACGACGGCCCCTGATTTCTGGAACGATCCCAAGAAGGCAGAGACTCTCATGAGGCAGGTTCAGAACATAAAGGATGAGCTCAAAGTTTTTTCGGAGCTTGACAAGCTGGTGGAGGATCTTGATGCTGCCTTAGAATTTGCCGAGGAAGAAGCAGAAATGGAAGAACCTTTTTATGAGATACTTAAAGAAACGCAGGAAAAAGTAAGAGATTTTGAATTCAAGCTGCTGCTTTCGGGAAAGTATGACAGCTCCAATGCTTTTGTGACCATTCATCCTGGGGCAGGCGGAACCGAATCTCAAGATTGGGCAAGCATGCTTTTGAGAATGTATATACGCTGGAGCGAGGCCAATAACTTCAAGGTTGAAACTATTGACTACCAGGATGGTGAAGAAGCAGGCATAAAGAGTGCTACGCTTAAGATAACGGGTCCTTATGTCTACGGAAAACTTAAGTATGAAAGCGGTGTGCACAGGCTTGTGAGAATATCTCCGTTCGACTCGAATGCAAGGCGCCATACTTCTTTTTCTTCGGTTAGCGTTATGCCTGAACTGGATGAGGACATAGAGATAGAGATAAGACCGGAAGATCTTAAAATGGACACGTACAGAGCCGGAGGCGCAGGCGGTCAGTATGTTAATAAAACCGACTCCGCTGTAAGACTTACCCATATTCCAACGGGAATAGTGGTAGCCTGTCAGGTAGAGAGGAACCAGCATCAAAACAGGGCAACAGCTATGCAACTGCTTAAAGCAAGGCTTTACGAGATGGAGATGCGAAAGAAGATGGAAGAGAAGATGAAGCTCCAGGGTGATGTAAAAGAGATTTCATGGGGAAACCAGATAAGGTCATACGTTCTTTACCCTTATCAGATGGTAAAGGATCACAGGACGGAGTTTGAATCTTCTAACTCACAGGCTGTGCTTGACGGGGATATAAACGGATTTTTAGAAGCCGAACTGCTTTTTTTTGCTGATGTTTCAAAAGAATAAGGGGTTTGACGTACCGGCAGAGGCAGATAGTTTACAATTGACAAAACTGTTAAGGCGGTGTATAATTTTTGCGAGAGTATTATGATTATCATAAAAGTATAATGGTTCCAGAAGTTTTAGAGTATCTGAACATCAAGGATGACGGAATATATGTTGACTGCACGGCCGGAGAAGGCGGGCACTGCAAGGCTATATACGAGAAAGCCGGCGGGAAAGCCAGAGTGGTAGGCGTTGACGTTGACTATGAAGTTTTGGAAATAGCTGAGCAGAGGCTCAAAGATATTGGCTGTAAGATAGATTTCTTTAAGGCATCATATAAAGATATAGATATAGTGTTAAGAGGAATGGGGATAAAAAAAGTTGATGGTTTTTTGATGGATCTGGGAGTTTCCACTTTTCAGCTCAAGGGAGAGAACAGAGGATTTACGTTTATGAATGATGAGCCCTTGGATATGAGGATGGATCCAGATTCAGTTTTCAGCGCTATACAGGTTGTGAACAAATATGAGGAAGAAGAACTGGCAAGGATAATCTTTGAGTACGGCCAAGAGTATCAGTTTTCACGTAAAATAGCAAGGAGTATTGTTTCCTCAAGACCTGTCAATACAACCGGAGAGCTTGTAAAAGCCATTCAGCATGGTTTACCGTCGTATGAGATTCATAAAAGGAAGAGGCATTTTGCTACCAAAACTTTTCAAGCTATAAGAATAGAAGTCAACAAAGAGTTTGAAAATATTAAGGCTGCACTTGGAAAATTTGAGAATCTTTTGAATCATGGCGGAAGGGTAGTCGTGATATCCTTTCATTCTCTTGAGGATAAGATAATAAAAGATTATTTCAGAAACAACCCTTCATATTCTCTTGTAACTAAAAAACCCGTATTACCGCAGGAAAGCGAAATAAGCAGCAATCCAAGGGCAAGGAGTGCCAAATTAAGAGTTGCAGAGTTCAAATAGCTCTGTTTTAAGGGGGAAGGTACATGTCGGAAAGGGCATCTACTTTAAGAAATGTAAGGGAGAGAGCAGGTAGTTCGGTCAATTTTCTTGATCTGGCCATATATGTATCTCTTTTTATGGCTGCAATGGTTATAAGCATATGGCTTGTGATGTTTCTTAACCTGGGCAAGGATATAGAAAGTTATAAAAAGATAATTGATTCGAAAACCGCTTCTTTTGAAAATATTACTGAAGTTGTAAAGTCTACTGATCTGAAGATTGAGCAGTATATTCAATTGCTGTCGGTGCTGAACGGAAAGTAGGTGTTTTTTGAAGATAAGGTATTCCATAGCCCGTCTGTTTATAGCAGGGCTGTATTTGTTTGTGGTAGCCGCAGGTCTTTTTTTCAATACTGAGCTTCTCAGCATAAACGCTGCCAATAAAAACAGTTCTGATGACTCTCAGAAAAAAATAGCGACCCTTGTTGACAGCAAGGGTCATTTTATTGTTTATGAAAAGCCTAAGTATGAAGCATGGCTTGATATAGAGTTTATGAAAAGACAAAAAAAATATGCCGCTCTTATAACCAAGCTTCAGACAAGATTTTTATACTCAGAAATAGAAAATAAAAAGTATATCTGCTGGGGTACATATGAAACCTTGGAACTGGCAAAAAAAGATCTTGGTGAGCTTTACAAGTTTGCTAATATCCATAGGTCTGCGGAAAGGGTCTACAATAATCTTTTTTCACTTAATCTTATGATAGGCAAGTATGACCAGACAACATACGGTATTGAAAAGTACCTTTATAATAAAGGAATGCTCAGCGGTAAAGATAGAGTCACAGTCACTCTGGATATGGTGTTGCAGAAGATTGCATATGAAGAGATAAAAAGAGTTAAGGATGCCCTTTCGGCGGAAGGGGCAATCGCTATTGTGATGGAAACAGCCAGCGGAAAGATAAGAGCTTCAGCTGCTGTGTACCCTTGGAATCTCGGGTTTATGGGATATATCGAACCTGGATCAACTTTTAAACCATTGATATACGCTTTGGCCATAGATGAAAAGATATCCAACCCTTATGAGAGCATACTTTGTGAGCGAACATACCAGCCTGTTCAGGATGTCAGTTACAAGATGAAAGAAGCTGAAAATGAGGATTTTGGATTAATAGATATAAAAGAAGCCCTTTCAAAATCATCAAATATTGCTGTTGCGAAAACCATGAAAAAAATAATGAATGTTTTTGATGAGAACTGGCTTTATCAAAAACTTTTAAATATGGGTCTGGGCGAAAAAACAGGAGTAGAGTTTGAAGGTGAGATATCCGGAGCACTTGCCCAGCCTGACAAATGGTACAAGATAATGCCGTTTCAGATAGCTATCGGACAGGGTATAGGAGTAACCCCCATACAACTTGTTTCGGCTTTTAATATCCTTGTGAACTCAGGAAATTATGTTAAGCCGACATTTGTAGAAGAAACAGAGATTATACCCAAAAGAGTTTTTACGCAGGAAACATCCAAGCTCCTTGTAGACTGGATGAAATATACCACATTAACGGGTACTGCAAGACTTGCATATAAAGAAGGAATAGCAATCGGCGGTAAAACAGGAACAGCGCAGAAAGCATTGGCGGAGGTAGGGTATGCATCCGAAAAGTACTATGCTCTGTTTGCGGGATTTTATCCGGTAACCGATCCTAAATATACAATTGTGGTAATAATAGATGATCCGAAAGGTGAAAAGTACTATGGGGGAGAGGTCGCAGCTCCTATTGCAACCAATATATTTTATAGATACTTTAAAGAAACAGATGCAGGACATGAGTCAGCTGGAAGCCTTTTCAGAGAAGTAATTCCTGATCTCACCGGCCAGGATGTACAGGAGGCTGTTTACATACTTAACGCATTGGGTATACCCTCTGATAAGATAATCATAAGCGGAAGTGGTAAAAAAGTTATTTCCCAGGAACCATCTCAGGCCCTTTTTATAAGTGATATTCAGTTCATACAGCTTTTTTTGGGAGAGTAAAGATATGAGCATATCTATTGTATCAGGAAGTTCATACATAAAAAAAGAAAATTCAATCAAAAAACTTTGGGAGTCCTTTCAGGGACAAAAAACTCTTGTAAGCAGGGAAAATTATACCAAAAGCTCTCTTGAAGAAGTTTTTTCAACCAAAGGGATGTTCAGTCAGGAAAAGCTTGTGATTATAAAAGAGCTTGACTCTTTTAAAGCCAAAGAAGTAAAAGATGTTATCAGAATACTTTCGCTTGCAGACGGTAACGACAAGATACTTATAACGGTTACAGCGGAAACTGAAGATATAAAAAAGATTAAAGCCGATGAAAAAATAGATGCTGCTCTTCCAAAGCCATGGGAAGATAATGAATGGAAAGATTTTTTAGATAGTATTGCCGCACAGTTCGGCAAAAAAATAGAAAAACATGCGGCAGAGTATCTTCTGCAAAATCTTGGAAGAGAAGATACTTATATGTACGAGGAAATCTCAAAAATCAGCATATATGCACAGACTGATACAATAACTTTGGAAGACGCTGTTCAGATAGGCTATACATTTTCAGATCCTCAGCTTGAAGACATGTGTTATCTTATGGCCTGCAAAAAAACAGATAAAGTTATGGAAATGCTTGATAAGATAATTGATGACAGTGAATTTAACGCACCTGCAACGGTAGGGTTTATGTACAGGTACTTTCTAGATCTGTACAAGGTTATTTTGAATGCACCGGGATTGAAAAAGTATACTTGGGCAAACATTCAGAAGATCGCCAAAGACTGTGGCATAAAAAACAGTTCAAGAGTAAGGTCGTTTTTAGGGGTTACATTTCAGAACGATATAATAAAAAAAATAAATCTCGAAAATATGTATGATCCTTCTAAATTACGAAGAATCATAATAATGTTTGAACAGCTGGACAGACAGGCAAAAAGTACCGATAATTTTAAAGTGGCTTTCAGTGTGTTTTTCAGGGAGGCGTTTGTTGAATAAAAATATAGATATTTTTTGCAGTGTGATCGACAATTTTGGAGATGCCGGGTATACCCTGAGAGTTGCGGCAAGTTTCAAAAATCAATACAGAAACTCTTTAATTAACATCTACACAGACTGTACGGAGCTGTTCTTCAAACTAATGCCTAAGGAAGGATCTCCTCAAATCAATGTCTTTTCTATGGATAGCAGTAGTGATTACCATGCTTCGGAAGTTGTTCTGGGAATGTTTCAGTTTTTCCCGGATGAAAGATATATCGATTTTATAAACAGAGAATCCAAGCTTTTTATAGGAGTTGATTACTTCACCCCGGAGCTTTGGGCAAAAGATATAAAAGCTTTGCCTTTGATGCATCAGGGTCTTAGAATTAAAACATTATTTTTTGTTCCGAATGTTCATGCGGAAAGTTCGGGTATACTGAGATTTTCGTGGAAATCTCAAGGTTTGCCTACGGATGTTTTGTATCCGCGGTATATTTCCAATGCTTATTTGTATGATTACGGGCCAGTAGAAAAGCTCTTACCGCAGGAATCGGTTTTTAACTGGAAGATTAATACCCAAAACAGATTTTTCACGCAGGAAGAGTTTGATGAAATTCTCTACTCCAGCAAATATAACTGGATAAGAGGAGAAGATTCTTTTTCGCTTGCGCTCTGGTCAGGAATTCCTTTTTTCTGGCAGGCATACAAACAGAAAGAGACAAGGCATTTCAAAAAAGTATGGGCCTTCAACGAATTTATAAAGCCTTTTTTTGAAGATGCACAGATGTATAAGCGGTATGTTAACGTAGTAAACACACTTAACGGAATATATAACAACGACGTAACAGACGATTTTTTGTATATAGACAAAAAATACGGGCAGTTGAAGGATGTTTTTGAAAAAATGAAGGAGTACTTCTTAAAGCAGAAAACTCTTCAACAAAATTTAATGGAAAATATTGAATATTTATAGTATAATGTTATAAAATCTTTTTGAAATTGCATATTTGAGAATTGGAGGTATTAAGAAATGATTTTTGCTGGTGAATTAAAGGTAGGATACGTAATAAAGTATAACGGTGGGCTCTATACCATTCAGAAAGCCAAGTACAACTGGTCGGGAAGGAATGAAGCAACTATGACGGTTAAGATGAAGAACATTGAAAACGCATCTACAATAGATATAGTCATGAAAGGCTCTGAAAAGCTTGAAGATGTTCAGCTAGACCACAGAGATATGAAGTTCATATATGCTTCCGGAGACTCATACGCATTTATGGACGAAGAATCTTACGAGCAGATTGAAGTATTTGCAGATGATTTGGGTGATGTGCTGAACTTCCTTAAAGAAGACGGAAGGGTTATTGTCTCTTTCTATGAAAGCAGACCTGTTGCTTATGCACTTCCTAAGACTGTTACCCTTGAAGTGACATACACTGAACCTGGTGAAAAAGGTGATTCAAGCGGCAATCCTCTTAAACCAGCCAAAGTGGAAACAGGGTATGAGCTTGGTGTTCCTTTATTCGTCAATATAGGCGATAAAATAGTTATTGATACCAAAACCGGAGAGTATCTCTCAAGAGCATAGTTGAAAATCATTGAACAATAAAAAGATGCCTTAAAGGCATCTTTTTATTGTTCGTCGGTTTTTATTACAAGCGGAAGGCGTATAAGAAATTCGCTGCCTTTTCCTTCTTCTGAGCTTACGCTTATCCTTCCTTTTAGAACCTGAATTGTCTTTTTTACTATAGCTAAACCCAATCCGCTTCCTGGCCTGTTTTTAGAAACTCTGTAGAAAGGCCTGAATATATCCTCAAGTTTTTCCTGTGATATTCCTATTCCCGTATCCCGTACAGATATTACAAACTCCTTTGTGCTTGAATCAAAGCTGCTGTGAACAAAAATACTTCCCTCATCGGTATACTTTATGGCATTGCCTATTATATTGACAAGAACCTGGGTGAACTTGGTGGGATCTGTTTCTATAAATGCCGGAATATCCGCACTATAAGATATTTCCAACTCAACGTCTGGAGAAATATTCGGTTCAACTATTGATACAGCTTCAAATAAGGTCTGCTTGAAATTTATCCTGCGTATATTCAGGGAGGTTTCCCTGTTAAGCTTATTAAAGGTAGAAAGATCATCAATCAAAGAGTTAAGATGTCTTGAAGAAGCATATATCTTACGTATATACCCGCGCATTGCGTTCAATTTCATATTGGATTCATCCAGGATGGTTTCTGAAAACCCTATGATGCTTGTAAGAGGTGTTTTAAGCTCATGAGTAATAAAACTGAGATAAACCCTGTTAAGTTCATTTGCTTCAGTTTCAGAATCCTTAAGTGTTTTTAAGGTAAGAAAAGTTGATGCAAAGTTTGAAAAAATCTTCAATGCACGTTTGGCGACATCTTCAAAGGAATCGAGACTGAAGTTGTCAATAAAAATGTGCCCGGCAATTTTTGCGTTGACTTTAAGCGGTGCAATTATAGTACACATGCGGTTTCTTCCTGTTTTTATTGAAGATAAAAGATCATAGAACTTTTCATTTTTTCCGCTGTAATAATCAAGTATATTATTTGTCTGCACTATGCATTCATCAATATTGTGATTGTAAGCATATGAATCTTCATATGAAATAACCATTTTTGAAAGAATATCCCGTTCATAGGGAAAACCAGCTACAGGACGGTATAAAGTTCCCTCTATCTTCCATATTGTCGCACACTCTGCCTGAGGAATGCTTTTTAAAGCAACATCAAGAAGTTTTTTAAAAAACTCTTCTTCATTTTCAGTGCCGGTGATAAGAGAAGAAAGTTCAGCCATATCAGATATGGCAGCATTAAGTTTTTCTTCTTCATAGAAAGAACTCATTTCACACTCCTCCTAAGATATTGTGAATACAAAAATGGAAGTACTTCATAGATATTTTATCATAAAAAATACAAAAATGTAATTATTTTTAGACTTTTTTAATAATGTTTTTTGGTATTTGATTCACCCAATAAAATATCTTTGTGCATCTTCCTCTTCTTATCGTCTTTCTCAACAAATACGTGAGCCGATGAAAACGGATCAAGTTCTGTGTAATAAACAGCAGTAGACATAGTACCTGGTGTAGGCGTGAATATCTGTACCTGCTGGGGTGAAAAACCGAAATACTTTTCTATTTCTTTACGCAAAAATACCTCATCCTGTAGCTCTGCTCCCGGATGCGCTGCTATCAGATAAGCTGAAAAAAACTGGTTTTTGTTAAGTTCCTTGTTAAGACTTTCGTAGTCTGAAATGAACTTTCTGACGATTTCAAAAGAATGTTTGTTCATTAATCTCAAAACATTTGGACTTGCATGTTCTGGCGCTATTTTTATCTGTCCGGAGGTATTAAGCTCCACAAGACGTCTTAAAAAAGCCATTCCGTATTTTTTATCAGCATAGATAAGATCCAGCCGTATTCCTGAAGAGATGAACACCTTCTTTATAAAAGGAAGTTTTTCAACCTGTGAAAGAAGATCTATATAGGCTTTATGAGAAGGATTCAAAGTATGACAGACTTCATCCCCTATACACTGCTTTTCTTTGCAGCTACCCAGCTCCACTTTTTTTAAACAGTCGTGTCCGTACATATTGGCGGTGGGACCACCGATATCAGATATATAACCGTTAAACTTTTCATCTTTGGAAATTTGTTCAGCTTCCCTGAGGATAGATGAAATGCTTCTGCTTTGAATTATTCTTCCCTGATGAAGGGTAATGGCACAAAAGCTACAGCCTCCGTAACAGCCTCTGTGCGAAGTGATTGAAAATCTTACGGTATCAATACCCTTGACATATCCCTGGCTAAGACAGAAGGGATGTACTTTTCTTGTATAATCCAGGCCGTATACACGGTCAAGTTCATGCTGAGACAAAGGCAGCTGTGGCCTGTTTTGAACCACATATCTGTTATCGTGTTTCTGGATAAGTCCTTTTGAATCATAAGGATCATTATTGGCGGAAAACTCTTTAAACATTTTCATATACTCATTTTTATTTTCAGATACAGTTTCAAAGCTTGGAAGAACTGTAAAGTCTGAAGTATTCTGAGGCAATGCTGAGGACCAGTAAACTGTTCCCCTAAGAGAAGTACAGTCGCGGATGTTTCCTCCGTTTTTAAAAATCTCGGCAATCTGGAGAATAGTCTTTTCTCCCATGCCGTATACTATAAGATCGGCTTTTGAGTCAAGGAGAACAGACTTTTTTACACGGTTCTGCCACCAGTCGTAATGAGCAAGTCTTCTCAGACTTGCCTCGATGCCTCCGAGTATTATCGGAATACCGTGAAAGACTCCTTTTATGAGGTTTGAATAGACGACACAAGCACGGTCTGGACGTTTGCCGAACTGTGCGTCTGGGGTGTACTCGTCGGTCTTTCTTTTTTTTCTGGAAGCAGTATAGTTTGCAACCATTGAATCGACATTGCCTGCGGTTATTCCGAAAAAATATTTTGGACGGCCAAGTCTTGAGATATCACCAGCGTTTTTCCAATCAGGCTGGGAAATAACTCCTACATTCAATCCGGCTATCTGTGAAAGGACATTTCCGATTATTGCGGTTCCAAAGGAAGGATGATCTACGTATGCATCGCCCGTCACCAAAATAACGTCAAACTGTTCAATTTTAAGTTTTTCCATCTCTTCTGCTGTAGATGCAAGCATACTTATCCTCCTAACAACCAAAAGACCTCCTTTTCAAAGGAGGCCTTCATTATTGGCGGGGACGACGAGACTCGAACTCGCGGCCACCGGTGTGACAGACCGGCATGCTAACCAACTGCACCACATCCCCAACATTCCTTAACTTCGCACGTTTATTATTCTATCAGAAAAAATGTAACGTATCTAGCCCTTTTGTGTGTCTTATGAGTAAACAAGTGTTAAGGAAATAAAAACTAAAAAAACATATCTTGCTTATAATCAGAGATTGCGCCGTTTTCTTTAAGAATCTTTAAAAAACCTAGTACAATCTCCTTATCTTTCCCAAACTCTATAAAAGAACGTTGAGAAGCCTTTCTGAGAACAGGATCAGGCATTTTGCCGTCCATGAGGTCAAACATAAATTTTATAGACTTATCAAACTCATCTTTAAAATACTTATTAGATGACTGCTCATACCTATCAATAATTTTTTGCGCATACTCTCTGGGAACCTTGTTGGAAACAAATAATCCTGTTATAGGTATCATCGCCGGATATCCTGTCAACTGTGCGTATACTTGCTGAAGATCGATTTTTGCAGTAAAAACATTTTTGGTTTTTACTTCTGCTAAAGATACAAAAGGTTCCGGAAGTACTGCCATTGTTTCCTTTCCTGTTGCCAGAAGCTGTATTATATCTGCACCGCTGCTTACATATACGGTTTCAAAGTTAATGTTTTTCTGTTTGGTAATCATTTTCAATATAAGATCACCAGTCTGTCCCGGTGAATGAATAGTAACGATTCTCTTTCCCCTTAAATCCTCTATAGAATTAACTTCCTGTGAGGTAACAAGATAAAAAGACTTCCATATTGATACTCCTGCCAGCTTGTATTCAAAGCCTTTACTTATAAGCTCTGCACCATAGGCCACCGGTAGCACAAGAAAATCTGCTTGCTGTTTTAAAGCAAGTATCTGTGCTTCATCCAGCGTTCTCCAGTAATCCTTGGTGAGATCGGTAGTGTTTTCGGAGTAGAGGCCTGCTGCAGGAAGCAATGCTGGTCCTATGGGATTAAAGAAACTGTAAGCTAATAGAGATATACTTAGTGATAACATAAAAATAAAAACGAATAATCTTTTCATAATAAACCTCCTGTAGATGTTTTCCTGTAAAACCTTTTGTGGTATAATCAAATACTTCTTAATTATAACATGAATTGTCGGATTTAAAACTCCTTCTTACAAAGTTAATGTTTCCGAAATGTTTATCTAAACAACAAAGGATATAAATTTGTTTGCACGGTCAGCATTCATTTCAATTATAGAACATAAAATTTACCGTTTGAGGATGATAATATGAAACTTTATGTAAGCGATATGCATATAGGATCTGGAAACCAGAAGGATGATTTTGTATATGATGCAAAATTTATTGAACTCTTAGACAAGTATGAAGACCAGATAACAGAATTTTTCATTGTAGGGGATTTTCTTGAACTTATGCACGTTAAGGACAAGAAGATTCTCTGTGAAACTGTTCAGGAGTGTATGGATTTGTTTGACCATGAAATTCTGAATAAAATATACAATGCCCATACGGCCCTTTTTGATAGGCTGAAAAAGCTTTCTTCAAAGGTAAGAATAAGATATATAGCCGGTAATCATGATTATCATGTTCTTTTTTCTGAAAAGATAAGACAAAAGGTATTCTCTATGACAGGATGCGAAGAAGTACTGCCGTTTTACTATGATGAGGACTGGGAGATATTTGTGATACACGGTAATCAGTTTGATGCCGTAAACAGGTTGTCGTATGATGGGAAAAATAATATAATCCCAACCTTCGGAGAGTATATGGCTAAGTTCATGTCATCTAATTTTGATATCAAGATGAGCAAGATACTGCCTGATGAACTCATCTCTGACTATGACAACATAAGACCTTTACTCGATGTTTTTGTATGGCTGGACTATATAAATGAAAGATACTGTCTTAACTACAATCTTAAGGAAGAATGGATAAGTGAGTTTATAAATCTTATAAATGCAAAGCAGACAAGGAACTGGCTAAAAATAAACTTTCCTAAATACTACAGGTTTACTGATTTTTTTGTAAATAAATTTGGCGGAATGAAGTTGGGAGAATCTCTTGTAAGAACGGTTATGTACTTCAGGGAGTTCAAAAAAAGTGATATGTACCTTAAAGCCGCAAAAAGACTTTTAGAGAATAATTTTCTGATACCACGTAAAAATCTCGTGGGATACAGTGATGAAGATATAAGCTTAAGCAATGATAAGGTAAAAGGTCTGATAATGGGACACTGCCACAGGCCGTCCTATAATCAGGTCAACTGTGGCAAGATAAAGAAATTTTATGCTAATACGGGTGCATGGAAACATGTTGTAATGAGAAACAAGGGAGTTAACGACAACGAATTTATAAAGAGAAGTACTGTATCTTATCTTGTAATAGACGAGTACAATAAAAATCTTCATGCTAAATTAAGTGTGGAAGAGTTTTATTAAAAAATAGGAATATAACAGTTAACATTTTTCATGTATAATATTTTCACTTTGAAAAAAACAATTTTACCGATCAATTCTGGTATAATAAATGAGAAATAAAGACTCAGGAATCTATTTTTAGGAGGGAAAGATATGGCTAAGAAATACGTATATTTTTGGGGCAAAGGCAAATCCGAAGGAAATGCCAAGATGAAGGAACTGCTTGGCGGAAAGGGAGCCAACCTTTGTGAGATGGACAGGCTAGGACTGCCGGTTCCCGCCGGTTTCGTTATATCAACTGAAATATGTGATCATTACTGGAAAAACAATAAAAACTTTCCTCTTACTTTAAAAGAGGAAGTTACCAACTGCATGAAAAGACTTGAAGCAGAGTCCGGGAAAAAGTTCGGAAGCAAAGAAAATCCGCTTCTTGTTTCTGTAAGATCTGGAGCTTCAATATCAATGCCAGGAATGATGGATACCATACTAAATCTTGGTCTCAATGATGAAACCGTTCAGGCACTTGCCAAGAATACCGGAAATGAAAGGTTTGCCTTTGATGCCTACAGGCGTTTTATGCAGATGCTTGGCGATGTTGCAATTGGAATTCCTCATGAAAAATTTGAACATGCTTTAAAGTCTGTTAAAGCTGAAAAAGGTATTAAACTTGATACTGAGCTTAATGCACAGGATCTCAAAAAAGTTGTCGAGCTTTATAAGAAAATATACAAGCAGGAAGGAAAAGAGTTCCCGCAGGATCCTGAGGAACAGCTTTGGATAGCTATTGAAGCTGTTTTCGGTAGCTGGATGAACGAAAGGGCAATAAAGTACAGAGCAATTAACGGTATAAAAGAAGGAACCCTTCTTGGAACAGCGGTTAGCGTAGTTATGATGGTTTTTGGAAATATGGGCGAAGACAGCGGAACCGGAGTTGCATTTACAAGAGATCCTAATACAGGAGCAAATTATATCTACGGTGAATACCTACCTAACGCACAGGGAGAAGATGTGGTCGCAGGTATAAGAACACCTTTTAAATTAGATAAACTCCATGAGATATCTCCTAAAGTTCATGACAGTCTTATAACTCTGATGAAGAATCTCGAGAGACACTTTAAAGATATGCAGGATATAGAGTTTACAGTTGAAAAAGAAAATCTGTATCTTCTTCAGGCAAGAAACGGAAAAAGGACAGCTGCTGCTGCCGTTAAAATAGCAGTTGATATGGTTAAGGAAGGTCTTATATCCAAACAGACTGCTGTTACCAGAGTAAAACCTGAAGATGTCGACAAGCTGTTGCATCCTTTCTTTGACACTGTGTCGCTTAAAGAAGCAAAGTATATCGGCAAAGGTCTTCCTGCCTCTCCTGGTGCAGCATGCGGAAAAGTTGTATTCAGTGCTGATGTGGCAGAAGAAATGATTTCAAAAGGAGAAGGTCCGGTAATACTTGTACGACCTGAAACAAGCCCTGAAGATGTAGGCGGGATGAATGCCGCAGAAGGTATAATTACTTCTATAGGCGGAATGACCTCACATGCCGCAGTTGTTGCAAGAGGAATGGGGAAAACTGCTGTGGTCGGTGCAACATCAATAGTAATAAACGATAAGGAAAAGTATCTTGAAGCCAACGGTATAAGAGTTAATAACCTCGAATGGATTTCCATAGACGGAAGTGAAGGAAAAGTATATGCAGGAAAAGTCAAGACTGTAAAACCACAGGGGCTTGAGGGCGAAATAGCAGAACTTCTTGCTTTCGCTGATGAGATAGCCGAAGTTGGAGTAAGAGCCAATGCTGATATCCCAAGAGATGCCAAGGTAGCAAGATCCTTTGGTGCAAAGGGAATAGGTCTTTGCAGAACAGAGCATATGTTCTTTGAGGGCGATAGGATTATGAAGTTCAGAAGAATGATTGTTTCTGAGACTGTTGAACAGAGAGAGGCTGCTCTTGAACAGCTGCTTCCGGTTCAGAAAGATGATTTCAAAGGTCTCTTTGAATCAATGGATGGATATGCTGTAACCATAAGATTCCTTGATCCACCGTTACATGAATTCCTTCCAAACGATGAAGAACAGATGAAAGAACTGGCTCCCCAGCTTGGAATAACAGTTGATCACCTTAAAGAAGTTGTCGAATCACTTCATGAGTTTAACCCTATGATGGGTCACAGGGGATGCAGACTCTCAATAACTTATCCTGAAATAGCTGTAATGCAGACCAAAGCAATCATAATGGCTGCTATAGAAGTAGCTAAGGCAGGTAAAAAAGTAAGACCTGAAATAATGGTTCCGATAGTTGGTTTTGTTGAAGAGTTTGAATTTGTTAAGAAAATTGTTGTTGAAACTGCCGATGCTCTTATTAAAGAATCAGGAATAGAGCTTGAGTATAAAGTCGGTACTATGATAGAAGTTCCAAGAGCGGCAGTAGTAGCCGATAACATAGGAAAATCAGCTGATTTCTTCAGCTTTGGGACAAACGACCTGACCCAGCTCACTCTTGGCTTCTCAAGAGATGATTATGGTAAGTTCGTCAAAGATTATATAGCCAAAGGAATATTTGAATCTGATCCTTTCCAGCATATTGACAGAAAAGGTGTAGGCAAGATGATGAAGATGGCTATGGATCTTGGCAGAGATGCTAATCCCAAGCTTAAGACAGGAATCTGCGGGGAACACGGTGGAGATCCTGAATCAATAGAGTTCGCACATCTGCTAGGTTTGGATTATGTAAGCTGTTCACCATACAGAGTACCTATAGCAAGGCTTGCAGCAGCTCAGGCAGCAGTAAAGTATGTAAGAAGGAAAAGAGTTAATGACTAAATTTGAGTAATGATCAAAGCGTGTCTGGCACAATGCCCGGCACGCTTTTTCTATGGTTTTAAAGATTATTTTCAAAGACTCTAAAAAATTACCTTACGATTCAAACAGACGGCAATAGTAACCATGTGTAATTGTTATATAGTTTTTTGTTAACTTTGCTAAGGTTGAAAAAACATCCTTCAGAGGTTATAATAATAAGTGTAGATACATCTTAAAGCATAAGTTCATATTGGGAGGTTTTTAAAAATGTTGCAGAGTATTGCCAACTTTTTTGTAACAAGCAGCGGTTTCGCTTCCTTGACATTTGGCAACATCATAATGCTCATTATTGGAGCGGTTCTGATATATGTCGGCATATCCAGGGATGCCGAGCCTTTGCTCTTAATTCCGATAGGTTTCGGAATAATAATGGGTAATATCCCCCCTATAGCCACAGGACTTCTGGCAGCACCTGTAGGAGATAGTCTTGGAGGGTTTCTATGGTATATAAATAGGGGAATGTATCTTGGAATATATCCTCCATTGATATTTCTTGGTATAGGTGCTTTGACAGACTTTTCATATCTGATTGCCAATCCCATTCTGATGCTTTTGGGAGCAGCGGCACAGGTCGGAATATTCATAACCTTTATTATCGCCAACTTTCTTGGGTTTGACCTTTTCCAGGCGGCTTCTATAGGAATAATAGGCGGTGCCGACGGGCCGACTGCAATTTTTCTTTCTTCGAAGTTTGCACCTGAGCTTGTGGCAATAATTGCTGTGGCCGGTTACTCGTATATTGCTCTTATACCGATACTGCAGCCGATTGTATCCAGGTTTTTAACCACAAAAAAAGAAAGACTTATCAAGATGAAGAAGGTAAGGACTGTTTCCAAAAAAGAAAGAATGATCTTCCCTGTTATTTCTACAATAATAGTTGCGTTGTTTGTTCCTCAGTCACTTAATCTGGTCGGTATGCTTATGCTTGGAAACCTTCTTAAGGAAAGCGGACTTACTGAAAGACTTGCCGAAGCTTCGGCGAGATTTATCCTTGACAGTGTTACGATTCTTCTTATGATATCTGTCGGGTCAGCTGCAACTGCAGAGCTTTTCCTTACGCCTCAGTCGCTCAAAATAGTATTTCTTGGTGCCTTTGCTTTTATAGTATCGTTGTCATCCGGAATATTCTTTGCCAAGTTCATGAATTTGTTCCTAAAAGAGAAGCTTAACCCGCTTATCGGGGCAGCAGGTGTTTCGGCCGTTCCGGATTCTGCAAGGGTTGCTCAGACTATAGCTCAGAAGGATGACCCAACCAACTTCATACTTATGCACGCAATGGCTCCTAATGTTGCTGGAGTAATAGGTTCAGCTGTGGCAGCAGGAGTGTTTTTAAATATAATACCAAAATTAATGCCTTAACGGAGGTGCTGAAATGGCTTCAAAAAAAGCCTATAATGTTGAAATAAACAGGAGTTACTGCAAAAGTTGCGGTTTATGTTACTGGATATGTCCCACTAAGACTATAATCAAAGGAAAGTACGATAAACCCGAGATTCCTGATCAGACCAAATGTATAGGTTGTCTCCAGTGTGAAAGGATATGTCCGGACTTTGCCATCAACGTTGTAGAAATTGTTGAGGAAAAGTCAGAAGAAAACAAATAATTAGGATGGTGGATAAAATGAGCAGAATGGTTATTATGCAAGGAAACGAGGCCTGTGCATTGGCTGCGCTAAAGGCCGGATGCAGGTTTTATGCAGGATACCCCATAACTCCATCTTCTGAGGTAGCTGAGACGATGGCACGCGAGCTTCCGAAAGTAGGAGGTACCTTCATTCAGATGGAAGATGAAATTTCAAGTGCTGCAGCAATAATAGGAGCTTCACTATCGGGAGTAAAATCAATGACGGCAACAAGCGGTCCCGGTTTTTCTCTTATGCAGGAAGGAATAGGATACGGCGTTATGACAGAAACCCCGTGTGTTTTTGTGAACGTTATGAGAGGCGGTCCCAGCACAGGTATGCCAACCAAACCTGCACAGGGCGATATAATGCAGCTCAGATGGGGGACACATGGAGATCACCAGATAATCGCCCTTTATCCTTCGACGGTTGAAGAGGTCTATAAGTACACTATAAAGGCTTTCAACTATGCTGAAAAGTACAGAACACCCGTATTTCTTGTCATGGATGAAACACTTGGCCACATGAGGGAAAGCTTTTTCCTTACAGATGAAGAAGAGAATCCTGAGATAATACAGAGGATTAAAGATACAGAGTTTTCAGATGACGAGCTTTTCCATCCGTTTGATTTGGGCGAGGACAGGACAGTCGCGCCTCTTGTCGGGATGGGTAAGACAAGATTTCATGTTTCAGGTTTGGTTCATGACGAGACCGGTTTTCCGGCAGGACAGGCTGAAGTTGCCGAAAAAATGATTAAGCACCTTGATTCAAAAATAAGAATGTATTCTGAAGAAATTTCTATATATGAAGAGTATATGCTCAGTGATGCCGAAATTGTTGTGGTTGCTTTCGGTACTACCGCAAGAAGTGCCCTCAGAGCTGTGAAGATGGCCAGAAGCGATAAGATACCTGTCGGTCTTTTTAAGCCCGTTACTATTTGGCCTGCTCCTGTTTCGAGAATTAAAAAGCTTTTCCGTTCCGCAAATGCATTTATTATTCCTGAAATGAACATGGGACAGTATGCCCAAGAGTTATCTAAGCTCAACAAGACTAATAAGCATATTGAAATGCTCAATAAGATAAACGGAGAGCTTATAACTCCGGAGGAGATTCTGGACTCCATAACCAAGGTATGGATTCAGCTCACAGAAATATAAAATTCATTAAAGTTAAGCCAAACGTAAAATGTTTGGCTTTTTATTTTTAAAGTGTTTAAAATACTTTGTATTTTTTTTAAAATGTGGTAAAATAATAATAAAGATATAAAGTATAAGGAGGAGAG
>Ga0116176_10000897_pt1 | contig 23882 bp, 24 predicted proteins | sample AD_STIC08_MetaG_FD_89803 | JGI IMG/M metagenome (GOLD analysis project Ga0116176, IMG submission 89803) | Active sludge microbial communities of municipal wastewater-treating anaerobic digesters from USA - AD_STIC08_MetaG | ecosystem: Engineered > Bioreactor > Anaerobic > Digestate | place: USA...
CGAGCAGTTCGACTGGGTGCATGGCGTCGACCGGCTCAAGATCGCGCAGCGCCTGTCCGAGCAGCGCCCGGCGTGGCTGGCGCCGCTGCAGGTGTGCCTGCAGGTCAACATCAGCGGCGAAGCGAGCAAGAGCGGGCTGGCGCCGGCCGAGGTGGCTGAGGTGGCGACGGCCGTCGCGGCGCTGCCGCGCCTGGCGCTGCGCGGCCTGATGGCGATCCCCGAGCCGACCGGGGACCCCGCCACGCAACGGCGGCCGCACCGTGCGTTGCGCGAACTGCGCGACACGCTGAACGCCGGCGGGCTGGCGCTGGACACCCTGTCGATGGGCATGAGCGCCGACCTCGAGGCCGCCATCGCCGAAGGCGCGACGATCGTGCGCGTGGGCAGCGCGGTCTTCGGCGCGCGCGGCTGAACGCGGCGGCTCAGATCGCCAGCTGGGTGGTGTTCTTGACCTCTTCCATCACCGCGTAGGTGCGCGTCTCGCGCACGCCGGGCAGCGACCAGATCACCGAGCCGATGAACTCGCGGTAGGCCTGGATGTTGGCCACGCGCGTCTTGATCAGGTAGTCGAAGCCGCCGGCGACGAGGTGGCACTCCATGATCTCGGGCCGCACCTGCACCGCGGCCTTGAAGGTGTTCATCGCGTCGTGCGTCGTGCGGTCGAGCACCACCTCGATGAAGACCATCATGCCGGCGCCGAGCTTCTCGGGGTTCAGCCGCGCCTCGTAGCCGAGGATGAAGCCGTCGCGCGTCAGGCGCTTCACGCGCTCGAGCACGGCGGTGGGCGACAGGTGCACCTCCTCGGCGAGCTTCAGGTTCGAGATCCGGCCGTCGTTCTGCAGCACGCGCAGAATCCGGGCGTCGATCTTGTCGAGGATCTGGCCGCGGTGATCGTCCTTCGTCATGTCGGATGATTCTCTGTGAAGTGGCATGAGTTTAGCGAAACTCGCTGGTTGCCTAAAGATAACCTAGCAACTTATTCGCAAACTTGCCTTCTTTTCAGGAGCCCACCATGTTCACTGCCCCCGCCCCGTCGGCCCGCCTGCCGCAGCCCTGGCGCGACGAGATCGAGACGCTGGCCGCGCTGGCCGCGGGCCTGGCCGGGCGGCTCGACTGGCCCGCCGTGGTGCAGACCGCGCGACCCTGGGTGCAGGCGGTGCGCGATCGGCCGGCGCCGTTCTGGGCGATGGAGTCGCTGCTGCGCGAGTACCCGATCTCCAGCGCCGAGGGCCTGGCGCTGATGCGCCTGGCCGAAGCCCTGCTGCGCGTGCCCGACGCCGAGACCGCGGTCGCGCTGACCGCCGACCAGCTCGGCCGCGCCGAGTTCGACGGCCACGCCGGCGGCCCGCACCGCCTGCTGGCCAACCTGTCGGCCAGCGCCATCGCGCTGTCGAAGAAGTTCCTGCCCGGCGGCGGCGGCGATGGCGGGCTGCTGCAGCGCCTGGGGGCGCAGACGGTGGTGGCCGCCACGGTGCGCGCGATCCAGCTGCTGGGCCGGCAGTTCGTGCTCGGCCGATCGATCGCCGAGGCGCTGGGCGAGGCCGCCGACGCGCGCCGCGCGCAGCCGGCGCTGCGCTTCAGCTACGACATGCTCGGCGAAGGCGCGCGCACCGAGCGCGACGCGCAGCGCTACCTCGCGTCGTACGCGAACGCGCTCGAGGCCATCGCCGCCGGCCGCGTCGCCGACGCGCCCGAGGCGGCCGACGGCATCTCGATCAAGCTCAGCGTGCTGTTCTCGCGCTACGAGGACGCGCAGCGCGAGCGCGTCTTCGCGGTGCTGCTGCCGCGCGTGTGGACGCTGGTCGAGGCCGCGGCGCGCGCCAACCTCAACCTGACCATCGACGCCGAGGAGAGCGAACGCCTGGAGCTGTCGCTCGACGTCTTCGAGGCGCTGGCCGCGCGCATCGCCGCCACGCACCCGCAGTGGCGCGGCTTCGGGCTGGCGATCCAGGCCTACCAGACGCGCGCCCGGGCGGTCGTCGACGAGGTCGCGCGCATCGCCCGCGCGCACGGCCTGCGCTTCATGGTGCGCCTGGTCAAGGGCGCCTACTGGGATGGCGAGATCAAGCGCGCCCAGGAACTCGGCCTGGACGGCTACCCGGTCTTCACGCACAAGCACCACACCGACATCTCGTACCTGGCCTGCGCGCAGGCGCTGATCGGCCACGCCGACGTGATCTACCCGCAGTTCGCCACGCACAACGCCGGCACCGTCGCGGCGCTGCTGCAGATGGAGGGCCGGGCCGGCAAGTCCTTCGAGATGCAGCGCCTGCACGGCATGGGAGAGGGCGTGTACCGCGAGGTGATGGCCAACACGAGCGTGCCGGTGCGCGTGTACGCGCCGGTGGGCGAGCACAAGGACCTGCTCGCGTACCTCGTGCGCCGCCTGCTCGAGAACGGCGCCAACTCGTCGTTCGTGCACCAGCTGTCGGACGAGGCGGTCGACGTCGAGGCGCTGCTCGCCTCGCCGCTGGTGCCCGCGGCGCGGCCGGCGATCGCGCCGCCGGTGTCGCTGTACGGCTGGGACGGCCGCAGCGGCCGGCGCAACTCGACCGGCGTCGACCTCGCCTGCCTCGCGCAGCGCGAGCCGCTCGAGCGCGCGCTCGCCGCCACGCAGGTGCTGCCGGTCGCCGAGGCCGACGCCGCGCGCATCGACGCCACGATGGCCCGGCTGCACGCCGGCCAGCCGGGCTGGAACGCCACGCCGCTGGCGCAGCGCGCCGCCGTGCTGCGCCGCGCCGCCGACGCGCTCGACGCGCGCCTGCCCGAGTTCTGCGGCCTGCTCGTGAAGGAGGCGCACAAGACCCTGGGCGACGCCGTCGCCGAGGTGCGCGAGGCGGTCGACTTCTGCCGCTACTACGCCGACCAGGCCGAGGCGCGGCTGGCGTCGCAGCGCCTGCCCGGCCCCACCGGCGAGCGCAACGAGCTGCACCTGCACGGCCGCGGCGTGTTCGTCTGCATCAGCCCGTGGAACTTCCCGCTGGCGATCTTCGCCGGCCAGGTGGCCGCCGCGCTGGTCACCGGCAATGCGGTGGCGGCCAAGCCCGCCGAGCAGACGCCCGCGGTCGCGCAGCGCTGCGTCGCGCTGCTGCACGAGGCGGGCGTGCCGGCCGACGCGCTCGCGCTGCTGCACGGCCCGGGCGAGACGGTCGGCGCCGCGCTCGTGGCCGATGCGCGCACCGCCGGCGTGTGCTTCACCGGCTCGACCGCGGTGGCGCGGCTCATCAACCGCGCGCTCGCCGCGAAGGACGGCCCGGTCGTGCCGCTGATCGCCGAGACCGGCGGCATCAACGCGATGGTCGTCGACAGCACGGCGCTGCCCGAGCAGGTGGTCGACGCGGTCGTCACCAGCGCCTTCCGCAGCGCCGGCCAGCGCTGCTCGGCGCTGCGGCTGCTGTGCGTGCACGAGGGCATCGCCGACGCGGTGATCGAGATGATCCGCGGCGCGCTGCTCGAACTCGAGGTCGGCGACCCGGCACGCCTGGCGACCGACGTCGGCCCGGTGATCGACGACGAGGCCCACGCCGGCATCACCGCGCACATCGCGCGGCTGCGCCGCGAGGCGGCGCCGATCGGCGAGGCGCCGGTGGCACGGCCGCTGGCGCGCGCGGTGGCGCCGATCGCCTTCGAGCTGCCGGCAATCGCCGACCTGCGGCAGGAGATCTTCGGCCCGGTGCTGCACGTGGTGCGCTGGGGCGGCGACGTCGAGGCCGTGGTCGCGCAGATCAACGCGCTCGGCTACGGCCTGACGCTGGGCATCCAGTCGCGCATCGACAGCCGCGCGCTGCAGATCGCGCGCGCCGCGCGCGTCGGCAACGTCTACGTCAACCGCAACATGATCGGCGCCGTCGTCGGCGTGCAGCCCTTCGGCGGCGAGGGCCTGTCGGGCACCGGGCCGAAGGCCGGCGGGCCGCACTACCTGTACCGCTTCTGCGGCGAGCAGACGCTGACGATCAACACCGCCGCGGCCGGCGGCAACGTCGACCTGATGACCCACGCGCCGGCCTGAGCCCGGCGCTATTTCAGGCCCAGCGCCTTCAGCGTCGCCATGCCGGCCTCGCCGTCGGCGACCAGGCCCTGCGTCAGCTGGAAGGCGTGCACCGCCGCCGCGGTGTGCGGGCCGTAGGCGCCGTCGGGCATTCCGGGGTCGAAGCCGAGCGCCTGGAGCCGCTGCTGCAGGCGCAGCACCAGCGCGCCCTTCATGTTCGGCTGCTTCAGGCGCAGCACCAGGCCCGAGGCCACCACCGGCAGCAGCACGTCGGGCTCGGCATAACGGATCATCGGCGGCAGCACGCCGATGTCCCAGCGCCGGCCGTCCACGGCGGCACGGATCACGCCGCGGGCCGTCGAGTGCGCCTCGATCGTGCCGCCGCGGCCGTCGCTGATCGCGACGTGGCCCACCAGCCCCGGCGCCGGGAAGCGCAACACGAAGGCGCCGGGCGTGGACTTCGCGGTCATCACGTCGACACCGCAGCCCAGGCGCTGCGCGTCGTCGCGCCAGTAGCCCGTCCACGCGTCGGCGGTGCTCGGGTTGCGCGCCTGATCGCAGCCGAAGAGCCTGCCGCTGGCCTGGAACACGCACCACGAGGCGAACTCGGCGCAGTCCCAGGGGCCCTTCCAGTCCGGGTTGTCCTTCGGCGCGCGCGCGCCGAGCACGTAGCGCTCGCCGACATGCGGCGCGGCGCGATCGAGCAGGTCCTGTCCGCTGGCCATGGGACCTCCCTTCAGAGCACCGCGGCGACGGCCGCGTTCACGCCGGCGAGCACGGTGTCGCGGAAGGCATTGGCCGCGCGCTGCGCGATCGCCTTGCTCATCACCGCGGCCACGCGCAGTTCGGCCGCGAGCGTCGCGGCCTCGTCGTCGAGCTCGGAGGCGAAGGTCTCGGCGTCGATGTCGCCGTCGGCGTAGGCGTCGCCGATGGACCGGATCGCGTCCTCGTGCGCGCGGCCGATCTCGCGCAGGAAGTCCTCGATCTGCGGCGCGTTCTTCTCGACCGCGCTGCGCGCGGCCCCGAGCGCGTCGCGGAACAGCACGGGCCAGTCGATCTTCATGGGCTCGCTCCTTCGGTCTCGGCGGCCGGGTCGGTGTCGGGCGCGGCCAGCTTCTTCGCCTGCTCGGCCTTCAAGGCCGCGGTGAACAGGCGCTGGAACCGGTCGCGGTGGATCACCATCAGCCGCAGGCCGTAGTCGCTGCTGCGCGCATGCGCCTCACGGTACTTCTGCCAGAAGCCGAGGATCGTCGCGGCCACGGCGGTCGAGTCGCTGTTCAGCGGCCGCGCCTGCTCGCGCAGCGCCATCACGCGGATCTGGGTCTCGACGCGGCCCCAGTCGTCGCGCATCTCGGCGTAGGGCAGCCGGGGGTTCGCCGCCCGCATCTCGATCATGCGGTCGTAGACCGCGAAGACCGCGGCGGCCGTGTCGGTGATGCCCCGGGCCGCGTCGGCGTCGTAGTCGGGGACCAGCCGCACCGCCGAGCAGCCCGCCACCAGCCAGGCCACCAGCAGCCAGGCCACGCCCTGCCGCCAGGCCCGCCGGCGCGTGGCCTCGGCCGCTCGATGCGCGATGTTCATGCCGCACCTCCGATCCCGCCAGGCGGCGGGCCCGCCGCCAGTCTCGCCGATCGGGCGACGCTTGAAAAGCGGCGCGCCGAGGCATCATCCACCCTGCAACTCCGCCACGGCCCGCGGGCCCCCACCCCATGACCCACACACTCGCCTTCATCGGCGGCGGCAACATGGCCGGCGCCATCCTCGGCGGCCTGGTGCGCGCCGGCCGCGCGCCCGGCTCCCTCGTCGTCGTCGATCCCGGCGACGCCGCGCGCGACAAGCTCGCGCGCGAGCTCGGCGTGCGCACACTGGCCACCGCAGACGCCTCGCTGGCCGACGCCGCGACCGTCGTCTGGGCGGTCAAGCCGCAGTACTTCCGCGAGGCGGCGGCGCCCTGCGCGCCGCACGTCGGCCGGGCACTGCACCTGAGCGTGATGGCCGGCATCCGCAGCGACGCGATCGCCCGCGCCACCGGCGCCGCACGCGTCGTGCGCTCGATGCCGAACACGCCCGCGCTGATCGGCCAGGGCATCGCCGGGCTGTACGCGCGCGAGGCGGTCACCGACGCCGACCGCGCCGAGGTCGAGGCCGTGCTCGCGCCCACCGGCCGCACGCTCTGGGTCGCGCAGGAGTCCGACCTCGACGCCGTCACCGCGCTGTCGGGTTCGGGCCCGGCCTATGTCTTCTACTTCATCGAAGCGATGATGCAGGCCGCCGCCGAGATGGGCCTGGACGCCGCGCAGGGCCGCGCGCTCGCGCTGGCCACCTTTGCCGGTGCGACCGCGCTGGCCGCCGCGTCCGACGAGCCGCCGTCGCTGCTGCGCGAGCGCGTGACGTCCAAGGGCGGCACCACCTTCGCCGCGCTCAGCGCGCTCGAGGCCGCCGGCGTGCGGGCCGCGTTCGTCGACGCGATGAAGGCCGCCCAGCGGCGCGCGACGGAGCTCGGCGACGAGTTCGGCGCCTGAGCGCCGGCTACAGCCGGCCCACGCAGCCCGGCACGCCGCAGCGACAGCGCAGCCTGCCTTCGTGGTGCGTCTCGCCGTAGTTCACGGTGATCTCCTCGCCGGGCGCGAGGTCGCGCATCGCGTAGATCTCGGCGCGGCCCTGGCGGATGCGCAGCACCGCGTTCGGTCGGCACGAGTGGTTCGTGTAGCGCAGCGGGTCGTCGCCGCGCGAGGCATCGATCGCGCGCTTGTCGCTGAGCTCGACGATCATGATGCGCGCCACCCCCTGGGCGCGGCGGCGCGCCTCGCGCACGCTGATCGACTCGCCGCGGATCTCGCCGATCTTGCGCCGTGCCGGCACGGCCTCGGCGGAGAAGGCGCCGCGGCCGTCGATGCGGCTGGCGCGCACCTCGACGGCGTACTTCTGCGGGTCGGCCGGCACGCCGCGCACGCGGGCCGGCGGCGCGGGCGTCTCGGCAGCGGGCAGTTCGCGCAGACGGGGCATGGCGACGATTGTCCGTCAAGGCCGCGCGACTTCAGGGCCCCCCGGGCGCGGCGCGCACGATCTCACGGCCCTGCGACGCGCAAACGCAATTGACCCGCCGTGGCGCGCCTGTTCGGCGCATCGCCGCGGCCCGGTCGCCGATACGCTTCGTGCATTGCATCCTCCGGGAGCCTGCCTTGAAGTTCACCGCCTCCACGTCCCGCCCCGCGCCTGGCCCGCATCCGCTGCGCGCCAGCGGCGCCATCGAGTGGGAGGAACTGCCCTCGTTCGCCGAGTCGCTGAGCCAGCGCCTGGGCGCCCCCGGCGATCGCCGCGGCATGACCTGGGACGCGACGATGCCGATGCCGCTCGAGGCGCGGCCCGAGCCGGAGCCCTTCCGCGAGGCGCTGCACGGCCTGGCCACACGCGAGTTGCGCGAGCCCGACGTCTTCCGCCATTTCTTCCCGACCCTGCGCTGACCCGCGGGCCCCGGCCGGCGCGCATGCCTGCGCCGGCCTCAGGGTGACCCGCCGACAGGCCACGCCCGCTCGGGCACCATCGCCCGACCCACCGCTCCGGGGCCTGTCGATGCACCTGACCAGCCGCCGCCAGGCGATCGCCGCCCTGGCCACCCCCGCCCTGCTGCTGGGCGCCGCACCCGCCCGTGCGGCGGCGACGCTGCAGTCCTGGCCGCTGGCCACGCCGCGCCCCACCGGCATCCACGACGTCGCCCCGGCGCCCGACGGCGGCGTGTGGTTCACGGCGCAGCGCAGCGGCCACCTCGGCTGGTTCGACCCGGCCACGGCGCGGACCGAGCTCGTGCCGCTGGGCCCGCGCTCGTCGCCGCACGGTGTGATCCAGGGCCCGGACGGCGCCGCCTGGATCACCGACGGCGGCCAGAACGCCATCGTGCGCGTCGGCTGGCCGGGCCGCGAGCTGCGCCGCTACGCGCTGCCCGAGGGCGCGCCCTGGGCCAACCTGAACACCGCCGCCTTCGACGGCGACGGCACGCTGTGGTTCACCGGCCAGAGCGGCGTGATCGGCCGGGTCGATCCGAAGTCCGGCGCGGTCGCCGTGCGCGACGCGCCCCGCGGCCGCGGCCCTTACGGCATCTGCGCCACACCGTCCGGCGAGGTCTGGTGGTGCTCGCTGGCGGGCTCGTTCATCGCCCGCATCGACCGCCGCAGCGGCGAATCGACGATCGTCGAGCCGCCGACGAAGGACCAGGGCGCACGCCGCGTCTGGAGCGACCGCCGCGGTCGCATCTGGGTCAGCGAATGGAACAGCGGCCAGCTCTCGGTGCACGACCCGGCCGCGTCGAGCTGGCGCCAGTGGAAGCTGCCGGGCGAGGGTCCGCGCTGCTATGCGGTCTACGTCGACGAGCGCGACCAGGTCTGGGCGAGCGACTTCGGCGGCAACGCGGTCGTGCGCTTCGACCCGGCGAGCGAGCGCTTCGAGCGCTTCGTGTTCCCGCGCGAGTCGGCGAACGTGCGCCAGATCCTCGGCCGGCCCGGCGAAGTCTGGCTGCCCGAGAGCGGCACCGAACACCTGTCGCGCATCCGCACCGCGCCGGCCTGAGCGCACCGGGGCCGTCCGGCGTTCTCGTGACGGTCTCCACACCCGGTGGCCGATCGTCGGCTTCCCGGCGCGCGCGGCGCCATGAAGCCGCACAAGATGCGCAGATGTCCGAGACACCCACCCTCGCGGAGCGCGGCCCCGCGCGTGTGCTGCGGGGCATGACCCTGGTCGAGCTGCTCGTGGCGATGATCATCGTGGGCACGCTGGCGACGATCGCGTTCCAGGCGTACGCGCGCGTGATGCAGCGCAACCGGGTCTCGCAGGCCATCGTCGACATCACGCAGCTCCAGGTCGACCTCGAGCGCTACTTCACGCAGTACGGCGCATTTCCGACCAGCCTGGCCGCCGCCGGCCTGTCGCGCGACGACCCCTGGGGCCACCCCTACGCCTACCTCAACATGGACGGCGCCAAGGTCGGCAAGGTCCGCAAGGACAAGTCGCTGCACCCGCTGAACACCGACTACGACCTCTACAGCATGGGCCCGGACGGCAAGACTGCGTCACCGCTGACGGCCAAGGCGAGCCGCGACGACATCGTCCGGGCGAACAACGGTGCCTTCATCGGCACGGCCGCAGACTACTGACGGTCCGCCGGCCCCGATGCGCGTCCAGGGTCTCTTCGTCGGCAGCCGCGTGGGGCTGCGCGTGTTCGCGCTGTTCCTGCTCGCGGCCACGGTGCCGGTGGCCGTGCTGGGCCTGCTGACGCAGCACACCGTCGGGCGCGCCGCCCGGGACGCGCAGGTCCAGGTGCTGGCCACGGCGGCCAAGTCCAGCGCGATGGTGACGCTCGACCGGCTGCGCCTGGCCCAGCTCCAGCTGCAAGGCCTGGCCGCGGGGGCCGACGCGGGCGTCGCGACACCGGCGTCGGCGCTGCTGGCGACCCTGCGCCTCGCGCCTTCCGACCCGGTCCAGATCGACTGGGCGCGGGTCGGCCTGTCGCGCGCCGACCTGATGCAACTGGCCGCGGGCCTGCCCGACGGGGCGGGGCGCGACCGGCTGGCCGTCGTGACGCCGGCCGGGGGCCCGTCGCCCCCGCGCATCGTCCTGCTGCACCGCGCGGCGCGCGACGACGCACTGTGGTTCGGCATCGTCGACCCCGAGTACCTGTGGGACGGCGCGGGTGACCTGCCGCCGGGCCAGTGGGCCTGCGCTTTCGACGGCGCCGGCCTGACGCTGTTCTGCTCCGACGACGAGGCCGAGGCCGAGGCCGCCACGCTGGCGGGCCGGGCGCCTGCGCAGGCGGACGACGACGCCCCGCCGCACGCCGTCAAGCCGCTGTTCCTGGCCGGCACCTTCGACGCCCGGGACTGGAGCTTCGTCAGCGGCAGCGACACGCTGGACGCGACGGCGCGGCCCTTCGGGCCGGGCCTGGTCCAGACCGCCGTCGCCGGCCTGCTGATCGCGGCGCTGGCGAGCATGGTGCAGATCCGCCGCACGCTGGTGCCGCTGGGCCGGCTGGCCGACGGCGCGCGGCGCATCGGAGAGCGCCGCTTCGACACCCGCGTGGACGTGCCCGCCGGCGACGAGTTCTCGGAACTCGCCGACGCGATGAACCAGATGGCGCAGCACCTGCAGGGCCGCTTCGACGAACTCGCCGGGCTGGCCGCGATCGACCAGGCGATCCTGTCCGAGGCCGGCATCGACCCGGTGCTCGGCCACATCCTGCACCAGCTCGCCACGCTGCTGCCGCAGCGCCCGCTGGTCATCGGCCGGGCCACCTTCGACGAGGCCGGCCGCACCGCCTTCGAGGACACCAGCCGCTTCCATTGCCACTTGCTCGACGAGGGGGCCGACGCGCCGCGGCCGCTGAATGTCTCGATGACGCCCGAGGAGGCCGCCGAGCTGCGCCAGGCCAGCGCCGGCGCCCAGGTCGGCGGCCGCGGCCCGATGCGCGAATGGGCGCGCTGGCTCGCCGACACCGGCGCGACCCAGGCCCTGGTCGTGCCGATGCTGTGGCGTGGCGAGCTCAAGGGATTCGTCGCGCTGGGCAGCCGCACGCCGATCACGCTCGACCCCGACGACCAGCGCCGGCTGCACGAACTGCGCGACCGCGCGGCCGTGGCCGTGACCACCGCGCAGCGCGAACATCGCCTCGTCTACCGCGCGCGGCACGACAGCCTCACCGGGCTGCTCAACCGCCACGGCCTGATTTCGCAGCTCGACGAACGCGTGCAGCGTGCCGCGCGCCGCGGCGAGCGCTTTTCGCTGCTGTTCATCGACCTGGACCGCTTCAAGACCGTCAACGACGCCCAGGGCCACCAGGCCGGCGACCAGGCGCTGCGCGTCGCCGCCGAGCGCGTGCTGGCCTGCGTCGACCCGGCACGCGACCTGGTCGCACGCCCGGCCGGCGACGAATTCGTCGTCCTGCTCGACGAGGCCGATGGCGCCGAACGCGCGCTCGAGGTCGCAGCGCTGCTGTGCGAACGGCTGCGTGCGCCGCTGAGCCTGCGCGGCTCGGTCTTCGTGCTCGGCGCCAGCGTCGGCATCTCGACCTATCCCGAGCATGGCGCGGCCAGCGACGAGCTGCTGCGCCACGCCGACATCGCGATGTACGAGTCCAAGCGCGCCGGCACGGGCCGCGTCACGGTCTTCGAAGGCCGCTTCGACGCCGAGGCCCAGCGCCGCAGCTGGATCGAGCGCGACCTGCGCTTCGCCGTGGGTCGCGGCGAGCTGGTGCTGGCCTACCAGCCGCGCGTGGACGTCGCCAGCGGCCGCGTGAACTCGGTCGAGGCGCTGATCCGCTGGCAGCACCCGCTGCACGGCCTGTGCATGCCGGGCAGCTTCGTGCCGATCGCCGAAGAGAGCGACCTGATCGTCGAGATCGGCGACTGGGTGATCGACGCCGCCTGCGCCCAGGCCCGGGCCTGGGCCGACGCCGGCCGGCCCGACCTGCGCGTGGCCGTCAACGTGTCGGCGCGCCAGCTGCGCTCGGGCCGGCTGGTGTCCGGCGTGCGCCAGGCGATCGCCCGCCACGGCATCGCCGCGCGGTCCCTCGAGATCGAGATCACCGAAGGCATGTTCATCGACAACGACCCGTCGATCATCGACACGCTGATGCGCATCCGCGCGATGGACGTGCAGATCGCGCTCGACGATTTCGGCACCGGCTATTCGTCGATGTCGTACCTGCGCCGCCTGCCCATCGACATCATGAAGATCGACCGCGCCTTCGTCGCCGACCTCGACGCCGAGGACTCGGCGCTGGCGGTGGTGCGCGCGATCGTGACGCTCGCCACGACGCTGGGCAAGCGCCTCGTCGCCGAGGGCGTGGAGACCGAGGCCCAGGCCGAGCAGCTGCGCCAGCTCGGCTGTCACGAGCTGCAGGGCTACCTGCTCGGCCGTCCCGCGACGCCGCAGGCGCTGGCCGGCGCGCTGGGCACCGTGCCGGCCCTGGCCTGAGGACGGCCGCCGCGCGGGGTCATTCCGCGAGCAGGGTCTCGAGGCACTGCTCGCGGATACCGTAGAAGCGCTTGATCTCGTCCACCTCGGCCAGGCGCGGGGCGCCGTCGCCGGGCTGCGCGCGCTTCACCGCGAGGATCATCTTGTTCTTGCTCGTGTGCTCGAGCGAGACGAACTCGAACACCTGCGCCGCGTAGCCTCGCGACTCGAGCAGCAGCGCGCGCAGGCTGTCGGTCACCATCTCGGCCTGCTGGCCCAGGTGCACGCCGAAATCGAGCATCGGCCCGAGCGGTCGCGGGCACATCATCTGCGGGCGCAGCTGCTTGTGGCAGCACGGCGAGCACATGATGATCGCGGCGCCGGCGCGCACGCCGGCGTGCATCGCGTGGTCGGTGGCGATGTCGCAGGCGTGCAGCGCGACCATGATGTCGATGGGCTGCGGCGCGCGCGCACGCACGTCGCCCTGCTCGAAGGCCAGGCCGCGCAGGCCCAGGCGCTGCACGGCGGCCTGGCACAGCGCGACCATGTCCTCGCGCAGTTCGACGCCGGTGACCTGGACGTCGAGCCCGCGCCCATGCGTGAGCCAGTCGTGCATCGCGAAGGTCAGGTAGCCCTTGCCGCAGCCGAAGTCCAGCACCTGCAGCGGCCGGCCGCGGGCCGCCTCGGACGCCAGCGGCGAACTGTCGAAGGCGTGCTCGAGCACCTCGACGAACTTGTTGATCTGCTTCCACTTGCGCGCCATCGCCGGCACCAGCCGGTGCTGCGCGTCGGTGACGCCGAGCGCGGCGAGGAAGGGCCGGTCGAGCGACAGGTGGCGGTGCTTCTTGCGGTCGTGGGGCTGCGCCTGCGCCGGTGCCGCCTCGTTCGCGGCGGCGAGCCGGCCGATGCGCAGGCCCTGCCGGCCCTTGCGCGAGGTGACGAGCTGCACGTCGTGCGTGGTCGTGACCAGGTGACCGTGCGCGAATTCGTCGCGCAGCGCCTGCGCCACGCGGGCCACGCCTTCGTCGACCGGCAGGTTCTGCGTCAGGTCGCGCGTGGCGTGGCGCTGCACGAACGACAGGCAGTCCTGGCCGCGCAGCGTGATCGCGCGCGCGTACAGGCGTTGCGCGCCGCCGGGCTCGCGCGGCCGCCCGAGCGCGAGCCTGACGAACCGCCGCTCGGCCAGGCTGTCGCGAAGTTGCTGCACGAATCCGTGCAGCGGGTCGTCTTCGGGCGTCATGCGACGAGTCTAGGGCCTGTCGACGCCATGGGAGGGCGCGCGCCGGTGCCGGGCATGGCGCAGGAACGGGCCCCGGGCCCGGCGGCGCGATCACAAACCGGAACAATCCCCGCCGAAGGGCGCGGTAAAGTCGCCCGCTCTCCCGAAAGCCCCCGTGACCGCCCCCCCGTCGACCGTCGAATCGCTGCCGCCGCTGGCCCTGCCGGCCGGCACCCGTCTGCTCACCTGCGAGATCGTGCGCGTGCTCGCCGGCAACCCCTTCGGCGTGATCTACGAGGCGCGCGACACGATCGGCGGTGAAGCGCTGGCGGTCAAGGAGTACCTGCCCGCCGCCCTGGCCCGCCGGGGTGCCGACGGCCTGACGCTGGAGCTGCGCGCGCCGTCGCACGCCGCCGCCTACGGCCGGGGGCTGCGCGCCTTCATCGACGAGGCGCGGCTCTTCGAGCGCGTGCACCACCCCTCGCTGCTGCGCATCGAGCGCTGCTTCGAGGCGCACGGCACCGCGTTCCGCGTGATGCCGCTGTACCGCGGCCACCGCCTGATCGACATCCGCCGCGCGATGGACGAACCACCCGACGAGCCCGCGCTGCGCGGCCTGCTCGAGGGCCTGCTCGGCGCGCTCGAGGCGCTGCACGCGACCCGCGCCATCCACGGCGACATCCACCCCGGCAGCATCCTGCTGCTGCCCGACGACACGCCGGTGCTGCTCGACGCCGGCGCCGTGCAGCGCGCCATCGAGGGCGAGGAGGCGCGCTCGCTGATCAAGCTGATGGGCCCGGCCTTCGCCGCGCCCGAGCAACGCGCCGCCGCCCCGGGCGCCGCCACCGGCCCCTGGACCGACCTGTACGCGCTGGCCGCGGTGGTGCGCTACTGCATCGGCGGGCGCCTGCCCGATCCCGGCTCGGTGCAGATGTCGGACGCGAAGCAATCGCTCGCCGAGGTCCTGCGCGAGCAGAGCGCGCGCCACCCGCACCTGCGCTTCAGCCGCTCGTTCATCGCAGCGATCGAGGCCGCGCTGATGCCCGCGCCCGAGAAGCGCCCCCAGAGCGTGGCGCAGATGCGCGCGCTGCTCGCCGGTGACGCGCTGGCACCGGGCGGCGCCGCGCACGAACTGCTCGACGAGAACAACGAGCCGGTGCTCGGTGCCGCCGCGCTCGACGAGCTCGCCGCCGCCGCTCCCGCCCCGCCGGACGACGCCCCACCGCACACACCGCGCAGGGACGACCTCACCCAGGCCCGCACGCTCGCGGCGCTGCAGGTGGCGCTGGACACGATCGCCACCGACACGCCGGCCGCGCACGAGCCGATGTACGACCGGCCCGTGCCGCCGTCGAAGCGCCCGCGCGGGCCGCTGGAGCGGCGCTCGCACCGGCCGGCGGCGATGTGGGCGATCGGCCTGTCGATCGCGGTCGGGGTCGGTGCGGTCATCGGCATGCTGGCCACCCAGCGCGACGCCGGCCCGCTGGGCCGCGCGCCGGCCGCACCGCCGGCCTCGGACGTGGCCCGGGCGTCGGCGCCGGTCGTGTTGGCCGACGAACCGCCCGCCGCGGGGCCCGCGCCCGTGCCGGCGGCTTCGCCCGTGGCCGCCCCCGCCCCCGCGGTGGCCGAGCCCGTGGCCGCGGCGCCGCCCGCACCCCTGGTCGTCCCGCTGGACAGCGCCCCCGCGTCCGCGGCCACACCCGCGACACCGGTCACAGCCACCGCCCCCGCGTCGACGGCCACCCCGCCCACGCCCGCTCCCCGGGCCGTGCCCGCCTCGGCGCCGCGCCCGGCCCGGCCGGTGGCCCGCGAGTCACGGGCCGCCGGCGCCCCGGCCAAGCCGGCCGTGGCGGCGGTGTCGAGTCCGCGCGAGGCCTGCGGCGAGCGCACGCCCTTCGCGCTGTACCGCTGCATGAGCTCGCTGTGCGCGCAGCCGCGCTGGCAGGACCACCCGCAGTGCAAGCGCCTGCGCGAGACCGACGAGGTCGACGGAGGCTAGGACGCCGCGTCCGCGAAGCCGATCACCACGCGCCGCGTCGCGGCCGACTTCTTCTCGATCTTCGTCACGACCACGGCGCCGACCTCGGCGGTGTTCGCGACGTGGGTGCCGCCGCAGGGCTGCAGGTCCACGCCCTCGATCTCGAGCACGCGCACGCGGCCCAGGCCGCGCGGCGGCTGCACGCTCATGCTGCGCACCAGGCCCGGGTTGGCGTCGAGCTCGGCCTCGTCGATCCAGCGGTGGCGCACCGGGTGCGCCTCGGCCACCAGCCGCGCGAGGCCGGCGTTGAGCGCGACCTTGTCGAGCGGCTCGGTCATGTGGAAGTCCAGCCGCGCGGAGTCCGCGGTGATCGAGCAGCCGTCCACGGGGTGCGGGATCAGCGCGCACAGCAGGTGCGTCGCGGTGTGGAAGCGCATGTGGCGCCGGCGCCGCGCGACGTCGATCTCCGCCGTCACCGGGTCGCCGGGGGACAACAGTGCGAGCAGCGCCTCCTGGCCCGGCGCCGGCACGTGGACGATCTCGCCCGGGTGCGCCCCCTTGCGGGTGTCGGCGATCGCCAGGCTGCGGCCGTCGGCCAGGCGCAGCGCGCCGCGGTCGCCCGCCTGGCCGCCGCCGAGCGGGTAGAACACCGTGCGGTCGAGCTGCACGCCGCGCGCGTCGATCGCGGCGATCACGGCCGGGCACGACGCCAGCGTGGCGTCCTCGCGGAACAGGTCTGCGGTCATCGGTTCTCCTCGGGCCCGCCACGGTAGCGGCGCAGCCGCCCGGTGGCAACGCGGAGAACCGCGCGCGTCACTTCGGCGACGCGGGCGCCGCCGGGCGGCGCGCCTTCGCCGGGCCGGGGCGCCGGGCCGGGGCCGCCGGCACCCGGCGCGCGGACGGTGCGCGGCCGGGCTCGGACGACGCGGCGCGGCGCGCCGGCTCCGCGGTGCAGTCCAGCGTGGCCGCGGTCAGGTAGTAGGTCTTGGTCACGAGCGTCTCGCCTTCGGGCGCCGCCCTCGGCACCCCTGAGTGCTCAACGACCGCGCGAGCGCGTTGTTGACCCCCGCGCGGTCACGATCCGTGAAGCCTGTCGCGCCCGCGGCGCCGGCGTCACGCCGGGGCCGCCAGCCGGGCGAGGAAGTCGCGGATGCGCCTGGCGTTCGTGCCCAGGTCGCCCACGCCCAGGCGCGAGACCGAACGCACGTCGACCCGGCTGCCGTCGCCGCGCGCGACGATGCGCACGACGACGTCGTCCTTGAAGCGCATCAGCGGCGTCGTCGCGGTGGCCTCCAGGCGCCCCTCGGCCGGCACCACCGCGACGATCTGCCAGCCCATCGCCCGTGCCACGCGCTCGGCGCGCTCGAGGGCGGCCGCCGGCGGCAGCGGCAGGTCGAGCGGTGCCAGGTCCGGCCAGGCCGCGCGCTGCAGCGGCGCCACCGCCGGGTCGTACCCGGCCGGGTTCGCGGCGCCCGCGCGCAGCGGCAGCACGGCGACGAAGCGCGGCGGATCGCTCGTGTCGGTGCTGATGTCGTGGATGAGCGGCAGGTCCCGCGCCTGCCACAGGGCCACCAGCGCGGGCGCGAGCAGCAGCGCCAGCACCGCCGCGCCGAGCCCGACCCCGCGGCGCAGGCGGCTTCGGCGTCGCGGTGGGTCGGCAGCGGGATCGTGGGGTTCGGTCATCGGCCGGTCCGGGAGGGGGGCGCGGGCAGGGGCCCCGCGTCCCATTCTGGCCCCGAACGGCCGCGCCGCACCCGCACGGTAGACTGCGCGGTTTTCCCGGACACCGACTGCCAGCATGGGGCGAGAGCCGCCACCCACCCCTCTGAACGGCACGGCGCTCGTCGCCTGGCTGTCGCGCCAGGCGCTGGTCGACGGCCCGGCGGCGACGCCGAGCTTCGTCGCCGGCCTGGGGCGCTGGCTCGGCTGGGCCGACGCCATTCCGCTGGCCGCCGCAGTGCAGGCGCCCACCGCCGCGGGCCCGTCCGCCCGCCCGCGGCCCGCCGCTGCGGGCGTGCACGCCGTCGAGCTCGAAGCGCAGCGCGTGCGCGCAGCGCTGTCGCGCGCCATCGACGACGACGCTGCGCTCGCCGCCGACACCGACTTCGCGCCGCACCGCCGCCACGTCGCCGCGCTGCAGCATGAGATGGAACTCGACATCGCCACGCTGCGCACCCAGGTCCGCGCCGCGGTCGCCCGGCAGTCCCCGGCGCTCGCCCGGCTGGCCGCCATCGACGGCGTGCTCGCCGCGGTCGTGGCGCCGCGCGAGCAGCACCTGCTGGGCACGCTGCCCGCGCTGCTGGAGCGCCATTTCACCCGCCTGCGCCGCGACCACGCCGACGCGCCCGCTGCCTGGCTGCCCGCCTTCCGGCACGACACGCGCCAGCTGCTGCTCGCCGAGCTGGACCTGCGGCTGCAACCCGTCCAGGGCCTGCTCGACGCGCTGCGCGCGCCGCCACGAGAGACGCCATGAACAAGCTCCTGTCCCGCGCCGCCTTCGTGGCGGGCCTGCTCGCGATCGGCTGGGTCGGCGCCGGCTACCTGCGCAGCCACCCGCTCGCGCTGGCGATGACGCTGGCCATCGGCGCCTTCTACCTGATGGGCGCACGCGAACTGCGCCGCTACGCCCAGGACACCGACGGCCTCGCGCAGGCCCTGGGCGCGGCCGCCGAGCCGCCGCCGAGCCTGGCCGACTGGCTCCCGCGGGTGCCGGCGGCGCTGCGGCACACCGTGCGCCTGCGCGTCGAGGGCGAGCGCGCCGCCTTGCCCGGCCCGGCACTCACGCCCTACCTCGCCGGCCTGCTGGTGCTGCTGGGCATGCTGGGCACCTTCACCGGCATGGTGATCACGCTCGCCGGCACCGGCGTGGCGCTCGAGCAGGCCACCGACCTGAAGACCATGCGCGACTCGCTCGCCGCGCCCGTCAAGGGCCTGGGCCTGGCCTTCGGCACCTCGGTGGCCGGCGTCGCGGCCTCGGCGATGCTGGGGCTGATGTCCACGCTGTGCCGGCGCGAACGCCAGCAGGCCGGGCAGCGGCTCGACGCGCTGGCCGGCAGCTCGCTGCGCGCCTTCACGCAGGCGCACCAGCGCGAGCAGTCGCTGGCGCTGCAGCAGCAGCAAGCGCAGCTCGTGCCGGTGCTGGCGGAGCGGCTGCAGGGCCTGATGACGCAGCTCGAAGCGCAGGCCGCCGCCTCGAACGCACAGCTGCTGGCGAGCCAGGAGCGCTTCCAGGCCCAGGCCGAAGCGGCCTACCGGGGCCTGGCCGACTCGGTCGACCGCACGCTGCAGCGCAGCCTGAGCGACAGCGCACGCCTGGCCGCCGCCACGCTGCAGCCGCTGGCCGAGGCGACGATGGGCGGCATCGCGCGCGAGACCGCCGCGCTGCACGGCGAGGTCGCCGGCGCGGTGCAGCAGCAGCTCGACGGCGTGTCCCGCCGCTTCGAGGCGGCCACGCAGGCCGTCACCGCCACCTGGCAAGGCGCGCTCGAGCACCACGCGCAGACCAGCGACGCGATGGCCTCGCGCCTCGGCGCCACGCTCGAGCGCTTCGGCCAGCGTTTCGAGGAACGCGTCTCGGCGAGCTGGCAGGACACCGCCGAGCGCCTGGACCGGCAGAGCGGCGCGCGCGACGCCGAGCGCCTGGCCGCCTGGTCGGACGCGATGCACACGATGGCCGCGGCGCTGCAGGCCGAATGGCAGCAGGCCGGCGCCCAGGCCGCGAGCCAGCAGGCACAGGTCTGCGCAACGCTGGAGCAGGCCGCCCGCCGCATCGGCGCCGAGGCCGAGGCGCAGGCCGGCCGCACGCTCGCGGAGATCGCCCGCCTGGTGGCCGTCGCCGGCGAGGCGCCGCGCGCCGCGGCCGAGGTCGTGGCGCAGCTGCGCGAGAAGCTGTCCGACAGCCTCGCGAACGACAACGCGATGCTGGCGGAACGCCAGCGCGTGATGGCCACGCTGAACACGCTGCTCGACGCCGTGCAGCACACGACCGCCGGGCAGAAGGCGGCCATCGACACGCTGATCGCGTCGACCGCCGCGCGGCTCGAGCAGGCCGGCGCGCGCTTCGGCGAGAAGGTCGACGCGGAATCGGCGCGCCTGGACGCCGTGGCCGCGCAGCTCACCGGCAGCGCCGTCGACGTCGCCAGCCTGGGCGAGGCCTTCGCCACGGCGGTGGAGCTGTTCAGCCAGACCAGCCAGCAGCTGATGGGCCACCTGCAGCGCGTCGACGACACGCTGGTCAAGGCCGGCACGCGCAGCGACGAGCAGCTCGCCTACTACGTCGCACAGGCGCGCGAGCTCATCGACCTGAGCCTGCTGCACCAGAAGCAGATCGTCGACGACCTGCAGCGCGTGGCCGCGGGCAGCGCCGCATGAGCGCGCCGGCCCTCTCCCCGGCGCGATGCCCGGAGTGCGCAGCGCGGAGGGTCCGCGCATGACGCACAACGAGTTCGAGACCCCCGCCGAACCGACGGCGCCCGTCTGGGCCGTCTTCGGCGACCTGATGGCGAGCCTGCTCGGCGCCTTCGTGCTGATCCTGGTGTTCGCGCTGGGCATGCAGCTCGACCTGGCGACGCGGCTCGAGGACGAGGTGCGCAAGCGCCAGGCCGAGGAACAGCGCCGCAGCGCGCTCGAGCAGGCGCTGGCGATCCCGCTCGCCGAAGGCCGCGTGACGCTGAACGACGGCCGCATCGGCATCGCCAGCAGCCTGCTGTTCGCCTTCAACTCCGACCAGCTGCAGCCCGAGGGCCGGCGCCTGCTGAAGACCCTGGCCGGCACGCTGGCCGCCTACCTCGCGGCGCGCGACGAGATCCTGATGGTCAGCGGCTTCACCGACGACCGCCAGATGCGCGAGGGCAGCCAGGCCTTCGCCGACAACTGGGAGCTGTCGGCGCGGCGTGCGCTGACGGTCACGCGCGCGCTGATCGACGACGGCGTGCCTTCGGCGTCGATCTTCGCCGCCGCCTTCGGCTCGGAGCAGCCGGTGGCCTCGAACGCCGACGCCGTCGGCCGCGCGAAGAACCGGCGCGTCGAGATCACGCCCACGCCCCGGCCGGCGGCGAAGAAGGCGGTGACCCCGCCATGAGCGGCCCGGGCGACGCGAGGCCGGACGTCGCGGCGGCGCTCGCCGCGCTGCGCGCGCGCGGCGCATCGCGCTGGGACCCGGTGCGCTTTGCCCGCCTCGAGGCGATGGCGCGGCGCGCCGCCGCCCACACGGGCGCGGCCCGGCAGGGGCTGGACGCCCGGCTGCTGGCGCTGGCGGGTGAGTGCGACGCGGCGGTCGAGCGCGCGTGCCGCCGGGCCGAGGCGGCATCGTCGGCCGAAGCGCGGCCCGAAGCGCGGCCCGAGTCCGCTACGCTGTCCGGACTGCTGGCCCATGTCGCCCGGCACGCCGGTGGCGGCGACCCGCGCGCCGCCGCCGATGCGCCGGTCGAGCTGAAGGCACTGCGCCTGCACCGCGACACCTGGGCCCGGCTGAGCCTCGACCGGCGCCTGACGCAATCGCGATCGCAGGTGCCTGCCAACGCCGGCCCGCTGAACACCGAGCGGCTGCTGCACCAGGCGCTGACCGCGCTGCGGGCCACGTCGCCCGGGTACCTGCAGCGCGTGATGGCACAGGTGGAGGCGCTGCTGTGGCTGGAACAGGCGGGCGCGCCGGCGCCGCGCCCGGCCGCCGGCGCCCCGCGGCGTCACAGCGCCCCGGCGGCCCGGCGCGGCAGCCGCGCGCGCTGAGCGGCCACGGGCACGCCGGACGCGTCGCGGCGTCGCAACGCCAGGACCTCGACGAAGCCCCTCACGCCGAGGCTCAGCCCTCGAGGTTCTCGTGGTGCGCGACGGCGCCGCGTTTCCAGTACGCGGCCACGCGCAGGGCCTGGCGGTCCAGGCCCTTCTCGTCGACCAGCACCCGGCGCAGGCGGGCCATCGCCGCGGCCTCGCCGGCGCACCAGGCATAACCTTCGCCGGCAGGCCGGTCCAGGGCACGCGCCGCCGCCAGCAGCTCGTCGTCGCCGGCGACCCACTGCACGTCGAGCGCGGCCGCACTGCGCCAGTCGCGGCGATCGGCGGGGTCGGACACCTGGGCGAGCACGATCGCCCGGGTGCCGGCGGGCAGCTCCTCCAGCCGCCGGTGGATCGCGGGCAACGCGCTCTCGTCGCCGACCAGCAGGTGCCAGTCGAGTTCGGCCGGCACGATGAACGAGCCGCGCGGGCCGCCGATGCTGGCGCGCTGCCCGGGCGCAGCCTGCGCGGCCCAGGCGGCGGCACGGCCCTCGCCATGCAGCGCGAACTCCAGCGTCAACTCGCACGCGACCGGGTCGTGGTGGCGCGGGGTGTAGTCGCGCCGCACCGGGTCGGCGCCGTCGGCGTCGAGCATGAACTTGACGTGGTCGTCGAACGAGGCGCTGACGAAATCGGCGAGCGACTCGCCCGCGAAGGTGACGCTGCGGAAGTTCGGGCTGATCGGGGCGACGCGCACGACCTGCAGGTCGCGGCGCCGCAGTTCATGGCGCACGCGCTGCACGCGGCGGGGGGAGGCATCGAGCGTCATCGGTGAGGGGGCAGATGGTTGATAATGTCTCCCATCATGCCCCAGTCAATTGACAATGTCAACCAATCCGCGCCGTCGCCGGGCCGGCCGGCGCGCGACGACGACGTGCTGGAAGCGATCCACCAGCTGATGCACCAGTACCGCGCGCAGCAGTACCGCGTGCTGCGCGACGGGCCGCACGGGATCACGCACATGGAAAGCAAGGTGCTGGGTTTCTTCGGCCGGCGCCCCGGCGCGACGCAGAGCGACCTGGCCCAGCACAGCGGGCGCGACAAGGCCCAGCTCGCGCGCCTGATCAAGGGCCTGCGCGACCGGGGTCTGCTGGACGCGCAGCCCGACGAGACCGACCGCCGCAACCTGCGCCTGTCGCTCAGCGCCGACGGTCAGCGCGTGCAGGCCGTACTGCACGAGCAGGCGCGCCGCCTGGGCCAACGCGCCGTGGCGGGCCTGAGCCCCGCCGAACACCGCCAGCTGCTGGCCTTGCTGCAGCGGGTGCAGGGCAACCTCGACGCGGGCGCGTGAGCGGGCCGGCGCCCCAGGTCGCGCCCGTCTCAGGCCAGACCGAGCGCGACGCGCTGCGCCGCGTTGCGCGCCTCGGCCCGTTGCAGCGCGGGGCGTTGCCCGAGGCGCTCGGCATAGGCCGTGAACGCCGGGCGCGCTTCGATCGTCTTGAAGGTCAGCATGAATCGGAGCGTGCCGCCGAAGACGACGTCGGCCATCGAGAACTCGTCGCCCAGCAGGTAGGCCCGATCGCCGATGGCCGACTCGATGGCCTTCAGCATCGCGTCGTAGGAGCCCCAGCCGGCCTGCGATTCCTTGTACGTCCACCCGGCCTGCCGGGCCATCGTCCCCGGTTCGATCACCGAGGGCGCGAACAGCGTCCAGCGCAGATAGGTGGCACGCGCCGCATCGTCGACCCGTGGCGCAAGGCGCCCGTAGGCGTAACGGTCGGCCAGGTAGAGCGCGATCGCCGCGGATTCGGTCACGACCGCGTCGCCGTCGGTGAGGATGGGCAGCTTGCCCATCGGGTTGAGCGCCAGCAGGTCCGGCGCCTTGTGGGCGCCCTTCATGATGTCGACCGGACGCAGTTCGTAAGCCACGCCGACCTCTTCGAGCATCCAGACGACGTTGGCCGCGCGTGAATACGGGTGGTGGTAGAGCACGATGGACATCGGGGACCGCCGGTTTCCGTTGGGGGAAAACAGTGTAGGCCGGGCGTCCGGGGCCCCGCTCTCGAGGAACGACGCAGTCGACCGCGCCGGTTCAACGGCGATGCGCGATCAGACCGCCGCGCCGAACAGCGCGCCCACGCCGGCGGTCGTCGCCATGGCCAGTGCGCCCCAGAAGCAGACCCGCCACGCGCCGGCCGCGACGCCGGCGCCGCCTGCCCGGGCGGCCACACCGCCCAGCAGGGCCAGGAAAGCGAGGGACATGCCCGCCACCCAGCCGATCAGGCCCGGACCGGGGACCCCTGCCGCCACGGCCAAGGGCAGCAGCGCGCCGACGGCAAAGCTCGCCGCCGAGGCCATCGCGGCCTGGACCGGCCGGGCGACGTGCGCTTCGGAGATGCCGAGTTCGTCGCGCCCATGGGCACCGAGGGCGTCGTGCGACATCAGTTGCTCCGCCACCTGATTCGCCAGGCCGGGCTCGAGGCCACGCCCGACATAGATGGCCGCGAGTTCACGATGCTCCGCGACCGGATCGTTCTCGAGTTCGGCGCGCTCGCGCGACAGGTCGGCATGCTCGGTGTCCGCCTGGGAATGGACCGAGACGTATTCGCCGGCAGCCATCGACATGGCGCCCGCCACCAAGCCCGCCACCCCGGTCACCAGCAGGCTGCCGTGACTCGCGCCGGACGCCGCGACACCGAGCACCAGGCTGGCCGTCGACACGATGCCGTCGTTGGCACCCAGCACCGCGGCGCGCAGCCAGCCGATGCGATCGCTGCGGTGGCGTTCGGTGTGGCGGTGGAGCGATCTCATCGGTGGCCTCTGCGTGGGTCGGTCGGAAGGACGCGAGGCTGCCGTCGCGGGCTGAAGGGAGACATCAAACGTCGATGTTCGCCACCCTCAGCGCATTCGTCTCGATGAAGTCGCGCCGCGGCTCGACCTCGTCGCCCATCAGCATCGTGAAGACGCGGTCGGCCTCGATGGCGTCGTCGATCTGCACGCGCAGCAGGCGGCGCACGGTCGGGTCCATGGTCGTTTCCCAGAGC